>WNGO01000807.1_pt1 | contig 19495 bp, 21 predicted proteins | sample 5400511 | NCBI WGS metagenome assembly WNGO01 (sample SAMN13153380, study PRJNA577476) | soil metagenome | isolation source: 20 cm soil or saprolite under Garry oak tree replicate 2 | place: USA:California | collected 2016-06-15 | reverse complement strand
GCCTTCTGGACCTTGAGTGCATCCATGACGCCGGCAATGTCGACCGCCTGGTTCTTCTTGGTGTAGCCGGTATCCGGGTGATCGGACATACCCATGCCGCGCAGGTCGGGGACGATCACGGTATGGTCCTTGGCCAGAATAATTGCCAGGGGGGCCCACATATCACCCGTATTGCCGAAGCCATGCAACAGCACCACGGCCGGACCCTTGCCGCCGACTCGGACGTAGAGGCTGGTGCCGTTCGTCGGAACCATTTGCGTGTGAAAGCTGGCCGGAAACGGCGTGATTCCCGCTACGAGGGGCGCTGACAGCAAGATCGCGACAGGGATGGTGGCGACATACCTGAACATATGAACTCCCAACGACTTGGCCCACTTGCGAGAGAGGAAAGCAATAGCTTCGTCTCGTCCGTTGATAAACTCCGATCGGTTTCTCCAGCGTGAATCGATCGCGTATGCCAGAGCTACTTTTGCAGGATCGCGAGTATTCCAAGCATCTTCAGCGAGGCGCACCTTTTGCATCGCACTCTCTCGGGTGAACGGCGGGAAAGGGGGACGGGCAGGCGTCGTTGCTGTTGCCATGATTTCTTCTCCTTAGACTGATTCTTTCGGCATATCCATAAACTCACGTACTCGTGCGGCGATCTCGTCTGGGGCGGTGTCGAGGGAGAAATGGCCGCCATCGACAACGTGAACCTGCGCTGAGGGCACTAATGTCAGGATGTTGTGGCTTCGCTTCCATCTGTTCGCCCGACTATTTTTTGTGCGTTAGTACAGCAGCCATCGTTCCCAGACTTTCGGGTTCGCCCCGATGGGATTGCCTGTGCGCCAGCAGGAGATAGATAACAGCCAGCACCATCAAGACGAGAGCATCGACAAAGAACACGCCGTATCCCAATACAAAAATGTGACTGAGAATAATGGCCGTCATCCACAAAATGACCAACGTTGCCCCCAATCTGGCTGTCTTCGGAATCAGGAACAGAACCGCCACCGTGGTTTCGAATACACCAGATCCCAGTCGAAATACCGGCTGAGAAATCAACCCATGGACTGCTTGCGACATCTGCGTGAACAAGGCCACCGACTGCGGTATCCCTGCAAACTTGGCAAAGATGGCGGCATACAAAAGGTTCACCGATACCATCAGACGAATTGCCACTAATCCCAATCTCTTACCCATGAAATCATTTCTCCTTAACTAAGTTGAACTCTCGAATGTTCCACGAATGCGAGCACTCATTTCTGCGGCTTCATGAACTGACCTATCAGAGACGCAATATCATCAGCCGCCGTATCCAGCGCGAAATGACCACCATCGACGATGTGGACTTCGGCATTGGGCACATCACGCCTGTACGATTCCGGCTCCGACGAGTCAAACGACGCCTCGTACTTGCCCCAAATCACCAGCAGCCGCGGCTGCTTTTCGCGCATCCAAGCTTGCCACCTTGGATAGTTTTCGACGTTGGTGCGGTAGTCGTAGAAGAGGTCGCTCTGAATCTCGATCTGGCCGGGCTGATTGAGAAACGCAAATTCATCCGTCCACAGATCAGGGTCATAGCGTTCCACGTTAGGATCGCTTCCTACATGGCGCGTCCGCGTGGTTTGCAGTGACAGCAAGTTGGTACGAAGCGCGCTTTCGTTGGCGGTACGGTCGGCCCAAAACGCTCGCCGGGTCTTCCAAATCGCGCCAAGGCCTTCATTGTGCGCGACAGCATCCTGGATGATGAGGCGCTCGATTCGATCCGGATGGGCCAGCGCCATTCGAAATCCCACTGGGCCGCCGTAATCCTGCATGTAAAGCGTGTAGCGCGATAGTCCAAGAGCTTCGGTGAAGTGATTCATGGTTTCGGCAATGTGATCGAACGTGTACGCGAATTTCTTCGGGTCTGGCCAGTCACTGTGTCCGAAGCCCGGGTAATCGGGTGCGACAAGGTGATAGTGATCGGAGAGCCGAGAGTACAAAGGTTCAAACATCCGAGATGAGGAAGGAAGCCCGTGCAACAGCAGAAGTGTCGGCGCGTCTTTCGGCCCGGCCTCTCTGTAAAAGATGGAGAGTCCATCTACCTTTATCGTGCGATAAGACGTCTGCGTTTTCACGGGACGTTCCTTTCCCTCGGCGTGGGCTGGCGGATGAAATACTGCGAGTATCATCGAAACCACCAGCACCACGCGAGAAACCTGCAACAATCGCGGCCAACGGGACGAGTAAAAGAGACGCACGGCCAACCTCCTGGTTAGAAATCCTGCACCGTTGGGCGGATGACCATCTCATCGACTTCCACCTCGGCCGGCTGCTCGATTGCGTAAGCGATCGCTTTAGCGATCGTGCTGGCCGGGATGGCCATTTTCATGAACTCGCGCAAATTCTTTCTAGTCGCTTCGTCCGAGCTGCTCTCCGACAATTCGGTGGCAATCGCGCCAGGTGAGATCATCGTGCAGCGGATGTTTTGGGAATGAAGTTCCATCCGCAGCCCTTCAGTCAACGCGCGCACAGCCGCCTTGGTGGAGCAATAGACCACCCCGCCAGGGGCGAACATTTTGATCCCGAAAACCGAAGCTATGTTGATGATGTGACCGCTCTTCTGTTTTTGCATGTGAGGCAAGGCAGCGGCGACGCCATATAGAAGCCCCTTGATATTGACGTCAATCTGACGGTCCCATTCATCTACCTTAAGGGCCTCGATCGGTGCGATGGGCATAATGCCGGCGTTATTGAGGAGCACATCGACGCGGCCGAAACTGTCGACGGCTCCTAGGATGAGCGCTTCCACTTCTGCGCGCTTGGTCACGTCGGTGGCGAACCCGATGGCCTTGCCGCCGGTCGCGGAGATCTCTTGAACCACTGCCTCGATCCGGTTCGAACGCCGCGCTCCTAGCACAACTTTTGCTCCTTGTTCTGCGAGAAGCTTCGCGGTGCTTTCCCCAATGCCGCTGCTGGCTCCAGTGATTACTACAACTTTGTTGGTGATATTTGACATTTTCATTCTCTTTTTCTCCTTACTTAAAAATTTGCTTTTCACGGCGGGCTGCGCTCCACTGAATGATGGGTCCCGCGATTTCGGAAACTTCCTCGACCAATGAGCGCAAGAAAGCCGATGAGTCGGTGCAAGCCGAAAGATTGGCGCTTTGCCCCGCCCACAGAGGCAGAAGATCCGCTCGACCCGCCGCCTCGGCTGCTATCGAGAGGTTTCTGACGAGTCTTCGTTGCAACGGATACGGTAGAATCGCTGTTCCCTCCTGGTTCAACTCCTCCAGCAAGCGGTTGTGAATGCCCCGCGCGAGTCTTCCGGTGAAGCCCTTTGTCAGCGCGGTGTGCCCTGCTTTTCCCCCTCGTAAAGCCTGGCGATGAAGGAGGCTGGCGCCGGACTCCTCGCACGCCAGGAATACCGTTCCCATTTGCACGGCCTCTGCGCCAAGAGCCAGGGCGGCGATTACGCCGCGCGCATCTGCGATGCCACCGGCGGCAATCACTGGCACATTGACCATGTCGGCAATCTGAGGGACGAGCGAAAAAGTGCCTGTAAGTGAATCCTCCGCGGCGCGGAGGAACGAACCGCGGTGGCCTCCGGCTTCGAATCCGGAAGCAACGATGGCGTCTACGCCCGCGTCGTTGAGTGCTGCGGCTTCATCTGGGGTGGTTGCACCGCCGATGGTGACGATGCCTTTCGTGCGGCACTCATCCAAGATTTCTCTCGGTGGAATTCCTACGATGAAACTGAAGACAGGCACTTTTGCATCCAGCAGCGCGCGGGCCTGATCCTCAAATCGCAGTGGCGAATATGGCTTGTACTTTGGCCGGGGCGCTCCCAACGAGTCGAGGTGGGCGGCGAGTCTGTCGAGGGTGCGGTTGAAGGCGACTTCATCCGACGTTCGGGCGCCTTCGTCTTCCATCGATACCCACAAGTTCATTGCGAACGGTTTCGATGTAAGGGAGCGAATCTCTCCGATGACGTCCTTGATCGCCTCCGGAGCCAAGCCGTGCGCACCAAACGATCCGAGTCCGCCAAAGTTGGAGACCGCTGCCGTCAATTTTTGTGATGACAATCCGCCGAGCGGACCTTGAATGACTGGATAGTCGATCCCAAGTTTCGCTGTGAGCCGGTTCTCATTCCAACGGGGCGGCATTATGCGGATACCTCAAAAATCAATTCCAGCTCGACCGGAACGCCAAGCGGAAGGCTGGCTACGCCGTACACGAGTCGGCTAGGGCTTTTGTCTTTTCCGAAAATGTCCTGCAGCAATTCTGAAGCGCCGTCAGCGATTTTCGGCTGCTCCCGGACGTCTCCCGAAGTAGCCACCAACACCCCGAGCCGAACGATCCGCGTAACTCTGTCGAGCGATCCCAAATGCTGTCGCGCGACAGCGAGGGCGTTGACCGCAGCCAGGTAAGCAGCCTTGCGTCCCGTTTGTACGTCGAGTTCCGCGCCGATGCGCCCTATGAATTTCGTTTCGCGGCCTGCAGTGGGAAGCATTCCGGTGAGAAAGAGCAGGTTGCCCGTCTGCACCGCCTCCGCGTATATTCCGAACGGCTCAGGCGGCGCCGGAAGCTCGATGCCAAGTTGTCTTAACCGTTGCTCGGCACTGGCAAGGCGAGAGCCGTCCCCGTTTAAGATTTTGTCTTTCGAATCCGTATTCATTGATCTCGCTCCAGCGGCTTCGGTTTGACCATCCACATTCTGATTTTCCACAGGATCCCACGGGGGGCTGCGCCGCTATAGATGCTCAGCGTCCCACGAAATCCCCCAAGTGATTTTCTGCATCGCCGGGTTTGCAAAATCCTCGCTCTAGTAGTGTTTTGATTCTCTGCTGTGTAGCCGGTCGTGCCATCGAAGCAACGCAAGCGTTCCACCCGGATTCGATTTCGATATCAGGCGGCAAGCTGGCAACGTTGACCAGGCGCTTGGTATCGGCGATTGTCTGTTTGTCGAAGGTGGCTATTCGGGTGGCAAGCGCATCCACAAATCCCTCAAGGTCGGCATCCGGCAACGACCGATTCACATAGCCGTAGCGCTCTGCCAAGTCGCCTGCGATGTCGATTGCGCTTAAAATTACTTCCAGGGCGCGTCCTCTTCCCATGAGGCGCGACAGTCGCGCCATGGGGCCACCGCCAGGCACCAGACCGGCGCCAACTTCAAACTGCGACAAGATGGCTTTCTCGCGACTGACAAAACGCATGTCGCAGGCAAGGGCAAGCTCACTTCCCATACCAGTCGCTCGCCCGCGAATCGACGCTATCGATACGACAGGTGAACGACCCAGGCGCACCAGCATCTCGGGCCATGGATGCAAGCCGGTGGGCCCTGGCGGCAGATGCGCTAAATCGTCAAGTTTTGCAAGGAAATCCAAATGAATCAGAAAGAAACCTTCAACAGCACTGTCAAAAACCACCACCTTAACCTGCTCGTCAGTTTCGATTGCCGTGATGATCTCGTTTACTTGCGGAAGCATCTCCGGACCGAAGATGTTGAGCGGCGGGTGGTCAAACGTGACTCGCCAATATTCGGGCGAACGCTTGGCCAGACGTATCTGAGTACTCTTTGTTGCAGCGTAATTCTGATCTTTCATGTTTGTCGTCTCCTTATCATTCGGTTTCCTGTTTGGTTTTGCGTTGTGGTCGTCCTACGGGGCGTTTTCGTCACGCGGCTTTGGTGAGGGGGTCCAACATAGGGAAACTTGAGTAACAGATCGCCGTGAGGTCCTACCTTGTCTTCCGTCACTTTTCCATTTGTGAGAATGTGAATAAAAGAATCGAACGCATCATCAGTGAGTGTCCGGCCGTTATCGGGAAAGTGCGCTGGGCGAGTAGGGTTATAAAGCAGAAGGTCTGGGAGCAATGTCCCCGCCACGCGCTTCGCCTCGCCCGGCGGATATGCACCTGTGTGCTCCAAAGCGTGCGCGAAGGCTGCAAGGAATCGCGCATCGTTGGCCGGTTCACCCGCGAGATAGGCATCTTTTTCTTCGACAAGTATTACCGCTTGCGCAGGCCGGGCTCCGCGCTCCACTTGGATCCAACCGCCATCGTCTGGCGTAAGCGTGCGCGCCCACAGGCGAACCTCTTTCGCTCCCAGAGCAGAGTTAGGTACTTCGAGAACGATGCTGCACACATCTTTGTCGCCGAAGAAATCGTCGCCTGTGAACTGGAAGTTGTTCTTCGCGCCTTCCACGTCGCAGAAGAAAGGGTCGCTGCGCCAGCCGGCAAAGAAGCGGGTATCACCTGCCTCTGTAACCTTCGCTTCGCGCCCTATTGAAACCGGCGCCCGATCGACGATCACCCGCCCGCCATCGCCGGTACCGGCGGCTTGCGGGCCATCAACGCGGCGGAGAATCGCCGTTTGTGCCGCGCGCTCGAACGCTGAGAACCGCACCCGGTACGCGATATCGGCAATCGCATCACCATCGGTATCAATCTTGAGCTCGTACAGTGCTTCGGGTGCGAAAGGCTCTATCGACGTAGGTCCAGGAGGGTTTTCGCCGGCAGACGGATGCACATTCATAATCAGGATGGATTTCTCAGGGTCTCCCGGCTTGGGAAAGGCATACAGATCCGTGAAGTCAAGTCGGGCGTCCCCTTGGGGGAAGCGGAAGTCAGGGCCAGAATAGTGATGCGACATGGATTAGTCCTTCTCTCTTGCAGGCTGTTCGCCGGCCCGGGTTAGAACGCGGCGGCACCGGCTGCGGCGACGGCATGATCCTGATCGCCGGAACCACCGCTGACGCCAATTGCTCCCACGACCTTGCCATCGAGCTTCAACGGAATGCCGCCAGCAAAAATCATGACTTTTCCGCCGTTTGAAACATGAACGCCGAAGAATTGGCCCCCAGATTGAGCGTGCTGAGCCAATTCCTTCGTTTCAATCTCAAATGCGCTCGACGTGTATGCTTTCTTAATAGAAATATCAATGCTGCCAATCCATGCGTTGTCCATACGCACGTGCGCTACGATGTTTCCGCCTCCGTCAGCCACCGCGATGTTCATGGGTTGGCCAATTTCTCTGGCTTTCTTCTCTGCCGCGCTGATCACGCGGCGGGCATCTTCTAATTTCATTGCGGTCATGATTTCTCCTTTTTAAGTTTCAACCGCGTGACTTCGGATCTTTCGCTTTTTCAAATCGGAATCAGAGGCTGTTGGCTTTCGATGCAGCTTGCTCGATTAAGTCTGCGACTTCTTTAGGGTGAGAAAGCATTGGCACGTGACTGGAGGGAACAGTGATCGATGTAGCCTTCATTGCAGCCGCTTCGGCCTTCTGAAGCTCTGGAGGAACAGCGCGATCGTTGCTGGCAATCACGTACCAAGATGGCTTGGTCTTCCACGCGGCGGTCGTGGTCGTGGCCCCAAACACAGCCGCTGCTGTCGGAGTCTGTATCGCCGTCAACACCTGCTTCTCTTCGTCTGACAGGTCCTGCGCGAAGTCTTCAGCGATTCCCTTTGGAGTCACCGTCAGAAAACCTTCAGCATCCGCCCGGACCTCGCTGCCTAGCGGAGCCGGCGGAAACGGTTTGGTGACTGAAGCAACAGACTCACCATCCGACGGCGCGAGCGCAGCCACATAAACCAACCCGACTACCTTTGGATCGTTTCCTGCCTCCGTGATAACGACTCCTCCATAGGAATGGCCCACCAACAGTACAGGGCCATCCTGCAATGCGATGGCGCGCTTGGTGGCGGCAACGTCGTCAGCCAGCGAGGTTAATGGGTTCTGCACGGCGACTACATGAAATCCCTTGGCTTGAAGTACTGGAATCACTTTGGACCAGCTTGATCCGTCGGCCCACGCCCCGTGAACAATGACAATATTTCTAACCCCTTGAGGGGATTTGGTCTGAGCGACCGATCCGCTGTAAAACATCGGTGTCAGTAAAAATCCTGCAATCGCTATCAAAGCAGTTCGGTACGCTTGCGAGAGTTTCATATTTTTCTCCTTCGTTGCGTCAAGATTGAAGTCCTGAATCAGCCCGCGAGAGCCGACGCAGTCCTTTCAAAACGGTTTGCTACAGGTCCGGCCTACGCCACGTTGACCGCAACGTCGATGTTGCCCCGCGTAGCGTTGGAATATGCACATGTCTCGCCGTGTGTGGCGTCCACAATGGCCTGGGCGGCTTCGCGGTCCAAGCCCGGCAGGCTGACGTTAAGCCGTGCTCGGAGAAAATAAACGTCGCCAGAATTGCACAGGTCGATTTCGGCATCGACGGCTGCGTCAGCCGGAAGTTTCACCTTCATCTTGTTGGCCACAACTCCCATCGCACTAATGAAACAGGCCGACCAACCAGCGGCAAACAACTGCTCTGGGTTGGTACCGGTTCCGGGGACTCCGGGGGCCGAAAACTTCACATCCAAACGGCCATCATCACTGCGGGAGACGCCGCCCCGCCGACCGCCTGAAGTATGGGTCTTGGCGGTGTAGCGCACCTTTGTGTCTTCCTGGGTTGAACCAGCTACTGCATTGGTTTTTTGATCAGTGGTCATCCTTATTCTTCTCCGTGCGCCGGTCAAAACCGGCAAGGTGTAGTGAATTAAAGTTTCATACGTTGAAGGATTAGCGAGCCAGAACGCCCCGAGTCACGTAGAGCCGCTTGCGAGGCGGCAACGAAGCGTTCCGGTCACCATTTGCCCGCGTGCGCGCCCCCATCCAAGTGCAGTATTTCACGCGACGTGAACGTGGCGTCGGTCAGGAACAAGGCTGCGTCGACGACTTCTTTGACCACACCGATCCTGCCGACCGGGTGCAATCCTTTGAGAAAGTCATGAGTTTCCGGTTTATGCATCGGAGTATTGATCACTCCCGGCGCTATCGTGTTTACACGAATGCCTTCCTTCGCGTATTCAATGGCGAGGGCGCGTGTCACCGCTTTCAACGCGCCTTTCAGCATGATTTGAACGGCCGCCCCTACACCTGCGATCGGTTGGTCAACCAGGGTGGTTGACACGTTGACGATGCAGCCCGATTTCTGCCGCAACATTTGCCTTACGGCGAGTTGTGACACGTAGAGAAACCCTGCAAGCGTCGTGGAGACTAAAGTGTTGAAGTCTTCGGTCGTGTATTCGACGAAGGGCTTCGGAATAAAAACACCCGCATTGTTAATCAGCACATCGATCCGGCCAAATCGCGATACGGCAGTATCCACAATCTTTGCGGCCGTGCGCGGGTCGCCGATGTCTCCATCGACCAGTGCAAGATTCGCGGACACCGGGAATGGATTTCCTTTGCTAATGTTTCGCGAGTTTGCGACAACGCTGTAACCTCGTTTCAAAAACGCTTCCACGAGTCCCGCTCCGATCCCCCGTGAGGCGCCTGTAACGATTGCTGTTTTCTTGTCTGACATACCTACCTCTTTGTTTGAAAGCTCGGACGCCATAAACATTTGTGATTAAGCCAGTCCTCTAGCGCCGAAACAATTGGACGAAGGTATTGGCGATACCTTCGTATCAATCGACGCAGGATGCTTGCAGGGATGCGGGAGTGATTGGAGAGAAGAAGGTTTGGTTGCGGCGGCCCGATACGTGCCGAATACACAATTACTGTTCCTACCGTTCCGCAGTCAATTGATTCATTACCCCGTGTAGTCTTATAAGAATAGCGAACTCTAGGTAGTTTCCGTACAGCCGACCAACCACGCTCCCGACCCAGGCCACGCAAATCGAGGCCTTTCTCAACTTCCATCATGCAATAATCAACGAAATGAAGAGCGCCATCTTAATCCTTGCGGCGTTGTTGTTCGCCATCCCGGGGGAACTCGCCGCTCAATTCGAGTACGATTCAAGACGCCTCTTTGACGCTACTTGCGAGCAGTTGACTCCTCGCGTTGATGCGACGGTTCGCGGCTGTCGTTTTACCGGACCTAGGGGTGGTGTGCTGAGCTTCCTTCTGATTACTCCGACGGCCAGAAAGCCGCCATTTGCGGGAGCTATTTTTCAGCACGGTGGTGGGCAGTCGATGTTCGATTAGCTGTCTGAAGCCTTGATCCTGACGCGAGTTGGGGTTGTCTCAATCATCCCGGACGCTCCCGCACGAGGCGATACGAAAGAGTCCGAACTTAACCGCTTGAAATGACAGGAAGCCAAGGCACCATGCACCAGCTCGGCGATGGTCACGACCGACACGCCAATTTCGATTTCGCCCTGAGTCGCTTTCACTTGTTCTAGGATTTCCCGAACGGTACGTCCTCGGCGTTCGGCGGCGATAATGATGCTTGAGTCGAGGACTATTCCCACGCTGGCGGGTTCCAGGGCTTGCGGAGGCTGAGAACTTCTTCTACGTCTTCTGCGAAGTCTGGATCGAGGACCGGGGCCTTGCCGGTTTCTTCTTCGTGCGCTTTGGCTAACGCGATGCACTCGGAGATGGTGCGGCGTACCGGCTCGGCGGCATGAAGGACCGCCACGGGCCGCGCGCCATTCTCGATGATGACCTTTGCGCCTGCCCGCACGCGTGCCATCAGCGCAGCAAAGTCGCTCGCCGCTTCCGCCTCGGAGATGTGGATCACGTCCTTAGCCATATCGTGATTATACACCCTTCATGCGACCTATGTTTTGGCAGAGCGTTTTCCTTTTTTCTTGGTCTTTGCCAATCTCGTTCGGACTGCCTTTCTTGCAAGAGCCCCGGGGAACGCGCCCAGGGGCGTAAGGCGGTGAGTGAATTCGAGATGAGCGAGCCGCAAACACGGAGAACGAATTATAGGATACACAAGCGGAACTGTTCGCACTGGAGAAAAGGGCGAGAGTAAGCATGAAGAACTGTTGACTTTGGTTGATTCAGCAATCGGACTCACGCTATTCTCCCGTTGCTATGAAGTTCAAGCTCGATTACGACAAGATGGTTTTCCTCGACGCAGAAGATCTTGCCGAGGCCGGAATCAAGGAGGCATACCAGTCCACGATGCGGGCTCTTGGCCAGTATGTGTCGGAACCTACCGAAGTTCAGGAAGTCGTTGATAACAAGGCACCGAGCTATGTCGTAAAATGTGCTGGCCTGGAATACGTGATCTACTCACCCGCTCTACCGGAGGTTGAAGGTCGGAGTTGGGGAAGAGCGGCACATGCGTTCTTCAAGATAGTCAACGATCAACTGACGAAATCGGAATACCGCCTCTACGCAATAAATGGTGGCAACGATTTGGGCGGAATGTTTCTGACACAGTCTGAGCGCGAAGCGGCGCGGAAGTCGCTGCCGCGTAAAGAGGACTGGCCCTACCTGCCAACACTCGAACATCCTTGGTACGGCCAGTATCACAGCTAGCTTCCCAAGCTGCGGACGTGGGTTCGATTTCCATCGCCCGCTCCATAACTCACATTGTCCTTACGCCGCTAGACCAACTGAATACGGCCATAAAATTGGGGGTTTTGGTCCCAAGATGGTCCCAACCGAATGGGGTGCCCCCCTAAAGTGTCACAAAAACTTTGAGCACAGTCTCCGACTTCCTCGTCAAAAACTACTCGTAACGAAGGGCGATGAGTGGGTCGACTTGCGCGGCGCGGCGGGCTGGGAGCAAGCAGGCAGCTAGGCCGACCAGCACGATTAGGACGATTACAGCGCTGTAGGTCCACGGATCGGTGAGCGAGACGCCCCAGACTTGGCTGGCTAGGAAGCGGGTGAGGGCCAGGCTGGCGCAGAGACCGATGACGATTCCAGCGGCGATTAGGCGCGCACCTTTCGCGAGAATCATCTTCAGAACGCTGGCCTGTTCCGCGCCTAGGGCCATGCGGATGCCGATTTCGTGAGTTTGGAGCGAGACGGTGTAGGCCATCACGCTGAAAATGCCAATTGCGACAAGCAATAGAGCGATGCCTGCGAGCGGCGCGGAGGTCAGAAGAGCGAACTCCGGGGTGGCGTACGTAAGCTTTTGAAGGAAATCCTGGAGCGGGCTGGATATTCCGACAATTTCGTTACGGTCTACCGCCCAAACTTGCTCCTGCACCGCGTGCGTTAAGGAAGACGGCTCGACGGTAGTCTTTAGCAGGAGAGAAAATCCTCCCCTCACCGTGAAGGGAAGGAAGATCATGGGTATTGCAGGCTGCTGGGGGCCGACGCTCTTCACGTCGCCGACGACGCCGATGATTTGGAAATAGGCGTCTTGTGGCGGCTCAATTGGCCTCTTGAAAGCTTTAACCTTAAGCTGCTGGCCGACAGGATTTGCATCGCCAAAGAAGTCGCGTGCTAGCCGCTGATTGATCACCGCGACGTATTGAGATGTTCGCACGTCTGATTCAGAAAGCCACGTTCCGTGGAGCAGCCGCAACTCCAAAGTCTGTAAGAGATTTTCGTCGCAAGCGAAGAGGCCTGCTTCCTCGGTATGCGTCGCACCGGGTACGGTTACTTGGGGTCCCCGCGTTGGGCCATAACCGGGAATGGTATCCTCGATCGCAACATCGGCGACGCCCGGCAAGGACTTCAAACGTTGGACGACTTCCTGGAGCAACACTCGCCCTTGCGGCGTGGCGAATCTTTTGGCGGCGGGAGTCAAGTTGTAACTTGGCGGCGGCAGAAAGACCACCAGCAAGACATTCTTGGGATTGAAACCAAGGTTGACGTGAGTGAGAAGGAAGAAGCTGCGCAGCAGCAAGCCGGCGCCAATCAAAAGAACGATGGATAGTGATATCTCGGCAATGACCAGGCTAGCGCGCAACTTGCCATGGCGGAAGCTGCCGTTGACACCTTTGCCCGTGCCCGCCATTTGCTGTTGCAATTCGGCACGAATCACGTGGAGCGCCGGAGTCAGGCCGCAGATCAACGTTGCGAGCAGGGTCACGCTCACGGCGAAGAACAGGACAGGCAGATTGAGCCCAATTCCGGTTTCGCCCCCAATGCGCCCGCCTAGGGAGGCACCCGCTACTTGAGGAATGACCGCCGCGAGAACCTTCATGCCAAACCAGGCGACGACGCAACCCAACACGCACGCGGAAGCCGCTAAAACAGAGCTCTCCATCAAGAGCTGCTGAACCAGGCGACTGCGCGTTGCGCCTAGAGCCGAGCGGACTGCCATCTCTTTTTCTCGCACCGTGGCGCGCGCTAACAAAAGGTTCGCGACATTACTGCAAGCAATCAGCAGCAACATCAGGACGGCCGCAAGTAGATCGTAGAGCAGGTGCTTTATGTCGGTGTGGAATACGGGGCCGCCTCCGTGCGGCCCTATGAGAAAATCTCTCGCGGACTGCACCCGCGCGGTGAAGTGCTTCGGGAAATCGTTCGGACGAAGAGCGGCAAGGCGGTGAACGATTACGTCGAGGTCTGCGGAAGCGGCTTCCACGGTCACACCAGGCTTCAGGCGCGCCAATAAGTTAGCCTGAAACTCTCCTGCGGAGCGGGGCGTGCCGCGGGTCCGAGTGATGGGAATCCAAATCTGTTCTTGTGGACCAAACGCCTGGAAGCGCGGCGGCATGACGCCGACGAGAGTTCGGAGATCGCCGTCAATGGTGAAGTCCTTGCCGACGATCCTCGGGTCGCCGCCGAAAACGCCTTTCCAGGCGGTGTAACTCATTACGAAGATGGGAGAAGCGCCCGGCATTCCGTCGTGCGTGGCGATAGCACGCCCCAGCAGCGGAGGCACTCCATAGAACTCAAAGGCATCGGAGGTCACGCGGGCGGAGAAGAACTGATAGGTATTGGGGCCGTCAGTCGCGAGGACGATCCCACCCGCGGTAATGTAGCCGACGATGTTTTCAAAAACGTGATTTTGTTGACGGATGACATCGAGATCCGATAGATAAAGGGGCAGATCGCTTAAGTTGAGGTCGGCTTGCTCGACGCTTTCTGCATTCTGCATGACCGGGACGATTAAGCGGTTCGCATCCTTCGCAGCAAATGCGTTGAAGAATAGATTGTAGAAAACGCTGAAGACGATGGTGGAGGCGCCGATGCCGAGGGCCAAGGCGAAGATGGCGATGAGGGAGAAGCGGCGGTCTTTGCGCAGGGTGCGCAGGGCGTAGCGGAAGTCGCGGGCGAGATTGTCTAGGCGAGTTTCCCAGCGAGTGTCGCGGACTTCTTCTTTGACGCGGTCTACGCCGCCGAATTCTTGTTGGGCGCGCCGGCGGGCTTCCTCGGGGCTTAGGCCGGCCGCGATATTGTCGGCGATTTGCTGTCCCAGGTGGAAGCGGAGTTCTTTGTCGAGATGGCTTTCGCTGCGCGACTTGTGGAGAAGGCGACGGAGCCAGTTCATTGGAGTGCTCTCCTACTCGGCGGCTTTCAGAATTAGAGCGACGGCGTTGGAGAGTTGCTCCCAGCCGAGGACTTCAGTTTCTAGCTGCTTGCGGCCTTTTTTGGTTAGGGCATAAAACTTGGCTTCGCGGCCGGTGTGGGTATCTCGCCACTCCGCTTCGAGCCAGCCGCGGTCTTCGAGGCGATGGAGCGCGGGATAGAGCGAGCCTTGGTGCACAGTGAAGAAATCTGCGTGCGAGAATCTATCGCACACGCCTCTTTCTCGCATTGCAAGTTGGCTTCGGTGAGTTTTGAGGAGCCAGATGTCACCTCTTTATCGTCCCTTTATTGTACCCAGAGATTGGCCGCTAATGCGAACCACCTGGCAAGCGGGCAGACCGGTCAACACAAGCGCCCGGAGGCATTATTCTGGTTTGCCCGTCAATCGCCAATCGGACTACGGGCGAGTCGACTCATATGTCCCCAACCTCCTTAAGGTACTACCGTGCCGCGTGCGCGGTCTGTTCGAAATAACTCGCCTCGTCAAGATCCGCAATGAGTCCGGGCCCGGTTGGGCGCCATCCCAGTCGTCGCTGGGTTTGCACGCTCGAACCGATAAGGTCGCGACCAACGAACATCCCCAGCCAACCGAAATGAGCCGCTGCCTCCTCGGGGGATTTGGACACCACCGGCACCTTGAGGCCGCGGCCGATGGCCTCAGCGATGTCTCGAACCGGCACTCCCTCTTCGGCGACCGCGTGATACCTGGCCCCCGCTTCCTGCTTCTCGAGCGCCAGCCTGTAGAGGCGGGCAGTGTCGAGGACGTGCACAGTTGCCCAGCGGTTGAGTCCGTCGCCCACATACGCTGACACACCCTTCTCGCGAGCCACCGCGATTGCATAGGTAACGAGACCCTGCTTGATTGTGTTGTGGACCTGGGGAAGGCGCACCACCGATGCCCGCACGCCACGCTTCAGCAACGTCTCACGCGCTGCTTCCGAGGCGCGGGGATACGCGGCAGAAGGAGGGAGAGGAGCATCTTCCTCAGTAGGCGTCCGCCCCTCCGCCACCGTCCCAAGCCCGGAGGTAACAAGCAGTGGCCGACCGGAGCCTTCGAGAGCCGAGCCGAGAGCCTCGATGGCACGCTTGTCGATCTCGCAGTTCTCTGCGAACTTCGAAAAGTCGTGGATGAAACCTGTGTGAATGACGCCGTCCGCAGCAGCCGCTCCGCTGCGCAGATTTTCCAGGTCGGTAAGATCACCGCGATGCACCTGGACACCTGCAGCGACAAGTGACTTGGCACCCGCATCGGAGCGAGCAAGTCCGATCACCTTATGCCCCGCACCGATTAACTCCTGAACAACCGCAGAACCGACAAAACCTGTAGCTCCTGTGACAAATATCTTCACAAATCGCTCCTTTTTTCGGCATATGGAAATTGAAATCAGTGCGCAGATTGTGACGCCGCCGCGGCATTTTTGGCGATTGCATTGAGCTCGGCGATTGTGGCCGAAGGGAGTCCCAACGCCGCCGCACCAAGATTTTCTCGAAGATGGTTTATCGAAGATGTGCCGGGTATGAGCAGAATGTTGGGAGAACGCTGAAGAAGCCACGCAAGCGCGACCTGCATTGGGGTAGCTTGCAAGGACCCCGCGACCCCGTCGAGCACAGATGACTGTAACGGCGTAAATCCTCCCAACGGGAAAAACGGGACATACGCTATGCCTTGCTGCGCGAGAGCATCGATGAAGGCATCGTCACTCCGCTGTGCCACGTTGTAGAAGTTTTGGACGCAAACGATCTCCGTGATTCTCTGAGCCTCCCGGAATTGCTCGGGAGTGACGTTGCTCACACCGATGTGACGAATCAGCCCCTGACTCTTCAATTCAGCAAGCACCGTCAATGGCTCCTCGATCGATCCCTCCGATGGCTTCATGACTCCACCGACGCGCAGGTTCACCACGTCAAGCCGATCCACACCAAGATTTCGAAGATTGTCATGCGCTCCGTCGATCAGTTCCTGACGGGAATGGGCTGGAATCCATGATTTGTCCTGACCGCGCCGGGCGCCCAGTTTGGTTACGATCACCAGTCCGGCGGGATAGGGATGAAGGGCCTTCTTGATGATCTGGTTGGTCACATGGGGGCCGTAGTAGTCGCTGGTGTCGATGTGGTTCACGCCAGCAGCACTCGCCTCACGGAGAACCGCAATTGCAGCGTCGGTGTCGCGCGGAGGGCCAAAGATTTCAGGGCCGGAAAGTTGCATCGCGCCGTAGCCCATCCGGTGCAGGCTGAATCCGGTACCTGGGAGTGTAAAGGTGCCACCGAGTTCCATCTGTTTCGTCATCGTGTTTTTCCTCTTCTCCTGATTCATTTTGTCGATCTTCCTCGCGTTCGGTATCGTAACGGTCAGAAAGATTCTCCAACCATTTCTTCGCTTTTCTTCCAAAGCGCCTTGGCAGTCGTTGGATCGAGCGCGTAGGCTCGCACTCCTTCGCTGACCACCGTGATGGTGGCATCGTCTGGAACGATGTTGCCGGCGTGACAGTTCTCGCAGTATCGGCCGCCGATTTCATCTGCTGGAGCAACGACCCCAGCCCACACCGAAGTCGCGGCACCCTGCGGAATCGTTTTCCACTGGAAGGGCCCTTCTCCCTGTGCGGCGCGCTGGTCATTGATTTGCGCGACGAGCCTCTCAATCCGGCCTGGATCCGCGTAGCGACCCAGTTCAGTTCTTATCCCTCCTGGATGTACCGCTGCAGCGCGCACGCCACGTCCGCGATGCCGCTTGTCAAAGGCAACGGCGAAAAGAATGTTCGCCGTTTTCGAACGGCCATACGCGACGAAGGGCTCGTACGGTGTACGCTCAAAGTTCGGGTCTTGCAGATCGACGTTGGAATAGCGGTGGCCTGCGGAAGAGAGATTGATCAGCCGGCCGCCTGCGCGGATAAGCGGCGCGATTCGGTTGACGAAAACGAAATGGCCCAAATGATTGGTCCCGAACTGCGTTTCAAAACCGTCCAGTGTCTGTCCAAATGGCGTGGCCATTACCCCGGCATTAGCGATCACCACGTCGAAGGGTTCGCCCTTTTTGAGCAGCTTGTCGGCGCAAGCTCGCACGCTCTTCAGACTCGCAAGATCAAGTTCAACCATTTCGAAGCTTCCACCGTTGGCTGCGGAGTCCTTTCGCACCTGCGCGGTCGCCCTTTCAGCCTTGGCCAAGTCCCGAGCCGCACCCACCACCTGCGCGCCATGCGCGACCAGGGACCGCGCCGTCTCCACACCCAGTCCTGCCGAAACACCCGTTACGAGGATCTGTTTCCCGCGCAGATTCACGCCCGACAAAACCTCGTCTGTTGTTGAGGTTGCCCCAAATACGTCTACCATTCTCTTTCTCCTTATTTGCTTATCTATATGCTTCCCTAAAGTTGTTCGAGCTCGGTACTTTGCACAACCGCTATCGGCAACCACCGCTTGAATACAACGGAGAGCCTCCCCGAACACTTAGATAATCGGAGCCTGTCTCCGGTTACATTACTTATGCCAACGAAACGCCAATCACCTCATCATTCTCGCCAGTACTCCTTGCCGAAATTGACGAACCGCCATGACTTCGATAAAGTGGAGAATGTCTCCGGTTACATTCTTTTATGTCGACCAAGCGTTCTAAACCAGCCCCACGCAAGCCGCGCGCTGACGCGCAGCGGAACCGGGAGCGCATTCTGGAAGTGGCGAAGCAAGCCTTCACCAGGTCGGGCGCAGACACCAGCTTGGACGACATCGCCAAGCAGGCGGATGTCGGACCGGGAACTTTGTATCGCCACTTTCCCACGCGCGACGTACTCCTTGAGGCGGTTTATCGATCTGAGGTGGAAAAGCTGGCGGCCGCGGAGCGGAAGTTTGCTGCGGCCATGCCTCCGGTGGAAGCCCTGCGCGCCTGGATGCTGCTGTTTATTGATTACATCGCGGCGAAGAAGATCATCGCCCCGGCACTGAATACGCTGGTCGGAGGTCATGCGAAGGTGATCGAAGCTTCTTACGCTCAGATCCAGGGAGCGATTCGTGCTCTGGTGAAGCGGGGGATCCAGAGCGGCGAGATACGTAAAGACCTGCACGGTATCGATCTACTTAAGGCTCTTATCGGCGTCGCTTATGTGCCCGCTGGCCCTGATTGGCAGCAAAGCGCGAGGCGGCTCGTCGATATCCTCATCACGGGCTCGCGACCAATCAAATAACCCTGGAGCTGACATCCGCATTGTCGCCATCACGCCAAGTCAGGGCGCGCGCGTGGGCTCGCCACCACCGATGTCTTAAGCGGCGACACACTCTCGCCGATTCTGATCATGTGCGGGTCGTGTCGGCTGCCTTGCGATATGGCAGGTAATCGATTGATATCAAACGGTGTCGGCGAACATCTTTTGATACCACAAGATACCAGATCTCACATCTTATCGTCCCTTTATCGTACCTAGATTTGGCCGAGTTACGCTTCAGTCTCAATGGCGCGGGCGGATGATGGTGATGCTCGAACTCCGCTGCCAACAGAGGCAATTCGGAGATTCATTCGCTCGACGAACCGGCAGCACAACGATCAGGGACACGACAGCAGAACCTCTTTCCATATCACTCCGGAAGGCAGGCAACCGCCGCCACGCCATCTGCAAGGCCGGGGCCTGGCCAAGGGAGGTCCATAGCCTTCCAGCTCTGTCCTGCATCACCTGATCTGAAGAGGCCGCGGTTGTTGGCGGCGTAGATGACGCCTGGTTCGCCAGCATGAGTGGCAAAACGGCTCACCGTCGTGGCCTTCGCCCCGGGCAGGCCGCTCATTGACTGTTCCCATCTCTGAACCCCAGTCTTCCTATACACGTACGCCTCGGCCCCTCGCGGCGAATAGGCGGAGCCGGGTCCGTCTGTTGCGGACACGATCACGGTATCTGGATCAGCAGGATCCACGGCAACACCCACGAGGTAGAGGTGCTTCAATCCATCCTCGGGCGATCTCCACGAGTCCCCAGCATCGGTGCTTTCATAGTACCCATCGCCGGCGGCCGAGTAGATCCGCCCGGGCGCAAACGGATGCGTCATCGCTGTGTGCGTGTCGTACGGACCGCCACGAACGCGATCACGCCATATCCGCCCGCCGTCGAACGTGCGCACGAGCGCGCCAGCCTCGATCGCGACAAACACGCGATCCGCGACGCTCACGTCGGCTTCGATCCACCGAACATGATGCGTCTGGGGCCGTGGGGGAAAACTCCAGGTGTCAGCAGAAGGGAGCGCGCGCAATCCGGCGAGGTCCACCCAGCTATCGCCGCCATTGTCGGAGCGAAACACCGCACTTGGTTCGGTGCCGGCATAGACGAC
>WNGO01001249.1_pt1 | contig 19531 bp, 16 predicted proteins | sample 5400511 | NCBI WGS metagenome assembly WNGO01 (sample SAMN13153380, study PRJNA577476) | soil metagenome | isolation source: 20 cm soil or saprolite under Garry oak tree replicate 2 | place: USA:California | collected 2016-06-15 | reverse complement strand
CGGTTCACGTATCAGGTATTGGACGCGACCAAGGCGCAGATGCTCAATGACAAGAAAATCGAGCCCGCCCTGATCGATGAGCAAGCGCATGTGAAGCTGGTGGTGCCGCTGATGGATAAAGTAGGAAAGCTCCGGCAAAGCAGCCCGCCGGAAACAGGAAAGACGTATTGGATGTTGTTCTCGAACAAGGGCGGACATGTCAAGCGCGGAGACAAGGTCAATATCGTAATCGGAAAATTTCGCGCTGATGGACTCGTAGTCGACTGAAACTGGCAACTCCTCCATTCGAATCTCGTGAAAAGTGATTCGAAGCCAAAAGCACTAATTTGAAAAAAGGGGATTCTCAATGAGACGGAGAGCTTTGTCCTGCGCAACTGTTGTGCTTACCTGTTTGCCGATGGTAATGGCGGAGTCGGGAAACGCGACCAACGGGACCGCCCCGCGACTCTCGGCGACTGAAATCGTGGAAAAGAATGTAACGGCGCGTGGTGGCCTGACCGCTTGGCGTTCGGTGCACGCGCTGGAAATGAAGGGCAAGCTGGATGCGGGGGGAAATAACCGGCCGACCCTGCAGATTCCGGGTCAGAAAAAGCCCACGGTTGATTTGCCCCAAAGACCCAAGGAGCAGGCACAGTTGCCATTTGTGATGGACCTGGCGCGCGGGCGCAAGATGAGACTGGAAATTCAATTCAACGGCCAGACTGCGATTCAGGTGTACAACGGCGCGCAGGGTTGGAAGCTGCGTCCGTTTCTCAACCGGCACGAAGTCGAGAACTTCACTCCCGATGAGCTGAAGACTGCTTCGACCCAGGCGGATCTGGATGGATTGCTGATCGATTACGCTGCTAAGGGTTCGAAGATCGAACTTGAGAGCGTCGACAAGGTTGAAGGCCGCGACGCTTACAACCTGAAGGTTACCGACAAGAATGGTTTCGCCCGGCACGTGTGGGTGGACGCCGAGAGCTTCCTTGAAGTCAAGATCGAAGGCACGCCACGGCGGTTGGACGGTAAGTATCATCCAGTGTCCACTTACCTTCAGGACTATCGTTCGGTGAATGGTTTGATGATGCCGTATTTGATGGTTACGGCAGTCGATGGCGTGAAGGACAGAGAGAAAATCGCCATCGAGGAGATCGTGTCGAACCCCAAGTTGGACGATTCGAAGTTTGCAATGCCGCGCTAATCGGCGGCCCCTCCCCCACCATAACGCAGAAGATCCCGCCTGACGGCTGCCGATCGCGGCGCCGTCGGGTGCGGTAGTTGGCAAGACCAGATCGTGGTGAGTATCGAGTCCAAGGAGAATCCAGATGAAGCTTAGAAGTGCAGCCGTTCTTTTGATCGTTGCGGCAACAGGCGTTTGGGCCCAAACAGCAGCACCGGCGAGACCGCTGGCGGGCCGTCAGCGTACGGTCATGGCCACAAGCACCGATGCTGACAGCAAGACGGCCGAGATGCGAGCCAAGGCAGCAGTGAACCAGCGCGTGCAGGAGATGGAAACCACGCTGACCAAAATGCATTTGCTCCTGAAACAGATGCAGGCCAGCCCTGCCGTGAAGAACTCCAAGGATCCGATGACCAAGGCGAACCTTGAAATGTGGGGCCTGATGCTGCAGCAACTGGACAAGCAGTTTGACCAGGTGAAGGTGGCCGCACGGGAGCGCGAAGATCTCGAGGCGCGCCGGTCTGCAATGTACAAGCAGGCGCAGGAGAAGGCCGCACAATCGGCAAGGAACGCGCAGGCGCAGGCGCGAGCCAACGTGACGGCAGGGCAGAGCGCTGGAGCGACCGCAACTCCTCAGAGCGGATCGCAGCCGGCAGCGGCAGAGACTCCTCAAGCCGCACCGACGCCCGGGTCCTCGTCTCCAAACTAAGTTGAAAGCAGGACAGAGTAATGCAGCTCTGTGGTAGGGGCACAAAGCAATGAAAAAAGTATTGAGTGGAATCCTGATTGGAACATTGATGCTTGTGTCGTACTTTGCGGGAAGGAAACATACCCAGCAATCAGGATCATCGGCGGCGGCCAACGGTGGCCGCCGCGTGTTGTATTGGGTTGATCCGATGCATCCCGATTACAAATCGGATCACGCTGGAGTCGCTCCGGATTGCGGCATGCAACTGGAGCCCGTCTATGCCCAATCGGTTGCCGCCGCCGCTAGTTCCGCTGGCCCAATACCAGCGGGGATGGTGGGCATCGACGCTGAGAAACAGCAGCTTTTTGGGATTCGCCTTTCCACGGTCGAACGATCGGCCGGGAATGAAAAAGTGCGTGTGCTTGGGCGCGTGCTTCCGGAAGACACGCGGGTCTACAGGCTCAACGCCGGCATGGAAGGCTTTATCCGCCAGACGTTCAACGATTCTCCCGGAGAACTGGTTAAGAAGAATCAAAAACTCGCGACTTACTATGGCGGTGACATTCTTGCCGTTGCTTCCGGATTTCTGGCGGCGACCGCGGGCGTACCCGGCGCAAATGGCAAAGACGGCTCGCGCACCGTGCCGTTTCCCGGAGCGGTATCGAAGCAGGGGTCGAGCAGCGTGCAAGGCTACACCGACCGCCTGCGCAATCTTGGAATGAGTGACGTGCAGATTCAAGAGATGGCCGAAACCCGGCTTCTTCCTGAGAGCATCGATATCGTTTCGCCGGTCGACGGGTTCGTGCTCGCGAGGAACATCAGTCCCGGCCAGCATTTCGAACACTCCACCGAGTTCTACCGGATTGCCGACTTGAGCCGGGTTTGGATTGTCGCCGATATCCTCGGAAACGAAGCACAACATTTTCGTCCTGGAACGGCAGCGCACGTTGTGTTATCGGGCGACGGAAGGACTTTGACCGCGCGGGTGAGCAATGTGCTTCCCCAGGTGGATCCCACTACACGAACGCTGAAGCTTCGCTTGGAAGCAGAAAATCCCGGCTTCGTTCTGCGGCCCGATATGTTCGCTGATGTGGAGTTGCCCATCGCGATGCCAGCAGGCCTCACGGTCCCAGTCGATGCGGTCATTGACTCCGGACGAGAACAGCGAGTGTTCGTCGAACGGTCCAGTGGTGTCTTTGAACCGCGCAACGTGGAAGTGGGATGGCGCTCCGGTGATCGCGTGCAGATTGTAAAAGGATTAAACGAAGGGGAACGAGTGGTCAGCGCGGGAACCTTCCTGGTGGATTCCGAGAGCCGGCTGAAATCCGTGGAATCGGCGCCGAAGGAACAGCCACAGCCAAAGCTTCCGCCAAAGTCGAACACGCGCACTGCCGTCAGTGCGAACACGGTGAAGGATGCGGCCTGCGGCATGGCGATCGATCCCGCCAAAGCTGTCGCGGAAGGCCACACCGTCAGCCGCGACGGAGTCACATACTATTTCTGCTCGGATCGCTGCAAGCGGAAATTCAGTGAACAGCCCGACCATTATCTCGCTGCAAATCCTTCTGGGCCCCATTCATGATTAACCGCATTATCGATTTCTCGGTGCAGCACAAGTTCCTTGTGCTGGTCTGCGCAGCACTGGCTTGCATTGGCGGATGGTGGTCCATGCAGGCGTTGCCTCTAGATGCGATGCCGGACCTGAGCGAGACGCAAGTCATCATTTACTCGCGCTGGGATCGCAGCCCCGACATCATCGAGGATCAAGTGACCTATCCGATCGTCACGGCGATGACGGGTGCGCCCAAGGTCAAGACGGTGCGCGGAGTTTCGGACTTCGGTTATTCGTACGTCTACGTGATCTTTGAGGACGGCACCGATCTTTATTGGGCCCGCTCGAGGGCGCTCGAGTATTTGTCCGGTGTGCAGTCGCACTTGCCGGACGGTGTGAAGGCTGAGATTGGGCCCGACGCGACTGCTCTAGGCTGGGTCTATCAATACGCGCTGGTCGACACTTCCGGAAAACACAGCCTCGCAGACCTGCGCTCCTATCAAGATTGGTATCTACGGTATTACCTGCGCTCGGTGCCGGGCGTGGCTGAGGTTGCTCCCGTCGGCGGATATACGCGGCAGTTCCAGGTCAACGTCGATCCCAACCGGCTGCAGGCTTATGGCATACCGATTCGACGAGTGGTGGAGGCGGTCCGCAGCGGCAATGAAGAAGTCGGCGGGCGCTTGCTCGAGTTCGGCGGAACTGAGTACATGGTTCGCGGCCGCGGCTATGCGAAGACACTCGAAGAGTTTGGCAACATTGCCCTTGATGCAAGCACCGACGGAACTCCGATTCGAATCAAGGATGTGGGACAGGTCGTCGAAGGTCCGGAATTAAGGCGTGGTGTAGCGGATCTGGATGGCAAGGGCGAAGTTGTTTCCGGGATCGTTGTCATGCGGAGTGGTGAGAACGCTCTGGCCGTGATCGACCGGGTAAAACAGAAGATCGGCGATGTAACACCCTCTCTTCCTGAAGGCGTAAAGATCGTGCCTGTTTATGATCGCTCGGAGTTCATTCATCACGCGATCAGCAACGTGAACTCCACGATCTTTCAGGTCATCGTCACCGTCGTTCTGATCATTCTGATCTTCCTCTGGCATTTTCCCAGCGCGGCGATTCCGATCGTCACCATGCCCGTGGTGGTGCTGGCGTCGTTCATTCCTTTTCACTATCTGGGCATCAGCGCCAACATCATGTCTCTCGCTGGTGTGGCGATCGCTTTCAGCGAGCTGGTGGATGCATCGATTGTGGTTGTGGAGCAGACCCACAAGAAGCTGGAGCTCTGGGAAAAGGGAGGACGGCGAGGGGATTACCGCGCGGTGATACTCGCCGCAGTCAAAGAGGTTGCTGGCCCGACGTTTTTTGCATTGCTGGTCATCGCGATCAGTTTCCTGCCTGTGCTGACACTGGAGGCACAGGAAGGGCGCATGTTTAAGCCGCTCGCCTACACCAAAACTCTCGCGATGCTGATTGCGGCAGTTATGGCAATCACGCTCGACCCGGCGCTGCGCCTTCTGCTCGCGCGTGTCGATCGTTTTGATTTTCGTCCGGCGTGGCTTTGCCGGGTTTCGAACGCGCTGCTCGTAGGAAAAATCCGGCGGGAGGAGGACCACGCGATCAGCCGTTGGATGATCCGCGTCTACGAGCCGGTTGTGCGATGGACACTGCGGCGGAAATGGGCCGTGATTTCGGGCGCCGCGGCCTTGGTTGTACTCGCCATTCCGGTTTTCCTCAGTTTGGGATCAGAATTCATGCCGCCGCTCGATGAAGGCGTAATCCTGTACATGCCTTCCACCATGCCCGGCATCTCCATAACCCAGGCTCAGCAACTGTTGCAGACCAGCGACGGCATTCTTGCGCGTTTCCCGGAAGTTGACCGGGTGCTGGGGAAGGCGGGCCGCGCGGAGACGTCGACGGATCCAGCACCACTCTCCATGCTGGAGACAGTGATCGTGCTCAAACCCCGGTCAGAGTGGCGGCACGTCGACACCTGGTACTCCTCCTGGTCACCCGAGTTCGCAAAGCCACTGTTGCGCCACATCACGCAGGACACAATTTCATCCACGGAGCTTGTGCGTCTTCTGGATGAAAGCTTGAAGGTGCCAGGTGTAACGAATGCCTGGACGATGCCGGTCAGGGGCCGCATCGACATGCTGACGACGGGGATGCGAACGCCCATCGGTCTGAAGATCTCCGGTGCGGACCTGGGCACCGTCGAACAGATCGGATCCCGCGTCGAGTCCATCCTCAAACAGGTGAAGGGCACTCGCGCGGTTTTCGCCGAGCGTACGGGCACTGGCTACTTTCTGGATTTCGAGTGGAATCGTGAGCGCCTGGCGCGCTACGGATTAAGCATCGAAGACGCGCAACTCGCCGTTGAGAACGCGATCGGTGGCGAGGATGTCACTACTGCCGTCCGAGGACGCGAGCGCTACCCGGTCAATGTGCGATACATGCGAGACTTCCGCAGCGACCTGGGATCGCTTCAGCGAGTACTGGTTCCTGCAGGACAGCGGCAGATCGCATTGGGAGAATTGGCTGAAATTCACGCCAGCAGCGGTCCTGCGATGATCCGCGACGAGAATGGAATGCTGACTGGCTATGTGTACATCGACCTCGCAGACCGCGATCCAGCGGGCTACATCGCCGAAGCGGGAGGCATGCTGCGGGACCAACTAAAGCTTCAGCCAGGCTACTCTTTCACGTGGGCGGGACAGTACGAAGCCATGACGCGGGTGAAGCAACGGCTGACGCGGATTATTCCCATCACTCTGGCGCTCGTAGTTTTTCTGCTCTACCTAAATACACGCTCTGCCGTAAAGACGATGATCATCCTGCTGGCGGTGCCGTTCTCCGCCGTGGGCGCGATCTTCTTCCTCTATCTGGCCGGCTACAACATGAGTGTAGGCGTCTGGGTGGGGCTGATCGCCTTGCTAGGCATCGACGCTGAGACCGGCGTATACATGCTTCTTTATCTTGACCTGGCTTATGAGGAAGCGATCCGGCAGGGCCGGCTTCGTAATCTAGGGGATTTGACGGAAGCCATCGTACAGGGAGCCGCCAAGCGGTTGCGCCCCAAGTTCATGACCTTCGCCACGATGTGCGTGGGGCTATTGCCGATTCTCTGGAGCACAGGCACCGGCTCTGAAGTGATGAAGCGGATCGCGGCCCCGATGGTCGGCGGGATCTTCACTTCTTTCCTGCTCGAACTGCTCGTCTATCCGGCCATCTATGCCGTCTGGAGGCAGCGCTCGATCAGAAGCACGGCGGAGCCGGCGCTTATTGCTGCGCAAGAGGAGCCTGCTGATGTGAGAGTAGGCAGTTTCGTCAGCCTGCAGCTGTAGCCACTGCAGCGCAGGTCCGTCCGTTTCGAATTTGGACTTGGCTTCGAAGAAACAGGCGCCACCACCCACAGTCGAATCTTGAGGACTGCCGGAAGTCATCCTGGAGCGAACTCATGCCCACGACCAGGAGCTGCTCTGTAGCCCATCAGGCTCTGAAGTCGAAAACGCGGGCGCGACTGTCGGCGGGATCTTCGCTTCGTTGTTAGTTGAACTGCCCGACTATCTCGCCAGACATGCCGCCTGATGTTAGCAGTAGAACATGAGCACGACCGAACCGGTGCTCGTTAGCAGCGTCAGGTGAGGCCACTGACCTGTGACGAGGGAGCTTCGTCAGCCAGCCAATGCAGCTACTGCCCCGAAGTTATTCACTCACTGGGGAAGGCCGGTGTTCTAGTGATTGTTTGGCGTATTAGTGTGACGATGTTCGGGTTCCGGCGCAGTCGACCCGTCCGCGGCGGAAGCCGGAATGACGCCGCCACATGGCCCGAGTTCCTTCTCGCCCGGAGTTTTCGGGCGACGTTGATCCACTTCGGACTGGCACCTGTTGAATGCTTTGAGTTCCTTGACAGGAATCAGTTGCGCCATGGCCCTGTCGGTATCGGCATGAATCTGCTCAATCTTGTCGTGCTTCTGCTGCGCTGATGTCGAAGGTTCTGTGCAGACCTGGGCTATCCTCCCCCTCTGCTGATCTTCGAGCTTCCAGCGCTTGTTCACCATATCTGGAGTCATCCCAGCCTGTTTCCAGCAAGGAACCTGAACCCGTGCGCGATGGGGGACTGGCTGGTCCACAGCGGGATCGTTTTGGGCAGGCTCCGTCGATTGGGCAAATACGGGCAATCCAAGCGCCAGGAACAACAGCGCAATCGTGCTATTTCGCTGAACCAGCATTCTCCTCAACTCCTGTGTGGAATGATATTTACTCTTCGCGGGACAGTTCTTGCAGAGCCGGCACATCATGCACCAGCACAACCTCGCGCCTCGCGCTTACTATACCCTGTGCTTCCCATTGGCAAAGCAGGCGGCTGACGGTGAACAGCGTCGTGCCCGTCAATTGCGCTAGTTCCCGCCGCGACAGGGCGATCTCGACGCAATCCTCGATTCGCCGTCCGACTTGGCTCACCAGACGAACCAGCAGATTGCTTAGCCGTGACGACACCTTTTCGGTGGAGACTTCGCGATATCGAATCTCCAGTTCGTTCAAATGGCGCTCAAGGATACTCGCGATGTTTCGCCGCAACAGCGGAAAACGATCCACCAACCTCTCGAAGGCATCCATTTCCCAGACTAAAGCAAGAGAGGGCTGCACAGCGTACGTTGTGTATAGGTGGTTCGCTCGGGCTTGGCTTCCCAACTTGCCGAGCACGTCTCCCGGCCCGTTCAACCGCAGGATGACTTCCTGTCCCTGGGCTCTGCCCTGGGTGATCTTCATGCAACCGGACAACAAAAGAGCAACCCGGGTTGCGGGACTTCCTTCGGAAAAGACCGTGGAATGGCGCTGGAACTGCATTTCCTGCGCATCCACTACGATGGCAGCGCAATCGGAACCCGGAATCTCCGAGAAAGCCTCGAAGCGTTGTACCGAGTCCAGTCGACGTTTCAGGATGCTGTTGAACCCCGGCGCTGCCGCACGTTCCTGAATTGCCGGAGTGGCGGACACATGCCGGACGACTCGATCTGCGGAAGGGAATACAACTCCCACTAGCGCAGCTTGACCCATGTTTTACTCCCCCTGTCGAACTCGCAGGGAATTCATTGTTCCCTGTCTCGTGCTACGCCAACCTACTTGCCATAGCTTCGCTTGGGGTACGAAGCCGCCCGGGACCTGCAAAATGTTGGGGGAACGAAAGAGCTTGCGGAGGAAAAAGACTCGGCACTTCTACGTCGAACTGATCGGCCAGAAACTTCTGGAACGTACCGCCTTGAAACGACGCCGATCAATCGCGGCGAAAAAATCAAGTGTGTCATCCTTACCCACCGCTAATGCCCCCGAAAAGTGGCACATCCCGGGGCTACATCCAGTCATGATTGCCAAATATTCAGGAGAACAGAGAGCCTGAGACTCCCATTTCGCCCGAGCAGTTGTTCTTAGAACCGCGAGTGGGGAGGGGGTACTCGCGCGTAAATAATGGCAGGCCTGGTTAAATTCGAACCCAAGGCAATCCCACAGTCGTTCTACGATGCCTTATCCCCGGAGACCTCTCTTTGCGCTAGCGCAAAGAGTAGCCTGTTTTTTTTGCCGCATAAAAAAGATTTCTTGACAGGCGACATTTGATCTTCAGCAAACAAGCGGGCGCCATTCGCTGCTAAAAGTAAGTAGTCGCGGTGCAGAGAGCGTGCTAGACTAGCTTCCCAGCGCGGCTCCGGGGAGTGGTGGTTCTTTCGGTTATGGCGGTTTCTTTAGCCGCGAGAGGGGTCAAAGGGGTGGCCGAAGTTCTTGGTTCCGGGTGCGCGAAGGGGCTTACTTGCCGTCGAGGAACTATCCGGCCCAAGTCTGCCGCGCTTCTGCTTGTTCTGGGATCAAGCTTGTTCATCCAGGGCATGTCTCTGGCTGGACAATCCGCCCAGCCTCCTCAGGCCAAAAAGGCTTCCCCATCTAGCGCGGTTCCGCCTGCGGCCGAGCCTGCGGCTCCACCTCCTGCACCGGCTCCGGTAGTGCTTCCCCCCGAACAGACTCCTGCCCACGCGCCCGTCATTGCATGGGATGGGCAGCTCCTTACAGTCGACGCGGAGAACTCCTCTCTCTCCGATGTTCTGCTCGGAATTCGCTCTCGAACCGCTGCTTCCATTGAGATGCCGGCGAGCACTAGCAGGGAGCGAATTGCCGTCCACATCGGGCCCGCCCCGATTCGCGAAGTGCTCTCTTCGCTGTTGTACGGAACCAATTTTAATTACGTCATCCAGTCCGCGGAAGGCGATGACAGCGCTGTAGGAAAAGTCATCCTAACGGCGCGAGAAGGCGATAAGAGTGGTGACGACGCGGCGAGCGATACCGTTGCAGTCGACGGTCGCACTAATCCAAAGATACGGCTCATGCCTGGTTATGCCGCACCCGGCAAGCGCGATTTTGAGGTGGCTCACGCCAACGCTGTCGATGACAATGCATCGACGGCTGCGGAAACACCTGCGGATTCGTCTTCTCCAAGTCCTGACCAGACCGCCGCAGCACCGGACTCCAACGCGACGAATCCGGCCGACAATCCTCCCGCGACCGCCAAAGCTGCAGATAACACCCCTTCCACTGACGCGACTACCTTGACGGCGGCAGAGCAGCCAATCTCGGGCAATGCTGCGGGAACCGTTGCCGGCAATAGTGCGGTTCCTTCCAGTGCAGGAGGAGGGTCGGCTCTCTCACAGATGGAGCAGAACCTGCAGCGAATGTATCAGCAGCGTCAACAATTGCAAGCTCAGCAAGGACATGTTGGTCAAACCCCGGCGCCGTAAGAGTTCATCGACAATCCATGCCATATTTCCGGAGATGACCTGAAGACAGAGGCATGCCTTCACCGCACCCCTTAGGTTGTGAACGAAATGACCGCGCCGCCAGCCATAATCATGAAACCACCGACGAGCGTAGGGAGGGTGGTTGGCTGATGGAACCTCAGCTTGGCTACGATCTGCGCGACGAAGAAGAAGAAAACCACATACACGCCCAATAGCTTTCCAAAATTCCACCGCGGCAAGTTGACCATCAGCCCGTACAGGGACAGAGTGCCCCCTCCTGCGACCAGGAAGATCCATCGCCCCAATCCTGACGAGCGATGGACCGCCGACTGGAAGAATGCATCTCCCAAAACTTCGATGGTCGCGGCAACCAGCAACAGAGCGAAGGTAGCTCCCGGTACAGCAAGAATCTGTTCCAGAAATCGCATAGGTTCACATCCTAAGCTCAGTACGCAGTCGTAACAACCGCGTCCTCTGGATAGGCTGGCATGCTAGCGAAGGACGTTACATGCAGGCGGATTCCGCGACACAGCAAGTGAAAAAGCAGTTCTGGGACTTCAGCGGATACTGGCTTTTTTATTCATCGGGAATTGTTGGTCGAGGTCCAAGTTCAGCTCAAGCACATTGACTCTCGCTTCACCCAGAATTCCTAACTGCCTTCCCTCGGTGTGTTTGGCTACCAGGGCCCGTAACCGGTCGACAGTGGCGCCGCGTTCTTTGGCGACGCGGGACAATTGGAACTCCGCCGCCGCAGGCGTGATATGCGGATCGACGCCGGAAGCCGAAGTAGTCACGAGATCGATCGGCACGGCAGTGCCCGGTTGGTCGGATTCAGCAGTTGCAACATCGCCTTTTACCCGATCAATAAGCTTCTGGTTGGTCGGTCCTAATTGGGAGCCATTCGTATTTGCCGCGTCATATCCATTGCCCGCACTCGACGGTCTGGAGTGAAAATAGCCCGGACCGGAGAAGCCCTGGCCGATGATCGCGGAGCCGACCGTCTTACCATCTATGTGGATCAGCTGACCATTGGCCTTCGCGGGAAACAGAGCTTGAGCGATTCCTGTGACCAGCAGAGGATAGATAATCCCAAACAGAATGGTGGTCGCGATGGTCATGAGTACCGCTGTAAGAAGATTCCTTTTCATATCAGCCCTCTAAGCTAGCCCCACACGCGTAATAATGACGTCGATGATCTTGATCCCGATGAAGGGCACGATGATTCCGCCGACGCCATAAATCCAAAGATTGTTTCGCAGCATTGCAGCAGCGGCCATCGGTCTATACTTCACACCGCGCAGCGCCAAAGGGATGAGCGCGATAATAATCAGCGCATTGAAAATCACTGCGGACAAGATTGCGGACTCGGGCGTTCGCAGATGCGTGATGTTCAAAGTGTTCAAAACGGGGAAGGTTCCGGCAAACATCGCAGGAATGATCGCAAAGTATTTCGCGACATCGTTCGCGATCGAAAAGGTGGTGAGCGCGCCCCGCGTCATCAGGAGTTGTTTGCCGATTTCGACGATCTCAATGAGCTTGGTAGGATTCGAGTCCAGGTCGACCATGTTCCCGGCTTCTTTTGCAGCCTGAGTTCCAGTATTCATCGCGACGCCAACATCGGCTTGTGCAAGGGCGGGAGCATCATTGGTGCCGTCGCCCGTCATGGCAACAAGCTTGCCGTCCGCCTGTTCCTTCTTAATCAGGTCCATCTTGTCTTGCGGAGTAGCTTGGGCCAGAAAGTCATCCACACCGGCTTCCTGCGCGATCGCGGCCGCCGTCAGCGGGTTGTCGCCTGTGATCATGACGGTACGAATTCCGATTGCTCGCAACTGGTCGAATCTCTCTCTCATCCCTCCCTTGACGATGTCTTTCAGTTCAATCACGCCGAGAGCACGGCCTCTTTCAGCCACGACAAGAGGAGTGCCTCCGGACCGTGCAATGTCTTCCACGGTGGATTTCACCTCGCTTGGCAGTTTGCTTCCGCTCTGAGTCAAATATCTGGTGATTGCGTCGGTCGAGCCCTTGCGGATCTCAAAACCGTTGAGGTCCACTCCTGACATCCGTGTCTGGGCGCTGAAGGGCACGAAGTGCGCATCGTGAGATCCCAATTCGCGCCCGCGTAATCCATATTTCTCCTTGGCGAGCACCACGATCGACCTGCCTTCCGGAGTCTCATCTGCAAGTGATGAGAGTTGCGCAGCGTCGGCCAGTTCCTGCTCGGTCACACCGGGTGCGGGCACGAAGCGCGAGGCCTGCCGGTTTCCGAGCGTGATCGTTCCGGTCTTATCCAGCAGAAGAGTATTGACGTCGCCCGCCGCTTCCACGGCGCGGCCCGACATGGCGAGGACGTTGTGCTGGACCAACCGGTCCATGCCCGCAATTCCGATTGCGGAAAGCAATCCGCCAATCGTTGTGGGGATCAGGCAGACGAGCAGGGACACCAAAACGAACACCGTTTGCGGCGCACCTGAATAGATTGCGAACGGCTGCAGGGTCACAACCGCAAGAAGGAAGATGATCGTCAAACCAGCCAGCAGAATGTTCAGTGCGATCTCGTTGGGTGTTTTCTGCCGCTCGGCGCCTTCCACCAGGGCGATCATCCGGTCGAGGAATGTCTCTCCGGGATTAGAAGTAATCTTCACCTTGATCCGATCGGACAAAACACGAGTCCCACCAGTGACTGCCGATCGATCTCCTCCTGCTTCGCGAATGACTGGAGCCGACTCACCCGTGATTGCCGACTCATCCACCGAAGCCACGCCCTCGACGATCTCGCCGTCGGATGGAATGAACTCTCCTGCCGAGACGAATACCAGGTCAGCGGCGCGAAGTTTAGAACTGGGTACTTGCTCGATGCGCCCGTCGCTGCCGAGTATCCGGTTCGCCAGGGTTTCCGATCGCGCCCTCCGCAGCGTATCCGCCTGTGCTTTGCCCCGGCCTTCGGCCATGGCCTCCGCGAAGTTCGCGAAGAGGACCGTGAACCACAACCATAGAGTGATCTGGAGATTGAATTTGAAATCAGAGCTGCCCTTAAACAACAGTGCGGTGGTAATCACACTTCCAATTTCCACCACGAACATGACGGGATTGCCCATCATCTTTCGTGGATTCAGTTTGAGCAGCGCATCTTTGATTGCATTGAGAACAATCTTCCCCTCCCATACTGCTTTGTTTCTGGGCTTCATTGGAGAGTGTCCGACCCGCAGCGTTTGAGCCTGGGGAAGCGTTGCTGGTTGCATTGTCATCGCCATCGCGAATCCTCTAGAAAGTCTTTCCTGCGGCCATGAGCAAATGCTCAAGGATTGGTCCGAGGCTTAGTGCGGGGAAAAATGTGAGCGCGCCCACAATGATGATCACCCCGATCAGAAGCACTGTGAACAGCGGAGTTGTTACCGGGAAAGTGCCTAACGAGGGCGGGACATATTTTTTCTGGGCAAGGTTGCCTGCAATCGCCAGCATAGGGATGATCATGAAAAACCGTCCGATCAGCATGGTGATCCCGATCGTCGTGTCGTACCACGCTGTGTTTACCGTTAATCCGGCGAAGGCGGATCCGTTGTTGCCCGCGCCCGAGGTAAACGCGTAGAGAACTTGGCTGAGCCCGTGGGGTCCGGGATTGGAAATACCTGCGCTGCCCAGTGGATGAACCACCGAAATCGCAGTGAAGATCAGGATTACCATCGGAAATACGAGGACGAATAACATTGCCATCTTGACGTCATAGGCCTCGATTTTCTTTCCCAGATATTCGGGTGTGCGTCCTACCATCAACCCGGCGATGAAGACAGCGAGCACAACGTCAATGAGCATTCCATACAGCCCCGAACCGACTCCGCCGAAGATCACTTCGCTCATCATGATGTTGGCGAGGGGAACCATTCCGCCGAGCGGCGTGAAGGAATCGTGCCAGCTATTGATTGCGCCGCAGCTTGCGTCGGTGGTGACGGTGGCGAACAGCGCGCTGTTGGCAATTCCGAAGCGCACTTCTTTGCCTTCCATGTTGCCGCCGGGCTGTAGATTGCCGACTCTCTGATCAGTGCCCGCAAGCAACGGGTTTCCGCGGGCTTCAGCCCAGTACGCCACCGTGACTCCTGCTAGAAACAAAACTGCCATGGCCGCCCAGACAGCCCAGCCGTGACGTTGCGAATTCGTCATCCGGCCTAGCGTGTAAGTGAGACCGCTGCCGATTGCGAAAATTGAGAACAGCTCAATCAGGTTGGTGAGGGGCGTCGGATTCTCGAAGGGATGCGCGCTGTTCGCATTGAAAAAACCCCCTCCGTTTGTGCCCCACTCTTTAATAATTTCCTGCGAAGCGACAGGACCCTGCGCGATGGTTTGCTCGGTTACGGTGTCCATGACCGGCTTGCCCTGGTTATCGACGACTGCTTTGCCATCTGCGGTGACCTTCTGCACCCGCATGGGCTCTACCAGCTTCGCCGTGTCATAGGGTTTCAGATTCTGAACGACGCCTTGCGATACAAGAACCAGCGCCCCTATCAGGCAAAATGGCAGCAGCACCCAGAGCGAACAGCGGACCAGGTCAACCCAGAAATTGCCGATAGTCTGCATCTGTCGCCGCGCGATGCCCCGAATCAATGCGATCGCCAGTGCAATACCGGTCGCAGCCGAAATGAAGTTGTGGAAGGCCAGTCCGGCCATCTGGGTGAAGTAACTCATTGTGGTCTCACCCGAATAAGCCTGCCAATTCGTGTTCGTCGTGAACGACGCAGCCGTATTGAACGCCAGGTGAGCCGGAGCCACCGCACCGAACTTCTGCGGATTGAACGGCAGATATCCCTGCAAGCGTTCCATCAAATAGAGCACCACCATCGAAACCATGCTGAACAGAAGCACTGCAACTGCGTACTCCGTCCAGCGCATCTCGTGGTTTTCGTCGACGCGCGTAACGCGGTATAGCAGCCGCTCGACCGGCCGCAGGACTGGATCCATGAATGTCTTTTCGCGGTTGAACACGCGCGCCATGAAAATGCCCAGAGGTTTGGTCGCCAGGAATACGAGCAGGAGAAACAGTAGTATCTGGAACCACCCATTCGCGGTCATATCAGAACTTCTCCGGACGCAATAGCGCGTAAATTAGATACACGGTGGTCAGCGCGCTGACCGCAAGCATGATGATCGATTCGAGGCTCATGACTTTCCCTCACTTCACCCGTTCACAAAAGTGAACATAAGCGATCGCTGCGGTAAAAAACGCGACCGTAACTGCTAACCAAAGGACGTCTTGCATGAATGCCCTCCAAACTACGACTCAGCCTGTTACCACGCTTGCACTGGGTTGCCCGGCAGCAGGCTGTGGCATCGTTGCAGATGCAATCTCATGTTCGTCCCCGCCTGTCCAGGGCTTGCCTTCTCTGAACAGTGAAAGTACGGAGCCAGCGCTTGGTGATAACGGTGAAAGAGTTGTGCCAGTTGTTCCGGTGCGACTTCCTGAATGGACATCAGATGTTCCCCCTTCTCAATCTTGTGAAAACTGCATTGTTGGGTATCTCGGTGATCTGCAATGCGGCGCGGGGGCGGAAGGTTTCGGATAGCGGCACGCTATGTACTGAGAGCCTGTCCACCCTTACCCGAGGAGGTTTGGGAGTGCGGTGTCTGGTAAATCGAGGCTTGCACTCTTGCCATAGTGCAAAGAGGAATCGCACATAGAACGCCGTCCCTGCGGCGCACAACATCGTTACCATGGGTACCAGTAGCACTCTTACTTCTCGCCGTGAACCTCAATGCATTCCCACGCACCTGGATTGCTTCAATCATTTGACACGAAGACCCATAAAGTTCGGATAAAAGGTTGATAAAGCTTCTTGCGCAAGTGACCTATACAAACGCGCAAATATTCCGTCTGCTCCACACTGTTCGGACCCCAGACGGCCGCCAGCAGAGCGCGGTGTGTGATGACCTTGTCAGGATTCCTTGCGAGGTACACGAGAACATCGAACTCCTTCGGAGTAAGCCGTACCTCCTGACTTCGCACTTCCACGCGTCGGCCTGGAATGTCGATGTGAAAATCGCCGATGTCGACTACAGGGGTATCAGACTGCTCATCAATGTGAGTTCTACGAAGAGCTGCTCGCACTCGGGCCAACAATTCATTCACGCTGAAGGGCTTTGTGACGTAGTCATCCGCGCCTGCATCGAGGGCTTCCACCTTGATCGCTTCTTCGCCCTTTACTGAGAGGACGATAATCGGAACACGAGATTCGCTTCGGACCTGCCTGCAAAGCTCCAGTCCGTCCATGTTGGGCATTCGCAAATCCGTGATGATGAGATCCGGAGTCCATGTTTTCATCTCCAGGAGCGCCTGCATGCCGTCGGATGCAGTTCGAATTCCATAGCCTTGCGCTGAAAGAGAGGTTTTGAGCACTCGCGTAATCTGAGCCTCGTCATCGACCACCAAGATGTTCCGCTTGCCGTCTGGATTGACCATGTTTATTTCATTTCTTGCGTGACAATGTGTACGTCGACTGGAGGAGCGTCGCGCAAGAATTTATGGATCGCCGAAAGATAGAGATACCGCTTCCATCCTTTCTGCGCCGATCGTCCGAACACGACCTGTGTGATGTGGTGCTCCCTTACGATCTTGGCTACTTCTTCTGCGACGTTCTTTCCCTTTGATCGGATCACCTTGGCTCCGAGATTCTCGGCAAATCTTAAGTTCTGCGCCAGGCTCCTCTGATCCTGTGGATCCTCGTCTGCGCCCACATCGATATACAGTACGTACAGTTCCGCATCGATGCGCTGGGCCATCCGCCCCGCGCGTGCGATCAGATATTGCGCGGCGGGGCTGGAACTGACACACACCGCAATTCTCTCGCGCAGTGACAGATTCTTGCTTAAGCCTTCATGCTCCAGATACGACTCAAGGCTTCGGTCGACTGCCCCGGCGACCTGTTGCAATGCCAGTTCGCGCAGCGCGATCAAGTTGCCCGGCCGAAAAAAGTGCCCGAGCGCCCTCTCTGCCCGGTCGAGAGGATAGATATCCCCGCGTCGCATCCTCGTCTGCAGGGCCTCCGGCGTGAGGTCAGCGAGCACGATTTCGTTGACCTTTTGCATGACCCAGTCAGGCACAGCCTCGCGAACCTGCACTCCGGTAATGTTGAGGACGGTTGGAATCAGGCTCTCAATGTGCTGCACGTTCATGGTCGACAGCACGTCGATTTTCGCGTCCAGCAAATCCATCACGTCCTGGTACCGTTTGGAATGTTGGGTACCCTCGATATTCGTGTGGGCCAGTTCATCCACCAGCACAACCTGGGGCTTCCGCGCCAGGATCGCGTCGAAATCCATCTCATCGAAAATTGCACCTCGGTACTGGATTTTGCGCCGAGGCACCGTTTCCAACTTCGACGCCAATTCCGCAATTCCCGTCCGCCCGTGAGTTTCCACAATTCCGATGACCACGTCTTCGCCGCGGCTGTGACGACGGATTCCTTCACTGAGCATGTTGAAGGTTTTTCCAACGCCAGGCGCGTAGCCCAAGAAGAGCTTGAAAACGGGCTGCTTCTTGCGTGGCGTGGTTTCTTCCAGCCACTGTTCGGGTGTCTTGGGCATGCGTATGTATTATCCTCGTAACCGTTCAGAAGTCGAGTTGGAATACTCGCACGTGAAGCGACAGTTTAACAATCCGATCGTACGGCTATTTGGTTGCCTGTTGATTCTCTCGGGAATTGTGTTGCTCTTCTCGCGGTGGCTGCGCGTGAACCCGACGACAGTCGGATTCTGTTTCCTGCTTGCCGTCTTGTTGATCTCTACCACCTGGGGCTTGCGGTACGCAATCTTCACCGCCTTTCTCGCAGCCGTGACCTACAATTTCTTCTTCTTGCCGCCACTCTTCCGGTTCACCATCGCTGATCCCCAGAACTGGATTGCACTCGTTGCTTTTCTTATTACCGCGGGTGTGGCCAGCCAGCTCTCCGAGCGAGCTCGCCGCGGCACAGAGTACGCGGACCAGCGCAGAAAAGAAGTGGAAAGGCTATACGCATTCAGCCAGCAACTTTGGTTGAGCGAAAATGTGTTCGAACTGCTGAATGTCATTCCGAAACATCTGGCGGACTCATTCGATGTTAGTGGCGCGGCCCTTTTTCTAGAAGGGAAGCAGGAGACGTATTTTCTGGATGACCGCAGCCGGACGCTGTTCCCGAGCGACCAGCTGAAATCGATCAGCGATCGTGGAGAACCGGTTCTGTACCGTCAGCAGCACGTCTGCTACATGCCAGTGCGCATGGGAGTCAGATCTGTCGGCGCTCTGGGGATGGCGGGATGCGACCTCTCGCGAGAGAGCCTGGAGGCGATTGGCAGTCTGGTCGCGATCGCGATCGAGCGCGCCAACACTGTGGAAAAACTAACGCGAAGCGAAGCCGCCCGCGAAAGTGATCGGCTTCGTTCGGTCTTGTTAGACTCGGTCACTCACGAGTTCCGCACTCCGCTGACTTCAATCAAAGCGTCAGCCGAAACACTTCTCTCTAATACGAATCTCGACCCAGCGCAGCGCACGGATCTGCTCCAGGTAATCAATGAAGAAAGCGACCGGCTCAATCGCCTGGTCGGCGAGGCCGGAGAGGTCGCCCAACTGGACGCCCACCAGCTCCATTTTCAATTCGAACCGCATCAGATGCGCGAGGCCATCGATCAAGCCGTCAAGAATTCTCAGCCAGCATTGCGCAGTCATCCGCTTGAAATCTCCATCTCTCCCAAACTCCCGCTGGTTCGCATGGATCTCGAACGAATCACCGAGGTGATCTCGCAGCTTCTGGATAATGCTGGAAAGTATTCCTCAGCGAAGGCTCCTATTCACATCACCGTCGAGGCGGAGAGATCGGAAGTGATCACGAGTGTGGCGGATCAAGGTCCAGGCATCGACGAGATGGAACAGGAAATGATTTTTGAGAAGTTTTACCGCGGCCGAGACCAACGTATGCTGATGCCCGGTACAGGTATGGGACTTCCGATTGCGAAAGCGATCATCGAATTGCACGGAGGCAAGATCGGCGTGATCAGTCAGCTCGGCCGAGGCTCCGTGTTCCATTTTTCGTTGCCTGCAGAGTAGCCATTTGTGGTATCAGGAAGAATGGGAAGGCGCACTCTATTTGGGGTTATAGCAGGAACAGATCTCCGAACAAGTGGACAATACAAGCGATGACGACGTAAAGTCTGCACGTGATCAGCCGCACCAGTCGGGATCTTCTGTATGTTCACGCCGAGCGGCACGGTGGAAGGACAGCGGTCGTCGATTCGCAGGGAGCGTTCAGCTATCGCGACCTGCTTGATGCGTCGTTGCGCGTGGCCACGGCGCTACTTGCCGGCCGGGAGGATCTGCACCAAGCCCG
>WNGO01002003.1_pt1 | contig 19539 bp, 12 predicted proteins | sample 5400511 | NCBI WGS metagenome assembly WNGO01 (sample SAMN13153380, study PRJNA577476) | soil metagenome | isolation source: 20 cm soil or saprolite under Garry oak tree replicate 2 | place: USA:California | collected 2016-06-15 | reverse complement strand
CGGGGCCATGGAGCACGGCGCGCTCAAGCTCACTCTGTTCGCCGACTCGTATCACTGGGAGTTCCTCGAGACGTTGCCCCCGGTGCACCACGAATTCCACGATTCCGGGACGGCCTCGTGTCACTGATGGGGTCCAGCCCGCCGTAACAGCCCAACCGCGTTGCTGTAAGAGAGATGCGACACCGGGCCGCCGGCGGCTGCGGGCGCTTTGTGTAACGCGATGCCGTACATGAGGTTTCGTACAGTTGTTGCGCGCATGCTGCATGCAAGGGCTTTACCACTATGCCACGACACATCTCTGCGCCGCCCTCCGGGCGGCTTACACCGGTATTTGTTATAGCTGCGTCATTGGTCCTGACCATGTGTCATAGCGACCAAGGACCGCCCGCCCCCACGGAAGTCGGGACGGGTCCACGCCCGAGCTTCCAGTTCAACGCCAGCACGGTCTCGCTGGTGGGAGCGGGAAACATCGCGCGGTGCGATCGCACGAACGACGAGGCCACGGCGAACTTGCTCGACGGCATCTCCGGTACGGTCTTCGCACTCGGCGACAACGCCTACCCGAACGGCACGCCTGCCAATTTCAACTGCTACAACGCGAGCTGGGGCCGTCATAAGGCGCGGACCTATCCCGCTGCCGGGAATCACGAGTACGACTCGAGTGCCACCGCGGCGGGTTACTTCGCGTATTTCGGCGCGGCAGCGGGCACGGCGCCAGGTGGCTACTACAGTTACGACATCGGCAACTATTGGCACATCATCGTCCTCAACAGCAACTCGAGCAAAGTCTCGACCGCCGTTGGATCACCGCAGGAGACCTGGCTCCGGGCCGATCTTGCCGCCAACACCAAACCCTGCCTGTTGGCGATGTGGCATCACCCACGCTTTTACTCGACGACCTCGAGCTCGTTCACACCGAACGCGTCGATCAAGCCGTTTTGGGACGACCTTATCAATGCCCACGCGACGCTCATTCTCAACGCGCACATGCGCGACTATGAGCGGTTCGCCCCGCAGACCAGCGCCGGCGTCGCGGATCCGGTGAACGGCATCCGCCAGATCATCGTCGGGACGGGCGGTGAAGGACTCGACTCTCCCAACACTCTGATTATTCCGAACAGCGAAGCACGGATCAGCGGCGTGTACGGCGTTCTCGCCCTTACGCTGGGTCAGGGCAGCTATTCGTGGCAATTCGTCCCGGTCGCGGGACAATCGGCGAGCGACGCAGGAACCGGGGCGTGCTGGGGCCAGGGACCGATGACCCCCACCGTGGACGCGGGGCCGGACAAGGCGGCGAATCCGGGCGACACCGTTAGCGTGACCATCAGCTTCACCGATCCGGGACCGAACGACGCGCCGTGGAACTACGTGATCACCTGGGGCGACGGGACTTCGACGACGGGAACCAAGACGACCGCGATACCGATCGTCGAGTCCCACGTCTATTCGACGCTGCCAGACAGTGCACGCGTGACGGTCACCAACGCGTTCGGGATGTCGGGATCGGATTCGCTAGCCGTGACGCAGGCGCCGTCCGGTGGTGCCGTGCTGGTGGGCGCGGGCGATATCGCCACCGGCTCGACCCAGGGTGACTCCCTCACCGCCAACCTCCTCGACGGCATTCAGGGGACGGTCTTCACGCTCGGCGACAACGCCTATCAGGACGGATCGAGCAGCGACTTTGCGAACTATTACCAGCCGACTTGGGGCCGTCACAAGAGCCGCACCAAGCCCGTGGTCGGCAATCACGAGTACATGACCTCGGGCGCAAGCGGCTACTTCGGCTACTTCGGCACCGCTGCTGGCGATCCGACGAAAGGCTATTACAGCTACGACCTCGGCACCTGGCACATCATCGCACTGAATGGCGAGCTCGATATCACGCCGGCCTCGCAGCAAGTGCAGTGGCTCCGCAACGACCTCGCGCTGCACAGCGGGCGGTGCACCCTCGCCTATTGGCACGCCCCCCGCTTCGTCTCGGGCGTGGCGATCACCAGCAATCCCAAATACCAGACGCTGTGGGACACGCTGTACAAGTACGGCGCGGACGTCGTCCTCAACGGGCACAAGCACAGCTACGAGCGTCTCGCGCCGGAGACGCCGGCTCAAGTCCTCGACACGCTGTACGGCATTCGCTCGTTCATTGTGGGCACGGGCGGCAACGGCATCGACGGCGGCAGTCCGCCGCGGGTTGCAAACAGCGAAGTCATCGACACGCACACGTGGGGCGTCCTGAAGCTGACGCTCAATGACGGCTCCTACACGTGGCAATTCATTCCCGTCGCGGGCTCGACATTCATGGACGCCGGGAGCGGTCTGTGCCATGACGCGCCATCGACCGTCAACCACCCGCCCGTCGCCGTACTCAACGGCCCCGCGACCGGTACCGAAGGCAGCGCTGTGACGTTCAATGGCAGCGGATCGTCCGACCCCGATGGCGACGGGCTGCTCTACGCCTGGACGTTTGGGGATGGAACGAGCGGCAGCGGCATCACCCCGAGCCACACCTACACCGACAACGGGACCGATACTGTCACGCTGACCGTGACGGATGTGCGCGGACTCGCCGGGGCGCCCGTGACACAGACGATCACGATCGCCAATGCGACACCCGTGGTGACGGCTGCAGCCCAGTCGGCAAGTGTGGGCGCGAGCTTCACCTTCAGCGCCCCGTTCAGCGATGCCGGGACTGGCGACGGGCCGTGGTCGTACACGATCGCCTGGGGTGACAGCTCCAGCGTGACGAGTGGCAGCGCCGCGAGCCAGAGCAATCCGATCAGCGCCGCGCACACCTACGCGACGGCTGGTTCCAAGAGCGTGGCCGTGACCGTCACGGATAAGGATGGAGGCGCAGGCTCAGCCGCGGCCGCCGTGACTGTAGCGGCCGCCAACAACGCGCCGACCGCCGACCCCGGTGGTCCGTACACGGGGAGCGAGGGCAGCCCCGTCACCTTCAACGGCGCCGGCTCCTCAGATCCCGACGGTGACGCGCTCACCTATGCCTGGACCTTTGGCGACGGCACCACGGGCGGTGGCGTGGCGCCGACCCACACCTATATCGACAACGGGACGTTCGTCGTGACCGTGACCGTCACCGACACGCACGGTGCGTCGAGCGCGCCCGTCAGCACGACGGCGACGATCGCCAATGTCGCACCCACGGTGAACGCCGGCGCCAATCAAACCGCCGCGGCGGGCCTGCCGCTGACCGTCAACGCGACGTTCAGTGACCCGGGCATTAACGATGCAACGTTCTCGTACTCAATCGACTGGGGCGATGGCACGGCGCCGACGACGGGAACCAAGAGTACCGCGGCCTCGCCGATCCAGGTGACACACGTCTACACGGCGGCGGGAACGTTCGTCGTGACCGTCACCGTCACGGACAAGGATGACGGTGCGGGCAGCGGCACAGCAACGATGACAATTACGCCGCCGGTGGTGGCCGTCACACTCGTGGGCGCGGGCAACATCGCGCGCTGCGATCGCACGAATGACGAGGCGACGGCGGCGACCCTCGATACCATTCCGGGCACCGTCTTCGCGCTGGGCGACGCCGCATATCCCAACGGGACGCCCACCAACTACGCCAACTGCTACGCGCCCTCGTGGGGCCGTCACAAGGCTCGCACATACGCGGCGACGGGCAACCACGATTACGACTCCAGCTCGACGGCAGCCGGTTATGTCGGCTACTTCGGCGCGGCCGGTGGCGATCCCGGCAAAGGCTACTACAGCTACGACCTCGGCTCCTGGCACATCATCGTCTTGAACAGCAACACGAGCTTCGTTCCGGCGGCAGCAGGCTCGGCACAGGAGACGTGGCTCAGGGCCGATCTCGCCGCGACTACCAAGCAGTGCGTGCTCGCGATGTGGCACAACCCGCGGTTCTACTCGACAACGTCGACCTCCTTCTCTCCGACGTCGTCGGTAAAGCCGTTCTGGGAGGATCTCTACGCGGCGCACGCCGAGCTGATCATCAACGCGCACATGCGCGACTATGAACGGTTCGCGCCGCAGACACCGGCCGGTGCCGCCGACCCCGTCAACGGGATCCGCGAAATCATCGTGGGCACGGGCGGTGAAGGACTCGACAGCCCCAACACGCTGATCACCGCGAACAGTGAGGTCCGGATCAGCGGCGTTTACGGAGTGCTCAAACTGTCGCTCGGGGATGGCAGCTACTCGTGGCAATTCCTGCCGATCGCCGGCCAGACCGCCACCGATGCGGGCACCGGCACCTGTCACTGAGCGCGGCCACGCGGACGGCTCCCTGAGCCGCCCGGCGGGAGAGCCGGGCGGGCGCCGAGAACTCTCGCCCCCGCCGTTCGTATCAGTGATCGTCCCGTGCCGGGACGAGGAGCGCTACATCGGGCCCTGCCTCGATTCGATCCTGGCGACGGACTACCCGCCGTCGCGCTTCGAGGTGATCGTGGCGGACGGCATGAGCCGGGACCGGACCCGCGAGATCGTGGCGGCCCACGCGGCCCGCCACAACGCGATCCGCCTCATCGACAATCCCCTGCAGACCACGCCGGCGGCGCTGAACGCGGGGCTCGCGGCGGCGCGCGGCGACGTCATCATGCGCATGGACGCGCACGTCGTGTACCCCACGGCATACATGCCGCGCCTCGTCGCCGCCCTCCTCGAGTCGGGCGCCGACAACGTGGGGGGCGTCATCGCCACCCTCCCCGCCGATCAGACGCCGCTGGCGCGTGCGATCGCGGTGGCGCTGTCGCACCCGTTCGGCGTCGGAAACTCCTACTTCCGCATCGGCGTGAACCAGCCGCGGTGGGTGGACAACGTCGCCTTCGGGTGCTGGCGGCGCGAGACGTTCGCGCGCGTCGGCGTATTCGACGAGGAGATGGTTCGCAACCAGGACGACGAGTTCAACCACCGCGTGATCCGGGCGGGCGGCCGCATCCTCCTGATCCCCGACGTCGTGTCTCGGTACTTCGCGCGCCGCACGCTGCGCCAGGTCGGCCGGATGTACTACCAGTACGGGTACTTCAAGCCGCTGGTCGCGAAGAAGGTAGGCCGGGTGATGACCGTCCGTCAGCTCGTCCCGGCGCTGTTCTTGGCGAGCCTCGCGGTGACCGCCGTCGCGGGCGCGTGGCTCGCGGCGGGACGGCTCGCCTTCCTGGCGATCGCAGGCTCCTATCTGCTCGCGGTCACGGCCGTGGCCGTCGGGACCGCGTGCCGCCACGGGGTCTCCTGCGGCCTCGCCGCGACACTCGTGTTTCCCACGGTTCACGCCGCTTATGGTCTCGGCTTCTTCCGCGGCATCTGGGACCACGTGTTGAGCCCGCGCCGGCGGCGCTCCGTCCACGCCCCGTCGGTCCCGCTATCGCGCTGATGGCCCGCGTCGCGAGCTTCGGTTATCACGAGGTCACTGACGACCCAACCGCGTCGGGCTTCCAGCGGCCCGCTGCGCGGGCGTTCTCACTCAGAGTGGCGGCCTTCACCAGCCAGCTCGACCGGCTCACGAAGACCGGCGTCACCCCGGCGCTCGTCACGGACATGGACCTCACGGCTCCGGGCTCGTACGTGTGCCTCACGTTCGACGACGGCGGGCGCAGCGCGATCACCGCGGCCGACGAGCTCCGCCGGCGCGGCTGGCGGGGACACTTCTTCATCGTGACCTCCCTGATCGGCTCCCGGACGTTCCTCACCGTATCGCAGATCCGTTACCTGCGAAGCTCGGGGCATGTCATCGGGAGTCATTCGCACACCCATCCCGACATCTTTCGTGAGCTGACGCAAGAGCGCATGCTCACGGAGTGGCGTGTGAGCGCCAGCGTGCTCTCGGACCTGCTCGGCGAGCCGTGCCTCACCGCCGCCGTGCCGGGCGGCGACATCTCCCCTCGGGTGCTCAAGTCCGCCGACACGGCCGGCCTGCGCTATCTGTTCACCTGCGAGCCGGTGGTGACGCCGGCTCGCGTGGGCGACTGCTGGGTCCTCGGGCGGTTTCTCCCCAAGGTCGGGACGGCATCCCGCCGCGTGGAAGAGCTCGCCCGCTTCCAGGGCTGGTGGCAGGCCCGCATGGTGCGTTACGCGAAGATCCTGGCGCGCCGCAGCATGCCGCCCCTGTATCGCGCGTACGTCCGGCTGCGCACCCGACCGTCGTAACGATGCCCACTCAAGGCTGTCGCAGAACCGTTACAGGCGCCGTCCTCCCGCCGCGCGCGATAGAGTGAAGCACCTAGGCCGAAAGCACTTACGATTCCCGGACTCGCGCACGGCTCCTGCTTGAGTTCCCCGCCGACCACCATGCCCAGTACACGCCTGTCCCAATCCCCGCCCGTGCGCGGTGTGGACGACCTGCTGCCTGCCTCCGGGGCTCCCGCAGGCCCCGAGACCCCTCTCTCCCTCTCGCTCGTCACGCGCCTGGGAGAGGCCTTGCAGCGGGAGCGGCTCAGCGTGCTCCAGTGGAAGGGGAACTGGAAACAAGCCCGCTGGATGAGCGGGGAGGGAGACATCGACCTGCTGGTCGCCCCGGAAGCCGAAACCCGGCTTCGGGCCCTGCTGGGCGACCTGGGATTCCGCCGCGCCGACCCTCCGGCCGCGCGCCACATCCCGGGCACCGAGAGCCACTTCGGTCTCGATCCGGCGACCGGCCGACTGATCCACCTGCACGTGTACTTCCGCCTGATACTCGGCACCCCGGGGCGGGTGATGTATCACCTCCCCATCGAGACCCCATTGCTGAAGTCCGCCACGCCGGGGGCCGTGTTCTTCATCCCGTCTGCCGAGTTCGAGTTGGTGACCTTCGCCGTGCGGATGGTACAGCGGATCTCGACGGTGGACGTGCTGCGCGCCGGACCTCCGCGGTGGCTGCCGGGGATTCAGGGCGAGCTCGACGACCTGCTCCGGCGGGCGCAACGGCCGGCGCTGGCCCGGATCCTCGCCGAGCATCTCCCCTCCCTCGACGCGCCGTTCATCGATGCCTGCGTTGGCGCGCTCCGGCTGCAATGCTCGCGGTGGCGGCGCCTACGGGTACGCCGCAAGCTGCACCGGCTCCTCCAGGCGCTGGCGCGGCGCCCGCCGCTTCGCCACGCGCTGTCGCGCTGGGCGCGCCGCGCCGCGCCGTTCGCGCGCGATGGCTCGCGCAACCGGGTGGCGCGCGGCGGGTCGGTCGTGGCGATCGTGGGTGCGGACGGTGCCGGGAAGACCACCTGCACGCGGGAAGTGGGCATCTGGCTGTCTCGCGCCTTCGCCGTCATGACGGCACACCTCGGCAGGCCCCCCCGCTCCCTCTTCACGCTCGCCATCGGTGGGGTGCTGCGTTTCGGCGAGACCGTCGGCTGCTACAGCGCCGATGGCACGCCGCGGTTCCGCGCGGCCGCCTACCTCGTCGCCCTCCGCTCCATCTGCTTGGCCCGGGACCGATACCGCCTCTATGTCCGTGCTCGTTGCTTCGCCCACGCGGGAGGCGTGGCGCTGTGCGAACGGTACCCCATCCCGGAGACGCCCCAGTTCTCGGGTCCCCGGCTCGGAGGTCTGGCGCGGCACCTCCGCGACACCCGCATCGGCCGGTGGCTCATGGCGAGGGAGGCGGCCTACTACGAGCGCGTCCTGCCGCCGAATCAGCTCGTCGTTCTGCGGGTCGAGCCTGAGATCGCCGTGCGACGCAAGACGGACGAGCCCCCCGAGTACGTGCGGGCCCGCGGCCGCATCGTCTGGGCCGTCGACTGGAGCGCCAACCGGGCGCACGTCATCGACGCCGGCCGGTCCCTTCCAGACGTGCTGGCCGACCTGAAGGCCGTCGTCTGGCAGGGGCTCTGACTGGATCGTGTGGCGAGCGGTAAGGGTGTGATGCGTCCGGTGGTGGTAGAGCTCGTCGGCCCGGCTGGCGCCGGCAAGAGCGTGCTAGCCGAGCGGCTGCGCGCGCCCGGCGGCGTCGTGCGGGCCAGCGTGTGGAATCTGCCCCGCCTCCTGCTCCTCGAGAGCTTCGTCCGCTCGCTGCCGTTGCTCTTCCGGCTGTGCGCCCGCGACGCCCGTGTTCCTCTGAAGGTGCTCAAACAGATCATTCGGCTGAACGCGCTCCATCTGCTCGTGCGGCGGACCAATCATACGGGCCTCGTGGTGCTCGACGAAGGTCCCATTTTCGCGCTCAGCTGGCTGCTCGTGTTCGGCCGCCCCCGCGTCCGGCCCGACGTGACGCTGCGGTGGTGGCACGGGACGTACGCGCGCTGGGCGGCGGTCCTGGACCGCGCCATCCTCCTCGATGCGTCCTCGGCCGTCCTCGCGGAGCGCCTGCGCCGCCGGCGCAAGCCGGACGACGTCTATCAGCACCGCACGGACGCTCAGGTGCTCGACCTGACGGCGCGTTACCGGTCCGCCTTCCGGCGCGTACTCGACGACTTCGTGACCGCGAGCGGCACGCCGCCGCTCGAGCTCGTGGCCGACCGGCCGATGCCAGAACTCGGCGACGCCGTGCTCGCGTCGGTGGAGCTGATCCGCCATGGCTGACGCGATTCGCGTCGCGGCATCGCCCGCGCCGAGCCCGCGGGCTGAGCCCGCCGTCTCGCTGACGCAGCGGGCTTCGCTCAACGTCATCGCGTCCCTGCTCGACTACGGCGCCAAGATCGTGGTCGGCGTGGTCGTCATCCCGATCGTGGTCGCCACCCTGGGCAGCTCCCTGTACGGTGTCTGGGAGATGCTGTCCCGTCTCTCCGGCTACCTCACGGCCGGCGACGGCCGACCCGTGCAGGCCCTGCGCCTCGTGGTCTCGAATCTCCAGAACAGCGACGACGATTCGGCGAAGCGGCGCTACGTCGGCGGCGCGTTCGCCGTGTGGGTCCTGTTCCTCCCGCTGCTGCTCGGTGCTGGGGCCGTGCTGGTGTGGCTCGCCCCCACGATCACGAAGGCGGACGCCGCGCTTTCGCCCACCGTGCGCCTCACGGTGCTGATGCTCACGCTGAGCCTCATGCTCGGCAATCTCGCATCGCTCCCTGAATCCGTGCTTCGGGGCATGAACCTCGGCTACAAGCGGATGGGGCTGCAGGCGGGCCTCGAGGTCGCGTGCGGCGCGCTCATGGTCGCCGCCATGTACCTGGGCTTCGGCATGGTCGGCGCCGCCAGCGCGCAAGCGGCCGCCGCGGTGCTCTTGGCCATTTGCTTCTGGTGGGTGGTGCGCAAGTACGTGACCTGGTTCGGAGTCGAGCGGCCTCACAAGGCCGAGGTCCGGAGCCTGCTGCGCCTGAGTCTCTGGGTCGCCGGCGGCGACACCATCACCAAGCTGGTCCAGGCAAGCGACGTTATCATCCTCGGCATGGTGCTCTCGCCGGCCGCGGTGACGCCCTACGTCCTCACCGCCTACGCGGCGCGCCTCGCCCTGAACCTGCACGTCTTGGCGGCGAGCGGCGCCATCCCGGGCATCGGCGGCGTCATCGGCCTCGGTCAGCGCGAACGCGCAATCCGGCTGCGCAACGAGCTCATCGCCGTCACGTGGCTGTTCTCCATCACCGTCGGCGTCACCATCCTCGCGTGGAACCACTCCTTCCTCCGCTTGTGGGTGGGTTCCCAGAACTACGGCGGCACGTGGGTGAATCTGCTGCTCGTGGCCATCATGACCCAGTCCGCGTTCGTGCGCAGCGACGCGTACATAATCGACGCGGCCCTGCAGCCGCGGCAGCGTGTCCTCGTAGCCGCCATCGCCCTGCTGCCGACCGTCGGCCTCGCGACCCTCTTGGCGATGCACTTCGGCGCCGTCGGCTTGTGCATCGGCATCTTCTCTGGCCGGCTGACCCAGTCGATCGCGTACCCGCGCCTGGCGCGCACCGCACTGGGCGTCCCCTCGGGCTCGGCCGTCCATTCGCTCGCCCGCCCCGCGGCGGTCACCGCCGTGCTGTTCGCGAGCGCCGTCTGGCTGGGCGACCGCGTCGTCACCCAGCACTGGGTCACCTGGGGTGCGGGCGTGGCGGGGACGGCGGTGCTCGCCCTCGCGCTCGCCCTTGGCCTCGGTCTCCCCGCGGACATGCGGGGCAGTGTGCTGCGCCGCTACCGTGACCTGATCCGGAAACTCTTGTGAGCGGCTCCCTCGCGGGCGGTGCGGCGCACCCGGGGGAACGCCTGCCGGGTCTGCTGGTGCGGGCCGCGTTCTTCTTGTTCGTGCTTTCCATTCCCTTCGAGTTTCCCGACCGGGACTTCCCCGTCGAGATCCCGACGATTGCAGCCGGGCTGTTCCTGCTAGCCACGCTCTTAGAGCCCCGGCGCTGTTACGGCCGAGTACCGGCGGCGCTGTTGGCGTTCGGGGCCTATCTCTACGCGTTCTGGCTCGCGGCCACTCTAGCCGGGCGCGCGCCCTTCTCGACGGAGCTGTACACCCCCGATTACTGGAGCCAGGTCGTCAAGCTCTTCGTCCAGGAGCTGGAGGCCGTGCTCGTTTTCTGGGCGGGCCTCAACCTCATGAGGTCGCAGCAGGTCGCACGCACGGCGCTGCTGGTGCTCGCAGTCGGCTGCCTGATCGAGGCCGCCCTCCCCCTGCTCGGCGTCGCCCGCACGGCGCGCCCGCAGTGGGGCGGCGGCTACCGTGTGGCGGCGCTCGGGCAGAACCCCGACCACAACGCCGACGTCCTCGCCGCCGGCCTCGTCGCCCTGCTCGGGCTCCGCTACGGCATGCGCGAGCAGCTGCAGCGCGCCCGCTGGCTCGTCTGGCCGGCAATGGGCGCGATCATCGTTTCCCTCGTCGGCACCGGCTCGCGCGCAGGCTTTCTTTCGCTCGTGCTCGGCCTGACCGTCCTCATGGTCACCGGGGCGCGCAGCGGATGGGCATGGGTCAGGACTGCGATGGTGATGATCCTCGCGATCGCCGGGCTCGTCTACACCGCGTACAGCAACGATCTCATGCGGCGCCGCCTCGACGAGGCGATGGAGGGCAGGTTCACGCGCCGCGAGCATCTCTTCCCGACTCTGGTGCAGATGTGGCGCGAGCGCCCGGTCGTCGGGTGGGGACCGGTGAACAACAAGTACGAGCTTGGAATCCGCGAGGACGAACGCGTCCGGCGGCGCCGCGACGCGCACAACGTGGTGCTCGAGGTGCTAACCGCCACCGGCGTCGTTGGCGCGATCCCCTTCTTCACGGGTCTCGGCCTGTGCGTGCTAGGCGCGTGGCGCGCCCGCCGCGGGGCCCATGGCTACGTGCCGTTGGCCCTGTGCGTGAGCCTTCTGATGGCCAACATGAGCGGCAACCTGATCGCGTCGCTGCTGTTTTGGCTCGTATTGGCCTACGCCGCCGCCGCACAGCTGCGCGAGCGGGAAGCCACCGGTCTCGCGCCACCGGCGGACGAGACGCTGCGCCCGGCGGCGGGGGCCCCCCTGGCGACCCGGTCCGTCCCGGCAAACTGAGGCAGCCCCGGACGTGTCGCAGCTCGCTCGCGGATGTGTAGCGGCTGCGTGGCAGCGCGGTGCCGCCCGCACCCCGCCGAAGCACCCAAGTGATTGCAGTGAATCAGGTAAGGCCTCGTCGCCGGGCGCACAGGACGTGCATTGCCGTACCCCAAAGGAGACAACCGAAGCATGATGTTCTTCAGCGCATATCTCGGCAGTGACGCCGGGCTCCCGTCGTGGCGGCAGGCGCTGACGGGCCACGCGCGCTGGCTACGTTTCGAACTCCGCATCGACATGCGGCGTCTGAACGACGGCCGCACACTCGCCCTCGGCTGGCTTGAGCACGCAGACACGGTTGCGCATCGCGACGGGAACCGCGCAGACAAAGCCGACTTCGCGGCCCGCCTCCTGTTCTCCGACGGCGTGGCAGCGCCGGGCGACGCCAACGCAGCGACGCTCACGCTGTCGCCCTCCTCGGACGAGGTGCGCATCGCCGTGCCGCTCGCCACTCCCCAACAGGTGTGCTATGTCAGGACCGAGCACGGCTACGTGTTCGCCGACGATCTGCGCCTCTTCCCCCGGCTCACGAACGCCGACTTGGACGAGCGCGCCGTGTACGCCCTGCTCCACTACGGGGCCGTTCCGCCCTCGCTGACGATCTACGAGGGAGTGCGGCGCATCCCGGGCGGTCACGAGCTGCAGCTGCGCGGCGACGCAGCCCCAGTGTGCGTGCCCGTCTACCAGGGCGCGGACCGGCCGCACCCCAGCGGCGCGACGTTGCCGCCGGAGCAGTGGCTCGCGGAGACACTCGACGCGATGTTGGTGCGCGTCCCGCGCTCCGCGGTGCTGTACTTCAGCGGCGGAGTGGACTCGAGCCTGATGGCGGCACGGCTGCGCCGCCTGGGTCGCAGCGACGTGCGGCTGGTGAACTACTCGTTCGGTCTCGACGACGCCGAGAGCCGCCTCGCAGCGCGGATCGCCTCCCATCTCGGCTTCGAGTACCATCAGGTCCCCTACCATCCCCGGGAAGTCGGTCACGTCCTGGAGCGCCTCGGGAGGGACTACGCCTTTCCGTTCTGCGATCTCTCGGCGATTCCCACGAACATCCTCGTCCACGGCTCCCTGCCCCTGACGGGCGACGCCCACACGGTCGTCGAGGGAACGGGGGCGGACGGCGCGTTCGGGCTCAGCCGCGAGTACCAGAAGTGGCAGCGGGTGTACAGGATACCCCGCCCGATCCGACAGTGGCTGGGACAGGTGTACCGCAGGTTGCGGCTGTGGCAGTATGACTCCGTGCTGGAGCGCGCCGGACGCCTGCTCTCGCGAAGCACCCACCAGCCTCCAGGGCATGCGATGGTCTCCCAGAACGCCCTCGAGGGCGTCGCCTATACGACGCCGGAGCGGGTACAGCGCCAGCTCCGGGAGGCGATTCAGGCGCGCATGGAAGTGATGAGCGAGGGCATGGAGCCCTTAGCTCGGCTTAGCATCCTCGACCTGGTGTGGGTGTGCGCGGGGCGTATGGCACCCAAGTCGTTTGACCCGCTTCGCGGCCGGGGAATCCGTGCCTTCTACCCGTTCCTGCAGCCGTCGATGGTGTCGGGCAGCGCCGCGCTCCCCTGGGACGTCAAGTGCGCCAACGGCGAGAAGAAGGCGCTGCTCAAACAGCTCCTGGTGCGCGACATCCCGCCCGAGTGGGTCTACCGGCGCGCAACCCGCTGCTCGACTACTGTCACGCGGCCACGGTCAGGCGGCTCGTTGCGCGCGCCCGCACCCGTCCGCTTGGCGCGGGCGCCTACAATTTTCTCTGGGCGCTCACGTTCGCGTCCGGATGGCTGCAGCAGTCGCCGCGAGCTGCGGCACCGTCACCCGCACCCGTGCCGGCGTGAGGGCTTGGGCGGCGCCCCCGATGCTCATCACCTTCTCGGGACTCGACGGCTCGGGCAAGTCGACGCTCATCGCGTGGCTCAAGAGCGAGCTGGAGCGTCGGCACGTCGCGGTCACCGTGCTGCACGTGGGCAACGATGTTGGTGTCTACGCGTGCCTGCGGTACTTGCGGGACGCCGTCAAGCGCATCGCCCGGCGCCACCCCGAAGCCGCGGGCGGGAAAGTCCCCCCGCGCCCGCACCGTCGCACGCGCCGGGTCCGCAACGCGGTTGTGTGGAACAAGCCGCTCCGGCGCGCGCTCTATCCGGTCGACCTCGTGATGTTTCTCGCGGTCCGGTTCTTCGTCGAGCACGTGCAACGCCGCATCCTGGTCACGGACCGCTACTTCTACGACACGCTCGTGGACGTCGCCGACCAGGGCCGCTGGTTCTGGGTCAGGCTGCTCGAGCGCCTCACGCCGGCGCCCGACGTCGCGGTCTTCCTCGACGTCAGTCCCGAAGAGTCGTTCGAGCGCAAGCGCGAGTACTCGGTTCCATACCTCGCGCTCCGCAGCGCGTCGTATCGGATGGTGGCTCCGCTCGTTCCCTCGGCCCTAGTCCTCCCCAACCGCGACCTCGTGGCGACGCGGCGCGCGCTGCAGCGCGCGGTGTGGGAGCGGCTCTCGGCATGACGACCCCGGCCCGGATCCTCGTGCTCGACGGGCACACCACCCAGGCACTCGCGTCGGTACGCGCGCTCGGACGGGCGGGACACACCGTGTTCGTTGCGAGTGCCCAACGCCGCCCGCTGGCGGCCTGGTCGCGCTACTGCGCGGGGCGGTTCCGGCTCGCCGGCGACACGCCCGAGGCGTTCGCGGCGCTGCGCGCGTGGGCCCCCGCGCGGGGCATCCAGATCGTGCTCCCCCACCGGGAGCGCTCCTGCGTGCTCTGCAGCAGGGAACGCGCGCAGTGGGAGGCGGCGGGCATCACGGTGGGCTGCGGACCGTCGGACATGCTGCTGCGTGCCTTCGACAAGGGCCGCACACTCGAGCGGGCGCGCACGGCGGGGCTGAGGATCCCTCCGACCTGGCTGCCGAGCTCGCTCGACGAGTGCCGTGCGGCCGCCGATGCGGTGGGCTATCCGTGCATCGTGAAGCCCCGCTTCAGCGATTTCTGGGACGGTCAGCACTTCGTCCGGGATGGCGGGGCACGTTACGTCGGCGACGCTGGCGCGCTCGAGCCGGCCGTGCTCGCCTGCCGTCAGGGCGAGTTCTGGCCGTTGATCCAGGCGATCGTGCCCGGCCGCGGCAAGGGTGTATTCGCGCTCTGCGACCACGGCCGGCCCGTCGCCTGGTTCGCGCACGAGCGGCTGCGTGACGTCCGGCCCTCGGGATCCGGAAGCTCGCTGCGCCGCTCCGTCCCACCCGATCCGCGGCTCCAGGAGCCCGCCGCCCGGCTTCTCACTGCGATGTGCTGGCACGGGCCAGCGATGGTGGAGTTCCGCGACGATGGGACGGGCGAACCGTGGCTCATGGAGGTCAACGGGCGGTTCTGGGGCTCGCTCGAGCTGGCCGTTCGATCGGGCGTCGACTTCCCCAACCTGTGGGTCCACTTGCTCCAGGGCCGGCAGGTGCAGGAGCCCCCTTCCTACGCCACGGGCGTAACCGTGCGCTGGCTGTGGGGCGACGCCAAGCGTCTGCTCAACATCCTCGCCGGGCCCCCGCCCGGATGCCCTGAGCCGTACCCCGGTCTGCTCCAAGGCGCGCGAGAAATCTTCGGGCGCCAGCCGCCCAGGACCCGGAGCGAAACCTGGAGTCTCGACGACCCCTGGCCGGCGGCCGGAGAGTGGGTCGGCGCCGCCCGCGAGTTGTGGGAGAGAGTGAGATCATGAGCCAGCCTCTGCGTGTATTGATGGTCACGAGCAAGTGGCCGGCGACGGACCGTCCCGCCACCACCCACTTCATCAAGCGGCAGGCGGACTTCCTCCGGGCCGCCGGTGTCCTAGTCGATGTGTTCCATTTCACCGGCGGACCGAATCCGTGGAACTACGCGCGGGCTTGGTGGCACGTGCAGCGCTCCATCACCCGCGGCAAGTACGACGTGCTTCACGCCCAGTTCGGCCAGAACGGCCTGCTTGCGTTCCCCAAGCGCCTCCCCCTGGTCGTCACGTTTCGCGGCAGTGACCTGCTCGGCATCATCGGCGCGGGCGGCCGGCCAACCCTAGTCGGCAAGGTGGGACGGCTGCTCTCTCGCGCGGTCGCACGAAGGGCCGATAGCGTGATCGTGGTGTCGGAGCACATGGCGCCGCTCATCCCCGCTGGCACCCCGGTGCACGTCATTCCGTCCGGTCTGGACCTCGACCTGTTCCGGCTCGTTCCCCGCGACGCAGCGCGGCACCACCTCGGCCTCCCGCTCGATCGCAAGCTCGTCCTCTTCGCCGGCAGTCCCGACTGGCCGCGCAAGCGGTATGCGCTCGCGCGCCAGGCGATGGACGTGCTGACAAAAACCCAGCCCGCCGAGCTGATCGTCGCCTGGGGCGTCCCGCACGCCGACATCCCGTACTACATGAACGCGTGCGACGCGCTCGTCTTCACCTCGAGTCAGGAGGGTTCTCCCAACGTCGTGAAGGAAGCGCTGGCGTGTAACCTCCCGGTCGTGTCCGTGCAGGTGGGCGACGTCCCGGCACGGCTCGCCGGGGTCGCGGGATGCGAGCTGTGCGCGGACGAGCGGCCGGAGACGATTGCGGCCGCGCTGAGCCGCGTGCTCCAGCGCAACGAGCGCTCGGCCGGTCGCGAGGCGGTGCGGCATCTCGACGAGCGGCTCACCGCGCAGCGTGTCATCGACATCTACCGCTCCGTGCTGCACCCCGACCTGCAGCCCCAGGAGTCCCGGGCCTTTCCGGCCCATTCCTGACCCGGACGCCCCCCCCGTTACGGCGGTCGCCGCCCCTGGCGCGCGTTCGAGCTGGTGACGATGAACACGCCGAAGGCGGGACCGCTGGGCTGCCGCGTCCACCCCGGATGCGCGATCGGCCGAGGAGGAGCGATGGGCGCCATCGGAATGCTGATCGGGCCCCCGGCGTACGACCCCTCGGCCATGGGCGTGCCGAAGATCCGCTCGACGCTGCGTACCTCGTAGTGCGCGCCGGGCTGCACCACGCCCGACAGATCCACGGCCACGGGGTCCTGCCGGCTCCAGTTGTAGATGACCACGGTGGCGCGACCGGGCTCGTAGCGATTCGGGCGAACGAACACTCGGGGAGCGGCCGGCACCGCCCCGGCCGCGATACCCGTCGCTCCCAGCCCCGTCTGCGCCTGCCAATCGCGGAGATCGTACCGGTCGCCCTGGTAACGCCACGCCTTCGCCGCGGAATCCCGGTAGTAGGTGTTTCCGCTCCAGCGCCACGACGCTGACGGCGGAGCGCCCCCGACACGGAGATCCACGACAGCTGCCGGCCCGATCAGGTGATTGCCGACGACCTCTGCCTGGGCCCACTGCTGCATGAAGAGCGCCGCAGCTCCCCCGGCCACGTAGTTGGCGCGGACCACGATGTCGCGATTGTCGCCGCGGGGCTGCCCTAGCCTCATGTTCAATCCTGCGGAGTCCGGGAAGTAGAGGAGATTGCTGTCGACGGTCATGCGCTGCGTGCGCACGGCGCCGCCCACCAGCACGTTGGCGAGCCAGCCGCGGTCCGGGACCAGGCCCGTCGCGAACGCCACGTTTCCGCGGACGTGCACGTCGGTGAGCACGGGATGTCGCGGTCCCGCGTACACGTGGATCCCGTACGCCAGATTGTCGAAGACGACGTTGTCCACAATCCATTTCTCGCCGCCGTCGTTGGCCGCGTAGATCCCGTGATCGAGGCCGGGGTGCGTCCCGTTGTCGTATATGATGCTCCCGTACAGCTCCGCGGTCCCCTCGGTCTCCCAGAAACTCACGCCTTGCGCCCCGGCGTCGTGAACGATCAGGTTCACGAACCTGCAGTTCGGACCGTAGGTCTCCAGCGCGTTCTTGCCGTTCGCTACCGGGTTCGACTGGGTGATCTCGAACCCCCAGTACGTGACGAACGCGCCCCGCGCGTGCAGACTGCCGTCGATTGTCGCCCGCTCGCCGGGATACTGTCGCACGATGACGGGGGCAGCGCTCGTGCCCGCCACTCTGGCCTCGAACGTGCCGGCGTAGGTCCCGCCGCGCAGCCAGATCGTGTCCCCGGCCCCCACCGCGCCGCGACCCCCGGCCAGCGCGGTGGCGAGGTCCCACGGTCGGGCGCGAGTGCCGTCGCCCGCCGCCGTGCCCCCGGGTGCGGCGTAGAACCCGCCGACGGACCGCAGGCTCGCGGCGGGCCCCCGCAGCCCGACCAGGCAGCCACAGAGAAGCAGGATCAACGGCGTGCGTCCCATGTAGGGGAGAATACGGAGCGCGGCGGCCGGCAACAAGCGCAGCATCACTCCCGCCCCCCTTCCCCCAAGAAACGCGAGGTCCCGGACGCCCTTGTCGGTCGTCCGGGACCCGCGCTCCAGCGCCAATCGTGCGGAAACCTACCCGCCGCGGCGGTTCGCGATCATCTGAACTGGAACGCCCCGATGTCGTAGGCCAAGCCTGGGGGCCGGCTCACGCCGTCGAAGTCGGTCAGCACGTACGAGAGACTCAGCCCGGTGCGGATCGCGGGACTGACTGACCGCAGATGGAAGTCGAGGGTCGACGCACTCACCAGCATCGGGTCGGTGCTCTCGTAGTTGCCGGAGAACGTGATGCCCGCGCCCTGAGCGTCGATCACCGTGCCCCCCGCCGTCATGTTGTTCTCCACGGTCAGGTTGGTGGCACTACCCCCGTCGGCGGGGTCCCACCGGATGCCCGCGGTCTGCGGCTGATAGAAGACGTTGTTCGAGATCACTGAGTTGCTGACCGGCTCGGCGATGATGATCTGCCCGATCCGGTTGGGGTTCGGGAACGCGAAGGTGTTGTTGACGATGTACACCTGATCCACGCTGGCGCCGTACATGTGGATCGACCAGCCGTGCACGTTGTTGTAGAACACGTTGCTGCGAATGATGATGTTCGTGCCCTTGAGGTAGATCCCGTGGTCGTGGTTCTGCCACACGTTGTTCCCGCCGTAGCTACATCCACTCTCGCCTTCGCTGAAGCGTCCGACGTCGTGGATGACATTCTGTTCCACGAGCAGGTTGGCGCTCTCCGAGTAGATCCCGGACTGCCCGCTGGTAGTCGTGGTGCAGATCCGCCCGATATCGTGGATGTTGTTCTGGGCGATCTGGATGTCATGGGCGGACGTGTTGAGGTCGAGGCCGTGCAGGGTGCCCCGCACATCGAACCCCTGGAGCCGGACGTAGCTCGCGTTGAACCGCACCGCGATGGTAGAGGTGTTGTTGAGGCCGTCGATGATCGCTCCCCACTTGTTCTGCGCCGCGAACACGACCGGATTCGAGGTGGTTCCTCCGCGGTCGATCGTGACGACGATGCTCCCGCCCGTGTACACGCCGTTCCGCACGACGACCCAGTCACCCGCATTCACGACGTCCGCGGCATGCTGGATGGTCTGGAACGCATGGGCGCTGTCGCCGGCGTTGCCGTCGCTCCCGGACACCGCATCCACCCAATAGCACACACCCCCGCCCGTGGGGGCGCAGCTGGCGGACGGACCCGGTGCCGAAACGGCCACCGACGCCGTCCCGCTCTTCCCTTCGCTCGTGGCGGTGATCGCCGCCGATCCGGCGGCCACGCCTATCACCAGCCCGCTCGTGGTGACCGTCGCCACCGAGGGGTTACTGGTCGCCCACGTGATGGGACGGCCGGACAGGGGATTGCCGCTCGCGTCCTTCGGCGTCGCGGTCAGCTGGATCGTTCCGCCGGCGAGGATCGATGCCGCCGCGGGGCTTACACTCACCGACGCCACCGGCGCCGTCGTGACGGTCACCGCCGCGGTGTCTGCCTTGCCTTCACTCGTGGCTATCACGCTCGCCGAGCCAGCAGCGACGCCCGTGACCAATCCAGTCCCGCTGACGGTCGCGACGGACGTACTGGTGCTCGCCCACGTGATGGTGCGGCCGGTCAGCGTATTGCCGTTCGCGTCCCGCAGGGTCGCGCTCAGTTGTGCGGTGAGACCGACGACAACCGAGGCGGACGCGGGACTGATGGTGACAGAAGCCACCGGGAGCGCGGCGGAGGTGACAGTCACCACCGCGGTGTCTGCCTTGCCTTCGCTCGTGGCGATCACGCTCGCCGAGCCAGCAGCGACGCCCGTGACCAATCCAGTCCCGCTGACGGTCGCGACGGACGTACTGGTGCTCGCCCACGTGATGGTGCGGCCGGTCAGCGTATTGCCGTTCGC
>WNGO01000805.1_pt1 | contig 19545 bp, 34 predicted proteins | sample 5400511 | NCBI WGS metagenome assembly WNGO01 (sample SAMN13153380, study PRJNA577476) | soil metagenome | isolation source: 20 cm soil or saprolite under Garry oak tree replicate 2 | place: USA:California | collected 2016-06-15 | reverse complement strand
GGGCCAAACTAAAACGCAAACTATAACGCAAACTATAACGTAAACTATTTCGCTTAACTTTCTCACTAACTTCCTCTCTATTATTCTTGCTAAATAGGGCACAAACTAGCCCTCTAAATCTTGAGGGAAATAGAGGGCTAAATTTAGGGGTTAAACTATTCGCTAGCTAATGCAAGTAAATCTACTCCTTTATCAAGACTCAAATAAGCTCCCTTATTGTGAGTCTTATTAAACTGTGGAGAATATCGACGTATAAGAAGCGCTTCTTTATTATTGGCTTCTGTGTAACTAATCGGATCACTAACTACATATCTAAGATCATCACTTTGTTTTCCAGCAACTAACCATACAGTAAAAGCTTCTTGTGCCATAGAAATACGATTCATATGCTGTTGTAATCTTCGCTCTGGATTAACAGATACACCAACGTAACCCAATGTAGTACCGCGATAAATTGCGTATATGAAATGCGGTTTATCAACTGTTCTAATTCGAGGCGCTAACTTTATCTCTTTTGGCTCATCAATGCTCAACGTAATACCAAGAGACTCTGCAAACTCTTGGACTTTGAATGCAGCTTCTAAATCGTCAGTTGAACCAGTAAGTACGTATACCATCCTTTTAAACTCCCGCCTCATTATTGTTGTCAATTATAACGAATCTAGTTCGCGGTAATTGTACCTCAATTCTATCATCATATCTAACGACTAACCAATCACCTAGTACAATCGTAATGACGCCCTCAAGGCCGCTAATTTTATCTCTAACTCGTGCACCAACTTTCCAGATAGCATTGCTCATTAAAGTTCGGGCCTAATTAAATCGCTATGTTTCTCGCAAACTGGTAGAACAAATTGCATGTCTAATATGTGTATTGTTAATTCCCATTTTGAATCGGTCCAACAACCCATTTCACCGCATGGCCAACCAAGATCTTCTAATTCTGGACTTTCAATCTTGATTAATTTGCAGTCTATATTCCGTTGGTTCTGCACAACTAAACTCCCGCCTATGAGCCGCGTAACTCTTGTAACTACGAAACTGTTTAAAACATATGCAAATGAACGGCTTAACTAGCCGTCTAACCATTGGTCTTTTCATCGGCTTAAAGTAGCCGTCTGGGTTTGATTTAACCATTCGGGTAACGTGATCTTCTTTGTAGGCCCCTTATAAGCCTCATTAATCCAAGCGACTTCAACTGCTCTCAAATAACTCTCATCTTCTACTTTTATTAAAGTGTTCAATCTAGATACTCTAAGAAATCGCTCAATTTCTCCTAAAACTATATCGTTAGTCATTCTCCTTCGTGCCCTTGTATATTCGATTGCTATGTATGTCACAAAGCTCGCGGCTACCACTAAAACTAATTGGTGTGTAAAAGAATGGGTTTCCACATTCTCTACAGATGCCATAAGCAATTCTGCCTTCTCTGAACATTCGCGCAAGTATCTTCTCTAATTGTTGCGGTCTAAGCTGGTTCATATCGCCTAAAGAATGCATCTAATGGGAGGCGCATTAAAGCGCCCCTTCTACTACTACCATTAAGATTGCCTTCAATCTTCTCTAATGCCACCGTTGTTGCACCAACTTTCTTCACCACTACTATTATTCCTACATGTTTCCCCAATTTTGCTCTCCATTTAGAGGCTATCTTTGGCTTCTTAGTTATGACTTTCACGCGAGATATACTACTTGTACGGGGCCTAAACTGTTGAACGTATCCCGTCCAAGATCGTCCCAAACTCCCCGATAACCTGGAGCACTATTTGCAACCCAAATATTTGAGTTTCTAATGCCGCGAATTGCCATGTAATGATTCATTCCGACAGGATTAATAACTCCCGTATGTTCTCTACAAATTGCGTAAGCTTCGTCAAAAGTAACCCACTTATTGATACTATAAAAATCATAACTAGCAAACACACCCATAACACATTCGGCTGACATACAACCATAGGTCTCATTAATGCAGGTTGGATACCCCATATTTAAGCCGACTTGATATCGTGCATCGTATTGATCTAACTGAGGATCAAGAGTATGGGTCGATTGAAGGCACCAAGTTATAGAACAAACCGAGCAAGTCCAATCATAGGCTTGACCCAACATCGAATAATTTGGGTCCCAACCTATCCTTTTGGGGGTTCTTCTGCCTCATATTTGCTCATGGTAATAGGCGTATCAAAAGTAACCGTACCCTGCATATTCGGGTCTAATGCGTACAACAATGCTTCTACGCTCGCTTCACCCGTCCACTTCCCCTCTAACATTGCCTTCAAGGATTGGGTAATTAACGCCTGTTGTTGTTGGAGTTGGGTGATCTGCGCGTTACTATCGGCGGCGGAAAACGCTTCGGGATTCATTTCTGTTGCCCCATAAACCTCTGCATAACATTGCCCATATTACCGGCGGGAATCATCGCGGTCAGACTGGCAAGACCTTGAAGTACCATGAAATTCAGCATGCGTTCGCACGGAAAGTCTACGTCACATGTGCCACAAATGAGTGGGCTATCTTCTACTTCTTCGTCTTCGACTTTTGGTTGGTGAAATTGTTCGAATTGCTGAAGTCCCTTTTGAATCAATAAGGCTTGCGCTAATCTATTGTTATCCATCCTGCGCTCTACCTCTCCATGAATTGCCAGTATGTGCGCGGACCATAAGTGTCTAACTTGTCCTCAAAATAGCAAAGAAAAAAGGCTCAACCCTCTCTCGAAGATTGAGCCTTCTCATTATGCCTTCCGTGCCCCGTTATCCCACGGTAAACCGTTAGGCGGAGCGAATGAAATATAATCTCGGCCCGTCCTACTGGGCGCTTCAATCAACGTTGTTTCGAAGGGAAAAGCACTCGAACCCTTTTTAATCTCGGTGTCAAGCTGCCTGCCCAATACACTCGCCTTATTAACGAGCCAACTATGACCAACACTAGTATCAGTCAATGTAGTAACTTCCACGACGAAGGAAGGACCAAAATCGCCAGCGTTAAGCTCGCCAGCAATACCGAGAACAACAAAGTCTCGGCCTAGCAATTCTTCCGTTTTGATAGGCGGAAATTCTGAAATTGGCTTCGTTTCAAACTTACGAACGCTTTTACCAGCGAGTAAATTCTTCCGTGTTGGGTCTAATTGTGCCACTCATTATCCTTTCAAGTGGTCTAAACAGAATCGGACAAACAATATGGGGTAGCTAACCCTTCTAGCTTTCACCTTCCTATTTGTTCTATCATGCTGGTTTATCAACTCTCCGTTTCAACCAACTCTTGAGATATTGGGTACAGGCACCACAAAGATTGTAGCTATCCTGCCCGAGAAACGTTCCAATATGCACGATTGACATTCCTAGTGCCAACTTATTACCACAACGGTAACACGTCTTTTCTTCTTCTTCCATTATCCTGCGCCTAACCTTCCATTCAATTACCGCTTAGTGCGCGGATTATGCTTCTTCTGCCACGCTATCGATCAGCTCAAAGTCGGCGTCTTTATAGCCGTTCAAAGCATCTTCAACTAGGTTGATCGCGGCATCTTCCGATACCGCTTCAACACTCACTGTAATTACCACTGTATACCGCATTATCCTGTCCTGCACCCTTTCAATATGTCACACACCTTAACTATGTGCGGACGGATTAGTCTTCTTCCTCATCTTGTGGTGAACTAGTCGCTTCATATTCGCGTTGGAATGTACCGTCCAACAGGGCATCGCGGCCACACAACATAAGAGAGATTACCTCTCTCGGATCTGTAGTTTTGATCTTATCTGCCAAATCTAACGTTGGTTCTATCCATTCTTTCTTACCATCTTTTCGAAGTAGATTGACTTCACGCTCTAGAATACGTCCAAGCAACTCGCGCGTCGGACGATGGAAATAGATGCGGTTTGAGAAGCGACTATACAATGCACCAAACGCCAACTTCTTGAACGTAGGAACATCGTTGACCGTCGCAATACAGATCATTTTAGTATCCGTATTGATATTACCGCGTGCCGTCGTCTTGCGAATCTCACCGCGCAAGTCCATTAGTGAAAGAAGCCAAGAAAGCGCTTTATCATCGGCTTTCTCAATTTCTTCAACCAACAGAATACGCGGAAGACCTAAGCCTTCATCGGCTCTTCTCGCTAGCTCTTTTTGTGCACCTGCCATTGTGGTAGAAGTCGCATCGAATTCCAAGACGTTCTCGGAACCAACTGCCTCTTTGATCGAATGCGCGATATCAGATTTACCACAACCTGGAGGACCAATAAGTGCACAATGTAGACGCTTCTTCCAACCTGTGGTAATGGTGCCTTCTACCGCCCGCTTGACGCGAGAGATATTCGCTTCCAAACCGTACAAGTGGTCAAAGTATGTCTCAAAGTCTTCGGGAATTTCTAAGGGAAGATAGCCGATATTAACGGCATCTTTCTCTTTTTTCTCTACTTGCTCTTCTTCTCGCTTCTTCTTCCAATCTTCACCATCGACTTTAGCTAAATCCCATTTGCCTGGAAATTTAGCTTTCCGTTCAATATGACTAACGATAGCGGCAAACTCGTCGTCATAACTATTCCGTTCTTTGTCTGGCGTACAATTCACACTAAACGTCACGTAGTAGTTATACAGCGTGCCGCCAGCTTCCGAATTGTATTCGCGCGCCATAAACGAGTATTGCGTTGCCATATCAAGCGTAACTTTCCAGCCCGCTTTCTCACGTTGTACCGTATTAACAACGTTGGCAATTTCATCCATATGCTTGCGAGTAACTTTCTCGCCTAACTCGCGCTCAGCACCTTTGCTGAGCTGGACTTTGTGGTGGATCAATGCTTTATCAGGAACGTTATCCACAACGGTTTCCATCGGAACAAACTCTATTGGCACTTTCTTCTCCTATGCCTTACTCAAGGAATCTGCCTCGTCAGTAGCTAGACGATTACTCTAACTATATGAACAAAGATTACTCTTTGCTCATTTCGGCAATACTAGCTCCAACAATACGTTGTACCATCGGAAGCTTCTTCGCTTCGTTCAACGCTTCAAAGATACTCTCGCCTTCCATCATAAGCGTACCTTCAAACGTGATCTTCCAAACGACAAGATTCTTCTTCCGTTCAATTTTTGTTATGGATTGAACGGTATCGTTCTTATCTACCTTGACAATGGCAGAACTAAATGCTCGTGCCGCTTCTTCTTGCGATGCGTCTATGTCGAATTTCACAGAACGCGGTGCCCATTCGAATGCGTTAGCAGCTTCTTCTTTCGATACGGCATCGAATTTCACCATTGGAGATACTTTTCCCTCCCTCTCTCGCTTTGAGCGTGGCGTAATACCGTGTAATTTGAGCAAGCGATACAATGTCCCGTCGCTTTTGAATCCGTAGCTTTCGTTAATTGCCTTGACAGGCTCACCATCGTTATAGAGAGCCACTATCTCGGCCACTGTGTCTAGTGGCAACAAATTACGTTTAGGCATTACCCTTCTTCTTCTTGCGTCTTCGGTTCTAACGAAGCATAAGACATAAGCAACATCGCAAAGTCGCCGATGCTGACGCGCTTTCCGTGACTATACTTCAAGTAGCTTTGAAGGTAGTCTTCGATTTTCTCTTTGAATGATTCTTCTGTACGAGTATAGGTAGGAACTACTAGAGTAGTCCTGCCCGATTCTTCGTGATCGAACGTGACTTTTACCGTGTCGCAATTAACCATCATAACTACTCGCTTTCATTTCCGCTACGTGAGCTTCCCAATTGTGCTCACTTCCATCGCTACCACATATGAAACAATGTTTTGAATCTACTTTCCGTTCTACTTTCGCTCCAATTGCCTCCAATTCGCCACAATCGCAACAGTAAGCGGTTGCTTCACAAACAGCACAATTCCGTTGATCGAGTGCCTTCTCAACAAACTTTGCCGCGATTTCTAGCGTTTGTTGGCCGATATGAACGGCACAACTAAACGTATACACGGTGTTGTACCGATTATCATATACTGGAGAATTGATGTAGTACATAGCCTGTCGCTCACAACTAACAAAGTAGCAACTAGTAGCGCTACCGTTGTAGTCAGTAACAGGACCGTATTCCATATCAAATTGATTGAGGGTAGCGTTTACGGCTTTTATGACGCTATCCTTCATATCTACTGTACTCATATAAGTATTGTTGCTTCTTTCTGGCTAAAGTAGCCTGCAAACTAGTTAGGGGAATAAGCTACTAACTCATTCCCCAACCAGTATTACCAATTATCTACGGTTCCGCCCAGTCGCTTCTACTGGCGCTTCCGTTGTCTCTTGTGTTTCGGCTACCGTTTGCGCGACTTGTCCATCATTCGAACCGTTGTTCGTAATGAGCCTCACGCGAACAACATAGCCTTCGTCAATCTTTGCCCATTCAAGCTTTCGATTCGCCGCCGTAGCCGCCTTACCAACAGTCACTTTGAGCGACCGCTCAGTAACGGAAGTATCGAAGGGAATAAGGATAGCATCCTTGATATTCATCGACTTGAATTGATTCACTAAATCTTGATCTAGTGAAGACGTAGAAGGTGACGTGAATCCGCGAGACAACATCTCGGGAGTAACTGACGTATTGAACCTAACCATTGCGTGATTACCTCTCGTGCGAAACCAGTTTTTCACTACTGGCATCGGAATGTATAGATAGTATTTCCGTTCGATAACAACGGGTTTATCGATTGACAAATCTGCCTCAATCTTTTCTCCCATATGTTCAATCCCGCCTGATTTGCCAAATGGGAATGGCTTCTAGATTGGTCAAACAAGCATCCTTTCTCATGCTGTTTCCAACTGTAGGAATCTGCCTCGTCAGTAACTATGCGATTAACCATAGTTATACAAAGCGGCATGAACAACCACTTTGTTTCGGCTTTACCCGGAGCGCATACATCCGCATTGAAAATGCAGGACTAGCCTAGTCTTTCTCTTACTGCTTCGTGAATATTCGTCTGCCACCGTTACGGATACCCGACAATAAAAGCCTTGTTTGGAGGGGAAATTACCATCGAATAAACTATCTAGTGGTCGATTGAAGCGCGGAATCTTAGTCGCATGGATAGCGAGAACATGACCCATTAGCTTGCGCCATTAACTAATCTGAGAACGGCTGTCGCTGCTCTGTTTGTGAAGGTGCTTTGTCGTGTCGCTCTTGCGAGCTACGCTCAAAGCATACACTACCCTGTCAAGCATACCTACTACCTGTTGTATGGTTTGAGGGTCGGGACATACAACATGTAGACTTGACATCACAGAAACGTAACAAGCCTTCACGTTTTGCTGAAAATTGGTACTTTTAACAGGCTTAGTAGGGCGCGATGGTCGTTTCTTCGTCTTCGGTCTTCCGTTCGGTGAGCCACATAACGAACTCCATAAAGCGCGCAACATGCGGCGACATTTGGCCACTGGTTCTCATGGCGTATTGTGCTCCAAGAAAGAAGCCTGCATTAAAGCATTCTCTTAACATAGCGTCTTCTCGCTGGACAATATTGAGGTGGTTGTACGACCATGCCCAATAGGCATTATCGCTCACTTTGGCGAACTCATTAGGCATGAGAATTACATGTACTTTTCAATGTCTTCATGTTCGTAACCCAATACTTCGGTCATATACATATACCATGCTGAATCCTCAGAGTGAACTCCCCAGTCAATCCAACCATCTTCGTTGTATTCATTCCATATAGCTTGCATCCATTCGTCTTGATCGTTGTTAGGGTAATCTCCTGTAATATGTTCGTAGCGTTCATAGAATCTATCAGAGAACTCTTGATAGTCCCCATAATAGACTCCAAAAGTTAGACCACTCGGGTCTATTGGATGCACAATTAGTCAGTCACGGTTGATCTTCATCTATGATTAGTTGGAGAAATTCTTTAGTGCCTGTCATTAAAGCCTTTCTGTATTCGGCACTATGAATGAATTCTCGATTGCACCAACATGTATATTTAAGCTTAATGAAAGAAGCAAGATTGGCTTCAATTTTAAGGGCTTCACTAAGTGGATAGGTCAGTATATAAAATGCGGGTGGTATGTCCCATTCTCTTGTCATAACCGTTGGATGAAAGGACATTTCACGTGGTTGTTCTATCCATTTACCGAACCAATCGCGCCAACCTTCTCCCCGATGGAAGGCTTGCATTAATCCAATAAATCTATTGGCAGGAAATGACCATTTCTTGACGAATTGTTTACGGTCCCATAAGCCTTCTATTTCTTCCCATTTAGCTTCGTCTTTTGTGAACCCGCGCGTTCCATAATGCCATTCTTTCTCGGGATTGCCCGAATTATCTTTCCATTTATAGATGCCTGGTTTGACTAAGAAGCCTTCAACAATCTTAGTCTTTTCCCATGTGCCTAATGTTGCTCCTACTTTTAGTTGGTCTATTTCCACAGAAGATATAAGACCATCAGTAGCAACAGAATAAACAGTACCACTACAACATCGAATGGCGTTCAAGAGTTTGGCCCTTGTTATAGCGGTAATAAGACCTGCCCAAAAGAAGTTTTGATATGGCGGATTCTTTCCGAGAGTTTGAGCAGTTTTTCCATACAGACTATTTAGACCTAGTTTAAGTGGCTTTGCTGCTGGTTCTTTTTCTGCTTTGAGTTTGAGCCTATATTCCGCGCGGGCAGGAATAAACCCAAATGGTTTATGTTGGCATTTAGGGGTGTATGTCCAACCTTCTAGTATTTCTATGTCATAGTCTGGATAGAGGGCTAATGCTGCATCTATCTCTACTTTGTGGTAAATTCCCTCACCTTTATCAGGGTAAAAGATGCGACCATCTTTAGAGCGCCACGGAAAAGGATTCCATAAAGAACCATGGGAAGTCCACTTTATATGCCACATTCCATATTTGTATCTAGAATAATTACGGACGGAATTAGTATGATATTTCCACTCACCGTGTACCATACAAGGTAGATCAACCATCGCGGTAGGATAAGCCGAATTAATGTCATATTGATATCCACCATTTGGCAATCTACCTTGATAAGATATTTCTGTTCGACCACCAAAATAAGCATGTATTTGAAAGCGTTTTACTTCTGACGCTACATGCTCGGGAAGATGCAGTTTAATCCCATTTGATCGCATTAACGTCGAAGCTAAAGCGCCTGCTCCGTACCAATGATGCGGACGTATATCGGCGCGATTACATGCTGCCCTGAACTCCCCGCCAAGTTTAACGAGTAGCTGGCATTCCTCCAAGCAATAATCGAGGATTTTAGCCTTTTCTACTTCCGAAAAATCGCCACGTTGTTTCTTCATATTGGCAATACGTAAAAGGGTTTCTTCATCTGTCGTTTTCCAATCTTTGAGCGCTTCGACAAATGACATTTGAAAGAACCCAATTACATCGTAAATATGAATTGTTTTTCTGTATTTATGTTGATGCTTCTTTTGAGCATTATCTTTAGGCTTATGTTTAAGAATACATTCAAACGTAGTTATATCTTGAATATATATCTCTCGCTTAGGCTTCCACGATATTCGGTATTGTTTCCAACGTGTTCTGCCAGATATGGCGAGCTGTTTAAGATTTCTTTCTGGCAGTCTTTTAATCCACATATTGAAGTCATAACTGCCACCGTAGATAAAATAAAGAGCCTTCCCGTGCTTTTCAGGAAGGCTCAGTAAAAACTCGAAGATTTGTTTTGGTGTTAGTTCTATTTCTTCTCTTTGGTGCTCCCACCAATCTTCTCCCGCCGCGACAATCAGATCGTAATGGTGGTCCTTTTCTTTATCGTTATATCCTTCACCATCGATGCCAACAATTGGAACATCTAAAAGCGTGGAATGATGGGTCTTATTATCTCTATCATTAGATGATCGATAAGAAAGCGAATTGACGTACTGTTGGTCATAGAGAGAAAAGAACTTGACAGCCATCGGTCCCGCCTAGTAGGATGGTATTTAGTGGCGGGTGAACTCCGCCGCTCATGCCAGTGTACCACAGCCGCCTTAAGCGTGCTTTCCCGCCCGCGTTAGTGGGGTTGGTTGTGGTAGCACTGGCGCTTTAATTAGGGAGGTTTATTAGCGTGCAACAAAGCGAGTTTCTTCCTCAAGTAGAATCAAGACCATTTGAAGAAGGTTTGCAAGGTCTTTCTTTACCTTCTCAAAATTTTGGTAGTTTGCTTGGAAAACACCCGAAAGATCAGGCGCTTTATAGGCATTGGGCAGGAGTAATTACAACAGTCGGTCAATCATTTACCGCGTTTACTGATTCTGGTATTCCCGATTATTGGGTACTGTATGTTATGCCTACTTTTACGGCAACGCCTGGCCAAATACAACCGACATTTATTGCCGCATATCAGTGGCCTGGAGTCGGCAGAGAAGCGGAAGTTTACTTGAGTGGCGGAGGCAATTGTAGGCTTCCTGGCACGTCCGAATACTTTACTATTGAAGGGAGAGTAATCGGATCAAATAACGTAAATTTCGGTATTATCGCAGCTCGAAATAGTGATTTTGACATCTATGTTATTCCTGGTAGTGGATAGTTTAATATGACAACTAGTGATAATACTAACAACAATAATAGTGGCGATGAGAAGTATGAGGTCGATGGCGAATGGTTGAAGACAACACTAACGGAGATGGGGAAGCAATTCACGAAGTTGTCGGAAACGATGGCGGAGTTGAAGCCAAAAGAAACAAAATCAGATTCAAACGAGCCTCAGCCGCCGACTCAAGCTCCGCCTTTAGCGGAAGTGAAAGTCAACCAAGAAGAAGTAAAAGAATCCCAAACGACAAACGGTCCACGGTCTCGATTGGTGATTCGCGGCCCGAAGTTTCTAAAACGGTAAAAGGCAAAGCCCCATCTGTTCCGCAAGAAGAAAGTGAAGAACCTAAGCGGAGGGGAAGACCACCAACTAAGAAGCAACTTACATTCGATGATGCGTCAAATAATGCCAAATTCCTATTAACTGCAATTGAGGTCGCTTGCGTTACTTCCATTGGTCCAACGGGGGAAATGACCGAATGGGAAAGGGGTTTAATGCAAGCGCCATTGCAGCGTATTCTCGCGCGCATTCCTATAGGCTATGTCGAGAAGGGAGGTATATTTGTTGATTGTGCTTTCTTGATAATGGGTAGTGCTATTTATTTTGGTAGAGTATCGAAAGGTATCAAGCTGCCTACCTTGTCAGGAAAGAAGCGAGCACAAGTACAGACACAAGAAGACCCACAATCCCCCGTAGCGGCTCAGCCGCATTTGATCGTTGATGATATCAAGGCAGGCGATAGAGATGGTCTTGCCGTGCCCATTCCCACCATTATTCAAGAACATATGAACGGACCTATTTAAATGGCTGAATCTACTACTTCTACTAGCGCTACTTCTACTTCTTCGACGACACCGCCGAAAGTTAGTCAATTCATTATGACTTCCGTAGACGACGATATATTGCAACCAGATGCCATGCGCGGTAGTGCTTCCGTTGTAGAAGCCGCTGGTATCGAAGATAAAGAAGCAACTCGTCGATCTAAGTTGTTTCCAAAGGCTAACTAGATGAACGGTAATATGATTAATTCCCTCAAAAAGAATCTAAATTTCTTGCCACAATCAATGACGCAAATTCGACAGGGAATGGTCAATCGCAGCGTCGTTCAACAGGGTACTACGAAATTTTGGAAGAATCTTCCTGGAGTTCATATCAAAGATCAATTGCTTAATATGGATAGTTCTTACCGTTCAAAGTGAATCCGCGCATGAACTGGTTGTTGACGTACTGGTTAGGCGCAGGATAAAGTGCCCGAGATTTACATTGATTCTTCACAGCGTATTATTGCCGTAGGAAAGACTGGTTCTGGAAAAACCTTTCTTATGAAGTATCTTACTCGCACACTCAAGCGATTAATGGTACTTGATCCGAAGGCAATGATTGACCCTGCCGAATGGCATTTAGATTGGGTTAGTGGCAACGGTCTAAGAGACTTGCAGAGTGGCAAGAACGTCAGACTATTAGTTAGGACCTACGATACCGCCGAATGGAACACGTATTTAACCGCCGCTTGGAACGCAGGAAATACGGTCGTTTACATAGACGAATTGTACGCACTAGTAGAGTTTGGTCGCATCGCACCACCGCGTATTCTAAGTCAATTATATACTCAAGGAAGGGAGAGAAAAGTAGGCGTTTGGGGCGCAACTCAACGCCCCGCTTGGGTACCAATGTTCTCTATATCTGAATGTGATTGGTTCTTTGCATTTAGAACACAATTACAAGATGATAGAAAGCGTCTTTCTGAGCTAATGGGGCCAGAAGTATTAGATCCGATTCCCGTTGAGGATAGATACGGATTCTGGATGTATTCCATCGAATGGGATCATCCTTACTACGTAGATCAACTACGTATTAATGGCGAAAAGAAAGACGAAGTTAAAGCTACACAAAAGTATGAAAAATTGGAGACTCACCGATGACTTTGGATTTTGCAGACGTTAAGCCTTCTTTGTTGAACTGGACGGTAGTAGGCTTAATGGCAGTCACCTTTATCTCATTTTGGAAGTTTGTGTTTTCCATGTGGGGACAGGACATTCCATTCTTAGATTCTTTGGCGAAATTGTTCGCCAGCATCTAGGTTTAAAATGATCCGCGCACTTAGTTGGTACGTGACGTACTGTAGAGGCGCAGGATGATTGGTTGGAGCTTTCTAGAGAAGAATCTCAAGTTGTCACCTATGGCAGTAGTGGCGTGGATTGTGCTCGGCGTTATTACGTCATTAGTAACCAGTTGGTTAATGGCTCATTATTTCACTAAGATTTAAGTTAGTTTGGCGGGAAAGAAAGAACAAAAGACTTAATGGCTGGTGGTTTTGTTGCTAATACGCGACGTAAGGTCGTTCAATTGCCGACGCAAACCCGACCTGTTGGTGGCGGGACAACAGCAATTAACTTGCCGAAAACGGGCTTACTCGCTGGGGTTTTGCTTGCAATTCGCGGCTCAATTGCAGGTACGTTGACTGTCCCGAATGCGCTTGGATTCGCTTCGGTTATTTCGCGCATTCGTGTCACGTTGAATAGCGGTATTGATATCTTCAACGTGAGCGGCGCGGGATATCATTACTTACTAAGAGAAGTTGTTGAGTCCGAATACACCGATATTTCAGGACAATCCAACGCAAGATCAGCAGTAACGGCAGCAGCATTTAATATCGATATGTTGATTCCAATCGCGATCAATATGCGTGATCCGTTGGGATTAATCCTCCTGCAAAATGAACAAACATTGCTTACTTTGAACATCGATTGGACCGCTGACGCTACCGTCGCCACTGGCGCTACCATTACTTGTACGGCAATTCCGTATCTTGAGTTGTTTACTGTCCCAGTTGATCCCGCGGATTTCCCGCCATTGAACATTATTCACCAAACGCTTGAGGATCAACAACAGATTACTGGCGCGCAAGATTGGGTTTATAACTGGCCGCGCGGTAATACCTATCTGCAAGTACTACATGGTATCGGGATTGGTGCCGCTGGTTCTGATACATTTAATAAGGCTCAGATTCGTGTTAATCAATCAGACTATCTCCAATCGACCGATATTCCCTATCTCGACTTGGAATTTAGACGACTTCGTGGACGTGCTCGGCCAGCGGGTGGAGTTTTCTTCGATCTTCTCGCCACTAGTGGATTGGGTAATTACGGTCTGACGAGAGATGTTTTCAATAGCTCTCTTGTGACTGATCTTGCCAGTGTTATCACAACCACTGGTTCGGTTCTTGCCTACAACGTTCGCCGTCAATTGGTGGTTTTGCAGTAATCCGCGCTCTAACTGGTTAGTTACATACTAGGAAAGGCGCAGGATAATGCCAAGCGATCCTCTACAGCTTTATACGGCAGTAATTGTGACGCTTATTCTTGTATTGGAAGTGATTCCGTTTGCAAGAAGGGGTGGTTAAATGCCTAGCCTTCGTACCGTTTCACAGTACGGTTTGATGTTGTTTGGTTTGTCGGTTGTGTTGAACATCGTGCTATTCTTGATTGCTTGGATGAGTTGATATGGCAACTTTGAACATCGCAGATGTATATGGTAGTGCGAGTGCCGCTGGTACGATCTACAATCCTACCACACAAGTAACGGGCCCGAATCCTAGTTCTGTTGCGAATGTTGGTCAGTCTGGCGCGACACCACAACCCGCTGGTAGTGGCGCGGCATTTACGTGGATGGGCTTTGTGCTCGCGTTAATTGCTTTGCGAGTTGCGCTTGAAATGGGTGGAGAAAGACGCTAGATCCGCACATGAACCAGTTAGTAACGTACAGGAAAGGTGCAGGATAGATGCAGGCGGGTATTCTTCTCTTGTTTGGTGCGATCATGGTTTGGCTGGCAGCTACTGGCAAGTTCGCTGCGATGCTAAACGTGATTAAGAAACAAGCTAATACACAAAATCCGAATACAAGTTAATGACATTAGATACATTCAAAGCGAATTTTGGCGGATACGTGCTCGCTTTGATTGTTGTATTGTTACTCTATGCAATAGTCGAAAGCGTAGCGCCAAGATATTCTGCCCCACTAGCACTAGTTACTTTGTTGGGCATTATTCTCTTTTACTTTAAAGAATAGATCCGCGCATGTACTGGCCATTATCAAACCAGTTAGGCGCAGGATAGATTAGGGAGAAGACATGGGCGGTAGAATCATCGAAGGCACGATTACCTTAGTACTCGTGTATTTGGTAGTCGCAAATGCCGACAAGTTTTCTACAGCAGCGGGAGCGGTAGGCTCAGTATATACGGAAGCCGTGAAAGCATTGCAAGGTAGATAGATGCAACTTGCAGGCTCCGTTAATACCACAATTATCGGGAATGCCGCCGCGAGTATCCCTATTGTTGCACCTGTTGATCCGCTATGGTTTATCAACGTTCTTGGCACTCCTGTTGACACGGGAGCCACGCCATTTCCTACTGTACCGTCTTCGTTCGATGCGAATCATTTGTTTTATCCTGGACTTGGACGAAGTTACATACAGTTTGCAGGCTATCAAGAAACGCCAACCCATCGACAGATACAGTTTGCAACGCAGGATATTCCGAGCATTCAATTGACAGTGAGAACGGGATTGTCACCCGATGTTCTCGCACGTTGGCAACTCGCTAATAACGCCATTTATGGCATTCCTCAATCATAGCCATGCCTACCGTTGATATTAACGCACCTTCTCAGGGTAGTCAGTCTCAAGGAAAGGGGGGTTTTCTTGGGACTGGTATGCCGATGCTGGTTGTTGTTGGTGGAGTTGGCGCGGTAATTGGTTTAGTTGTTTTTATGAGTCGCAAACAGGGAGAAGGTACAGACACTAAAGGTACCATGTTGCCAAATACGGCAATCATGCTCGGCAGTTTGCAACAGGGAATCTTGAATCTTCAAGGTCAGGTGAGCACTGGTAATGCCGATTTATCAAGTCAATTGTCGGGAGTTGGCGAGAATCTCGGCTTACAAATAGATACGCAAACTGGACAGATTCAACAAGGCTTTAGCGATATCAACACGAATATGACTGGTTATTACAACACTTTAACTGGTCAACAAGATGCGTTAGCCTCAGTCATTGCGAGCCTTGGTAGTCGAAACGATGCTAGTTTTCAAAGCATTCTCGATATGCTGACTGGCGTTAAAACCGACATTGGCACGGTTCAAAGTGGTATCGGTGGTGTAGTAAATCAGCAGAATCAGTTGTCTTCTAAAGTAGATGGATTGGGGAATCAACTTACGGGAGTTAGTAATCAAGTAAGCGGTGTCGGAAAGTTTCTCGGTTGGCAATTTTATCAAATACCGAATAGATATGCCGAATATATTCCTGGTCAAGGGCCTGGTAATTATGGCGGTACGCCGATTGGAAGTCTTTAAAAATGCCGACACGTTGGCAGAATCTTAGTGGCGCTTTTTGGAATGGTCTTATTTCGAAGCCTCAATCGCCGCAAGTTACTGCGGAATCGACGCAAAATCCTGCATTGGATAGAAGCCAAATTAGTCAGGGTACGCAAGTTAATTGGTCGCATCCTGTCCCAGCTATAGAGCGACCATTTAGTGCATATGATATGTCGCCAGTTAATGGTAGACATTGGACTGAACATTTAGCTTCAAGTTATGGCAAATCAATTTCGCCTACTCTTGCGGTAAATCCTGCCAACGTTTTAATGGCAGTATCAAAAGAGGCCGATAATGGTTCGATTGGACCGCAAGATGTTTGGGCAAAAGAATATGAGTTGAGAAAGTTTCAACGCAAGACCTACGATCCGAACAATAATTACAATCAGTTAGCATGGGCAAATGGCCGCCGTAACATCTATTCCTAGTAGAGTTTTTCCGATGCCTGGTTGGACGGGTGCTATTGGCGATCATCATGGTATTAGTGGTGCCGTAGGCGGAAGTGATCTTATGGTCCCTTCCGCAGGTACTCAACCTGTTGTTTCGATGGTGAGTGGTACCGTTGACTTCATTTCTAGTGAAAGAACTGCACCCAATAGTGGCGGAAATGCGATTCAAGTTAAAGGTATAGATGGATTAGAATATTACTACGCTCATTTGAGCAATAGTCTAAACTTAAAAGTGGGCGATAAAGTCAGCGCTGGTCAAATGTTCGGTTATGCGGGGAATAGTGGCAATGCTAAGACGACGGCTCCTCACTTACATATTGGCATTGGGAAAAGTATAGACGCGGGGACGGGTGTTTATGGTGGATTAGGTACAAACTTTAACGCGGTAGATATGTTGCGCGCATTAGTTAAACAACCGAATGCAAATAATCCCAACATCGCTAATCCCGATACACAAAAAGACCTTGGAAGTGGCGGTGTAATTAGTGTTCCTCACTTGAGTTTTGTTCCAAGTGTTGCGGGATTTGATAGCGCGCACCAAACCGACATTCTTACCAATATAAAAGAAGCGATTACAGCGGGGGTTGACCCATTTATTTGGTTGGGCATTGTTTCAAAAGAAAGTGGCTTCAATCCCGAAGCAAAGAACCCAACTAGTGGGGCATGTGGTTACGCTCAAATTTATCCTTGTATTCAGCTTTCCCCTATAGATAACATTAAAGAAGGCCTCAAAAGATACAAGAGCTTTTTGGATGGTTGCAATGGCGATGTTAATTGCGCTTTGAACAAGTATTCTGGCGGCGCGGGGTATACCTATATCGCTGACGTTAAAGGCAGGGCTAGTAAGATTCAAGGTGCAAATTCCGATCTTCCGACGAGTGGTAACATTAATACCGATGGTGATTCTGGCGGTACAGATACCACACAAGACGAATGCCCGAAGGTACATATAGCCGACTTGCCAGGTGGCGGAAGTATAGATATTCCCGACATCGGTTGTGAGCTACAGAAAGCGATTAATAACCTGCAAGATCAAGCGGCTCAATGGTGGTCTAAATGGCAAGTTGAAAATATTCCATCGTTGGTTTTTGTTTTCGCTGGTATTGGGCTTATTGCTTTGGGCATTCTTCTTATTGCTAGTACACAAGTTAATGTTCAACAATTGACTAAACTTGCAGCCGAAGGTGCATAGATCCGCGCACAAGGTGGTAATTTAATGGAAGGTGAGGCGCAGGATAGATCCGCGCACAAGGTGGTAATTTAATGGAAGGTGAGGCGCAGGATAGATGCTTGCAGGCGTAGTAATTCTTCTTGGCGTGTTACTTTTGTGGATTGGCTTTACTGGTAGAGGTAATGATTTCTGGCAATCTTTGACAGGAATGGAGTTTAAACCGCTTGGCTAGAGGACAAGTTAGAACGATTCCTAGTGGTAGTAACTTACTGATAACCACAGAGACTCACGAAGAAAAGTCGTCAATGGCGGTATTAAACCCCAATGACGGCTTTTTGTATATCAAGATGAACGGTCCCGCTGGCCCAGCAGTTAGTCAATGGGATTGGAAGTTACCTAGTCAGAGTTATGGGTTATTTCCTGGACCTTGGACTAGTATTGGAGTTTACTATATAGATCAATCGGGCAGCAATAGAAGCGCAGATATCAATATTTATGACAGTGATCAGAAGTTATACTTGCCGAGTATTATTGCCATAGGAAGGGCGGTAGCATTGGCAGGAAGCGCATTAGATATTAGTCAAGGTACAATACCCGCGAATCCTCCCGCTTCTACTGTTCGATTGTGGGTTGATGGTAGTGGTAATCTTCACAAAGTAGATTCAGTTGGCGCAGATGAGACAATCTTAGATAATAACTCAGTACTAGGTGGAGAGTTACATGGTACTTTTGGCGCTGCAATCATAAATAATGGAGCAATTACTAGTGCAAAGATAAACCCAAATCCATTAGATTTACGTCCGCAAGCTTTTTCTGCGGGTAATATTCTTTCCAGCGGCATTATTAGTGCCAGCCAAGCCGGAAGCAATATCGGTAGTCCTGGGGATTTAAATGCCAGTAGAGCGGCGAATGTGGGTTATCTTTGGTTTGGTGATAATGGTCAGCATTATCTCGGTTTTGATGGAACCACTTACCAAATGATAACTTCAGGCTTAAATGTAGGAGGTGGAATTACTGGATTCTCATTCAATGTTTCGGGTGGAGCCGGATATGGAAGCGCTCTTTTAGATGGTCGATTGAATCTTCAAAGCACTGCTAACTACATGATGGCCGATGGTGGTAGTAATTGGCTTGTACGTGCCACCTATGGTTATTTCATTCAGAATAGTGCTGGTTCTACTATTATATTCTGCAATCCTAGTACCCTTTCTACGCAACATTATGGTAACAATATACTGAGTGGAACTGGTAATTGGGCAACAGTTGGCGGTACAAACAACAATGGCTTAAGCTTCTATTCTGCTGGCGGTTCTGGCGGTCCAACTGGTTGGCAAGTTATTTCTACAGAAAAATACAAGAGTAATTCGATTGTTATAGATAATGCTCTTATGATAGTTTTAGATCCAAGTTTACATGGAATGTATTACTCTAAAACTATTACTAAAGAGTTAGTTGGTGGAGAAGATGCAGTTGATTCAGAACCTTTTAGCGAGTATGGTTTTATTGCAGAACCATGGAGTTTAGTAGCTCCCGATGTAGTGAGTATGAATAACGGAATAGTTCATATGATGGATTATGGACAAATAAATGCCATTTTATTTGAAGCATTTAAACAGTATGTAGCTCAGACAGATGCAAGGCTAAATATATTGGAGACAAGTTTGCCATTATGATCCGCGCGTATACTGACCATTTAATGTGCCGTGGAGGCGCAGGATGACTAACAATAATATTCCCGAAGGATCTAGGCAGATAGAAATGAGCGAATTATTAGCCGCAATTGGTGAGCTATACGTTCAAACGAAGATTCAACGAGAGCTTATCCAACAACTTCAGGAGAAAATTAGTGCCACTCAAAGGGAAGGTTCGTTACCGAGTAATTAAGACCAAAGCTGGTAAGAAAGTTAGGCTTGCATTTCGTGGTAGAAAAGTCGTCGAAGCCAAACGGATTAGATGAAGAATTAGATCAAGAGTTAGAAGCAGTTGTTAGCGAACATCATGCCTCTCAAGTTAGGCTCGGAGTTTGGGTATGTATTAGTTGCAAAGTTAGATGGCCTTGT
>WNGO01000802.1_pt1 | contig 19563 bp, 20 predicted proteins | sample 5400511 | NCBI WGS metagenome assembly WNGO01 (sample SAMN13153380, study PRJNA577476) | soil metagenome | isolation source: 20 cm soil or saprolite under Garry oak tree replicate 2 | place: USA:California | collected 2016-06-15 | reverse complement strand
AGCTGACCATTCTTCGTTGTACCGATGTTTGGACTCGGACCATTCCTGTCGTTCAGACTTAGGGCGAGGTCATTAACGTGAAGGATGCCACCAGTGCCGCGCCCTTCATACACGATCGAATTAATTCGTGCTGAGGTCATCTCAATAGTCCCGAAGCGATCGAGAAAAAGTGAAATCTGGCGGCCGGCGAAAATCCAGCTCGCTACTATGCCAATAACAAACGCGACCAGAACTCCAAGCGTAATGAGGATCTTGCGCATTCTTTTCTACCCCCGCAGGCTACGCTAATTTCGCGGATAAAACTTGTGGGGATTTGTCACTCTGAGCGGAGAGAAGAATCTCTGAACAGATTGTTCCAACAAAAGGAAAGCGCAAGATCGAGAGATGTTTCGCTTCTCTCAACATGACAACGAAAAACAGCAGCTCATCCGTGCCATCCGCGAAGTCCGCGGTTGACTAAAGATCATGTTTTTTCCGCTGAATATAATCGTTCACTTGTTCTTCGAGAATCTCGAGGGGTAACGCGCCGTTTTTCAGCACGACATTGTTAAACTCGCGCCGATCAAATGTTTCGCCCAGTTCGTCTTCTGCACGCGCGCGCAATTCTTGAATCTTTAACATGCCGATTTTGTAGGCGCACGCCTGACCCGGCGCGACGATGTAACGTTCGATCTCGGATTTAACTTCTTTCTCGCCCATGCCGGTTTTCTCGCGCATGTAAGCGATCGCCTGTTCGCGGTTCCAGCGCTTTGCGTGAATGCCAGTATCGACGACCAATCGGACCGCGCGGAAAAGTTCATCGCGAAGGCGTCCCAGATCTCCGAACGGATCGTTGTCGTACCACCCGACTTGTTTCGCCAGCCATTCGCAGTAAAGCGCCCAGCCCTCTATGTACGCGGTGAACGGCAGCACTTTGCGAAATTGCGGAATGCCTTTGAGCTCCTCCGCGGTGGAGAGTTGCCAATGATGTCCCGGCACGCCCTCATGATATGCGAGTGTTGGCATGCTCCATTTTGGCACTTCATTCATGTCGCGCAGGTTCGCGAAAAAAATCCCGGGACGGCTGCCATCCATGGCGGGAATGTCGTAATACGCTCCCGGTGCAGTTGATTCCTTGAACTCAGGAACGCGGCGAACTTCGATCTTCGCATGCGGCGTACTAAGGAACAATTCTTTCGACGAACGTTCTGTCGCCTGCGTGATCAACTCCGTGTACCTCGCCAGGGCATCAGAACGGCCTTTGTCATCGTTTGGATAAAGAAAACGCGGATCCTTGGCGAGTTTGTCCATTGCCTCACCGATCGGTTGACCTGTAAAGCCGTTTGCATCGAGAATTGCTCGCATCTCGCCTTCGATGCGAGCCACTTCGCGCAGACCAAGTTCATGCACCTCATCCGGCTTCAGCTTGGTGGTCGTGTTCTCGTGCAACTTGTAGGCGTAGAAGGCGTCGCCATCCGGCAATTTCCAGACGCCATCGTCTGTTGTCGTTTTTGGCAGGATTGCCTGGAAATAATCGATTAGTTTTTGATAGGCCGGATAGACTTTGCTGGTTATCGCCGATTCCACACGCGCTTGAAGCTCGGTGCGATCTGCCTCGCTTAATTTCTCAATCTTCGCAGCCCGGGTTTTGAATGATGTCGCCAGAATATTCTCCGAAGCGGGTTTGCCGATAAACTCGGTCATCTCCTTGAGTACTTCTTCAACTACAAAACGCGGCGGCAAAATCTGTTTTTGTTCGCGGACCTTCAGGCCGTCGAGCGTTTGATCGAACTTCTTCGGCAAAGCATCGAGCCGCATGACGTAGTAATCACAATCCTTCCGGTTCAGCAGCCGGTGCGTATTCGCCATGAAAGACGGAAACTGGTTCTGGACTCCGAAGAGCTGATTAACGGGATAATCATGCCATTGCCACTTCTCGCCTTCGGCTTGTATTTGCAAAAACCAATCGAGCACATGCGTCGAAAGCTTTTGCGAAGGCGATTGGCGATCGGGCGGATATTTGCGAAGCTGCGTCAGATCGCGCTTCCACCTGTCGAATTCGCGTCGTTGATGCGCGGGCGATTCGTCGTCGAGCTTTCCATTGTGACCTGTGATCCCGAATTGCTCCACCAGACCGAGCGTGGAGAGTATCTCCGGGTGATCGAAGAGAATTTCGGCAAAGACCTTCTCGTAAAACAGATTCAGACTCCATGGCCGGAACCAAATTAAATTAACAAGGAAGACCGCAATCGCGATTGCGACGACGGCAATTATTGCGCCGAACCACTTGAAAATTCGCTTAAACATGTGCTCGCGTCAGTGTTGGAACGCCTCCTTAACTATGATGGAGCGGTTGTCCACTTTGGATTCAAAAGTTTATCAAGTGTACATAGCCGACACGGGTTAGCCCAATGCTCAACGCCAGACAATCATCCTGTCATCCCGAACGAAGAGAGGGACCGCGCAGTTGGAGTTTCGTACACAAATTGCGGAGTGTGATCCAAGTGTGTGTGTGTGTGTGTGGTTCCTCGCTCCACTCGGAATGACAGAGGCGGTTTTCCGGGATGGCGTCATATGCGAATTTCAATTATAGCCAAGGGTCATGCCTGCCCCATCAGATCGCATCGATAAACCTGAGCCGCGGTGGCAGGTGATCCTTGCACTGCTCGCTGTCGGTGGAATTCACCTGGCATTGCCGCGGTGGTTCATCGTTGGTCCTATCTGGCTGCTGCCAGGCGTGATCATCGTATTGCTAGTGCCGACAATTATGACCCATCGGACAGGGCGTAAATCGCTCAATCATGCGCTCGGGATCCTGATTAACGCCATTATCACTATCGCTTTAATTGGATCAGTCGTCTTGTTAGTGACGACCCTGCCATCCCACAAGGAAACGCCATCGCGACTATTGCGTTCAGGGGGGCTCCTCTGGCTGACCAACGTCATCGTGTTTGCGCTCTGGTACTGGCGGCTCGACGGCGGTGGGCCGTCCGTGCGCCACGACCAAAACAAGTTCGGCAGCACAAGTTTTCTCTTTCCGCAGATGCAAGTCCCGCGTGATGAGCGTGCGCAATTTGAGTGCACGCGTTGGCGGCCGCACTTTGTCGATTATCTGTTTGTCGCGTTTACGCAAAGCTCGACATTCGGCCCAACGGACGCACCATTGCTGGCGCGCTGGGCCAAGGTTCTCGCGATGTGTCAAGTCTTCATCTCACTGAGCATCGTGGTGTTACTCATCTCGCGAGCCGTTGGTATTTTGTAAGGCATTCCGCAAGCCTGACTATTTGCGAGACTTTTGAAATGCTCTGAGCGCCCTCGGCGTTTTTGTCTTTCTGCTCTTACTCGTGCTCATCCCCACTTTCTTCTGCTGTTGTGAGGGCCAGAGACTGAGTAAAATTAGAAGTGCCCCGCATCGTTTCGCTTTTGCCCGCTGCGACCGAGATCGCGGCCGCGCTTGGCTTGATGGACCAACTGGTCGGTGTTTCGCATGAATGCGATTTTCCGGAAGGAGCAAATGCGCGGCCACGTGTCACGCATTGTCCAGTCCACAATTCGGGCCTGACTAGTGGCGAAGTCGATCAATGGGTTCGTCGCGCGTTGTGTAATAACGGGACGATTTACACGATCGATGAGCAACTTCTGCGTGAGCTACGCCCGGATGTAATTCTCACCCAAAAATTGTGCGACGTCTGCGCCGTCGGTTATGGCACGGTTGCACGACTTGCCGAAACTCTGCCAGGCCCGCCACAGTTGGTGAATCTCGAGCCAACAAGCCTCTCGGATATATTCGATGATATTCAACGTGTCGCGAAAGCGTGCGGTGTGCCAGAACGCGCCCGTGGCATCATAGCCAAGTTGTCGGAGCGTGTTGAAGGCGTGCAGCTCCGAGTGGATCGCATTTCACATCGACCGCGTTGTTTCCTAATGGAGTGGGTGGATCCGCCATTTTGCTCGGGTCATTGGGGACCGGAGCTCGTGGAGATCGCCGGCGGCCGTGATTCGTTAGGGCGCAAGCATCAGCCCTCGGCGCAAATCGATTGGCGGGAAGTAGTCGACACTCGTCCCGAAATCATGGTGCTGGCTCTCTGCGGCTACAATATCAGTCGTGCGCGACGCGATTACGAGTTGCTCCGGAGTTTTCCTGATTTCGAGTCACTTCCGGCCGCGCATGACGGCGAAATTTATCTCGTGGACGCTAGCGCTTATTTCGCCCGCCCAGGGCCGCGTATTGTCGACGGCCTCGAGATTCTCGCCGGAATCCTGCATCCACGGGAATTTCCTGAATTCACTACACGCGGGCCTGACGATCCGCGCGTTGTCCGCATCGGCTAACGAATCCACTATCGGCGACCGCCCGCCCGTGAACGCCTTCGAAGTCCGGCTGGGAAATTCGAGATCGGTGCGCGTCTATCCTGTTCGCGAAATGTGCGTGAATTCACGAAATCAATGGATCAGCTTACAGCATGCGAATCAGCGAAATGAATTGGATGATGGTTGAAGAATATTTGAAGCGTGACGATCGAGCGCTGTTGCCGCTCGGCAGTACTGAACAACACGCATACCTTAGCCTGAGCGTCGACAGCATTTTGGCCGAACGCCTGGCCGTCGAAGCAGCGGAATCATCAGGCGTGCCGGTCTTTCCTGTGCTGGCCTACGGGATCACCCCGTACTTTCGCGCGTTTCCAGGAACCATCACGTTGCGGGTCGAAACGTATCTGTCGCTCTTGCGCGACATTCTCGACGTGATGGCAGAGCAGGGGTTCAAACGAATCCTGATCGTCAACGGGCACGGGGGCAATACGCCTGCGCAAGGGCTGGTGGGCGAATGGCTGGCGGACCATCCTGGCTTGCGAGTCAAGTTTCACAACTGGTGGAACGCGCCGAACGTTTGGGCACAAGTGGAGGCAATCGATCCTGTCGCATCGCACGCGTCATGGATGGAAAATTTTCCCTGGACGCGTTTGGCAAAGATCGACATGCCGCGTGAGCAAAAGCCGATGAGCGATTTGGATAAGTTGCGTCGGCTAGATGCAAAATCGCTGCGGGAGTATCTAAAGGACGGCAACTATGGCGGTTTTTATGAGCGCGACGACGAAGAGATGATGAAGATCTGGCGCACAGGCGTGGAAGAAACGCGCGCTCTATTAACTGAAGAGTGGGTTTGAAAGCGGCAGGGCGCTGCCGCACTCCAAGACGCAAGCGCGTACGATGGCCAGGAATGATGGATAAGTTTTGAAATGCGGCGGTGCTCCGCCGCTCTTAATTCATAGAGCTTCTCGCGTTCATTTTCGGCCAAAAACGTCACGCAGGTCGTCTTTAGCCCGCTCGAGAACGCGCTTTCGGCTCTGCGGTAAATTTTTCCCAGCGCGGTTGATGTAAAAATTCAACATCGACATCGCCGATTGATAAGGCGTGCCTTTGCGTCTTTTGCTCCGCTGGGCAGAACGTTTTAATGACAGCGCAATGCGATGCGAATCTTTTCCTTTGAAGACGTCCGACTCAAGATCGAGTGCGTCGCTACGCTTTGTGACTTTAGCCGACCATCGGCGAGTTCTCTTGCGGGGCGCGCCCTTCTTTGGTGACTTCCTAGCTCTCGCACTCACGATTATGTAGTTGGGCGTTGGACGTTGAGCGTTGGGCGTTTCTTTTTGGTCTCGATGATTCAGCTCAGTGTCCGAGTGTAATCAGTCGGCCACCCCCATGCGCGTCACATTAACAAACTCTTCCGTGTGATGATCGATCTGCCGACCGCCGCGTCCCCGGTTTTGGTGAATGTAAAGCGCGTCTCGTTGCACGGTGGAGACGGAAGGCGGCGGTAGATTGATTTCGTATTTCACCGGTTGGCGGTGATCTGCGAGTTGCAGCTCCGGATGATAGACGCTGTCGAACTTCCAAAGCATCCGGATGAAATTGGTCTGTCCGCGAAGTAATTGCCGCGCAACGATGCGCGCACAGTCTCGAAGGGCGGCCCATCCAAGATGTTTATGGGAAAGGACTCGCTGAGTGTCGACAAGCTCCTTGTAAAACTCCGGAAGTGGCAACTTGGTTGGCAGCACAGCGTGTTGGATGTCGAACAGCCGGTAGTCACGCGTAGTAAGCCGACGCGATTCGGTGCGCCATGTTTCTGTCCCTGGATAAGGCGTGTTAATGCTGATGTTAACGACCTCCGGAATTTCGAGGCACCAATCGCGTACGACCTTGAATCGTTCGCGGTCCCAAGCGGGATCGGCAATGATATTGACAGCTACCGATATATCGAGCGAGCGAGCAAACTCCAACGCCTCGAAATTCTTTGAGAGCGTCACACGCTTTCGATAACGCTTGAGTCCATCTTCGTCGATCGCTTCAAGGCCGAGGAACATGGTATTCAGACCAAGCCGCTTCCACAGCTGGAAGACCTCTTTGTTACGCAGCAGCACGTCGCCGCGTGTTTCGAGGTAATATCGTTTTCGGATCCCGCGACGGGCAATGGCCTCGCCAAGCTGCATGCCGTGCTCGGCTTGAATAAAAGCTACGTCGTCCACGATAAAAATTCCGGGCTCGCGTATTTGCGCCAGCTCCTCGACGGCGAACTCGGGTGTCTTGACGCGGTAGTTGCGTCCGTAGAACGTCCACGCACTGCAAAAGACGCAATCCCAGGGGCAGCCCCGGCTAAACTCGATGGAAGCAGCCGGGTCCAACGCGCCGATGAAATACTTTTGGCGATGCTGAAGCAGGTCGCGGGCGGGGAGTAAATCGTCGAGCGATTTCACGAACGCGGGCGGTGGACCCCGATGATCGAGCGTTACGCAACCGGAAACATTGTTTAAGTTCGGCGGATTCTCGCCTAGCGCATCGAGCAGCCCGGTGATCGCCGTTTCGCCTTCGCCGGTCAGCACGCAATCCACGGCGCCGCCAGCGTGCCGCAAAATTTCTTCGGGGATAAATGAAACACTGTGTCCACCGACACAGATGAATGTTTCCGGCAATAAGGCCCGCGCAGAGCGAGCGAGATCGATGACTTCAGGAACGTTAGCGAGGTAATTGACGCAGAACGCGATGACGTCCGGTTGCCATTGCTTGACCAGGCGGAAAAAATTCTGGTGCGGTTCGCATTGCAAATCAATTAAACGAACTGTGTGGCCGGCACGCCGCGCGGAGGCAGCAACAAGTTCCAGACCGAGCGGTTCGAGGCGAAGATAGATCTTTGAGTACATCAGGCAGCTGGGATGAACGGCCAGGAATTTCATCTGTTTCGCACAGGTCTTGATCTGGTTGATCTCTCTGGGCAAGTACTTTCCGAAGTTCTTCGCGTGGTGTTGGCTCGTCGCGCGTATTTTGATTGTACCCGGGGGCGTTGAGCCCGGTTCGTTTAAACCGCATCCAGCTGCCCGGCTGGCATCGCCGATGCCGGCTACAGGAGCCTCACGCAGGTGATTTCTTCTGAGCAGCCCGTAAGCGAATGTTGATCTCGGATGTCAGCGTGCGATGGACTGGGCATTTCGCGGCAATCTCCATCAGTTTGTCGTGCTGTTCTGTGCTCAATGGACCGGTCAGTTCGATCTCCACGTCAATTCTGTCCAGCATTCCCTCCTTCGTTTCGCATTCCTCACAGTCTTTCGCGTAAATACGTGACTGCCAGAGCGAGACCTTGATCGTCTGCAGCGGCAAGTTTTTCCGGCGCGCGTACAAGCCAATTGTCATGGACGTGCAAACGCCCAGCGCCGCGAGCAGATAGTCGTAGGGGTCAGGACCGGCATCGCCTCCACCTGCGCTCGCCGGTTCGTCAGCGAGAAGTCGATGCTTACCTGCAACAACTTCCTGTTTAAAGCTGCTGGCGTCGCCGCGAACGACAACAGCCGCCGTTTCGTTGTTGCTTTGTGCAGCCATGGTTCCAGATCAGGCGCGCAGGATGCCCGCGAACGCGTCGCGATACCGCCAAACGAGAAACAATTCAAGAATGGAAACGACGAATGCAGGCACCATCCCCGCGGGATCAGGTGCCATCAAAAGGTGGAATGCCCAAATGTTTACGATGATGGCGCAGAGAATCGTTAGGCCCAGCGGAACGAACCGACCAATCAAGAGAAGCAAGCCGCCGATGACCTGGAAGCCGCTGATAACGTAAACGTAGCCGCTGGCGAAAAACGAGTGCAAATATTCACCGGCCACACCTTGCGGCAGAGGCGGCATCGGAAGGAAATGCAGTAATCCATTGGAACCAAAAAAAAGAAAGATCAATCCAAGAAGGATTCGGGCAATAATGGTTAAGATTTTCATCCGAGGATAGTGGCGTGATCCTGCGCGAATTCCAAACCCGAAGTTCCGGAACTACTCAGATCTGTCCGGATTTTGAAGAGCGCCAGATTTGTCGCGCAATGCGCATGGCCTTTCGATAAGCGTAAGGAATGGCGGAATACCTACCGAGATCACACCGGCCGATCGCGCAGATGTTCCGTCGCACGGGGCACTGGGCGACGAATTTGTGCGTGCGTCTTGGTATTTCTCCCGATGCGATTTCGTACTTGTCGATCCTGGCCGCGCTCGCCGCGGCGCTATGTTTTTGGAAATCAGGCAGAAATACGTGGCTGCTGATTATTGCACCGCTGTTTTGTTATCTCCGGCTTTGGTTCAACATGCTGGACGGCATGGTTGCAGTCGCGGCGGGAAAGGCGAGTGCGCGCGGAGAGATTGTGAATGACCTGCCTGATCGAATCTCCGATGTGATTATTTTCGTCGGCGTTGCGCACAGCGGCCTCATGAATCCTTTCATTGGCTATTGGACGGCAATCGTTTCCTTGTTCACTGCGTACGTGGGACTTTTCGGCCAAGCAATCGGAGAACGGCGCGAATTTGGCGGAATCATGTCGAAGCCGTGGCGAATGGTTGCGCTGAGCCTCGGGGCTTGGGCGATGTTTGTGTGGCGATCATGCCAAGGCGGGTTACACAATTTCGGCAGGCTGACGATTCTCGATTGGACATGCCTAGTAATAATCGCAGGCTGTTTGCAAACGATAATCGTTCGCTTGAAACGAATCGTGATCGCGCTTCAAGATAGAGCGCGATGATGTCCCCGCAGACCGCGCTGCACGATCCGGTGTTTCGCGCGTACGTCTTGATCGTTCCAGTTTCGCTCGCGATTGGTGGCGCGATTCTCGGTTTCCTCCATTGGGGGTTAAAGAATGATCTGGGCGCGATCTGGAAAACCTATCGTTCGTGGCTGGTGATGGCGCCGATCGGACTGCTGGTCGTTTTCGCGGGACGGGTCCCGGTCATTGTCGGGGTGACATTGCTTTCGATCTTTGGGTTCAAGGAATTCGCGCGCACTTCCGGACTATATCGCGACTGGTGGATGACGGGCGCGGTTTACGCCAGCATCGTTGCGGTCGGCATTGTATCCTGGGCGTCGCGTCCGGCCGGCGAAGAATCAAGTGCAGGCTGGTATGGCTTTTTCATGGCCGTGCCGGTTTTCGCTATCGCATTGATCCTGCTCATTCCGATCCTGCGCAACCGCGCCCGGGGCGAACTGCAAAAAATGTCATTGGGCATTATTGGCTTTATTTACATCGGTTGGATGTTCGGGCATTTGGGTTTTCTCGCGAACGCGACGAATGCCTACGGATTTCTTTGTTACATCGTCTTCGCGACCGAATTGAATGACGTCGCCGCGTTTACATTTGGCAGATTGTTTGGACGGCATCCGCTTCGCAGCGAAATTAGCCCGAACAAAACCTGGGAAGGCGCGCTCGGAGCGCTCGCGGTTTCGATGGTTTTGCCTTGGGTGCTGCGATTTTCGTTTCCATTTTTCGGTGCGACACAATTGATTCTTACGGGGTTGATCGTCGGAATCGGTGGACTGCTGGGCGATCTCTCCATCAGCCTGATCAAACGAGACATCGGAACCAAGGACATGGGCGCGGCGATTCCGGGGCACGGCGGAATCTTGGATCGCATCGACAGCTTGATTTATGTTGCGCCGCTGTTCATGCACATGGCGGGATATTGTTACCGGTTACGATGAAAACCTGGCATTACGATTGCGCCTGCGATCTCGACCAACCATTAGTTGATCGCCTGCGCCGATTTCCGCGCGAGCCCGACATGCTGGTTTACGGAGTGCGCGAGCTGATCGCAGTGATCATCCGCGGATGCCTGCGCATCTATCACCGGTTCGAAATTATCGGACATGAAAATCTTCGGACCAATCGATCGCTCATTATCGTAGCAAATCACTCCAGCCATCTCGACACGCTTTGCCTTCTCGCCGCGCTGCCCTTGCGCAAATTGCATCGCGCTTTCCCGGTTGCAGCTGCGGATTATTTTTTCCAAAGCATGCCGCGCACTCTTGTCGCTGCCGTGGTTACCAATGCGCTGCCCTTTGCGCGACGAGTTCGCGTGCGCCGGAGCCTCTCCATCTGCTCGGAGCTCCTCAACGATCCCGAAAATATCCTGATCATTTTTCCAGAAGGCACGCGATCGGAAACGGGCGAGACCGGGGAGTTCAAATCGGGAATCGGCGCCCTCGTCGCCGGGCGTGACGTCACGGTTCTTCCCTGTTATTTGCAAGGCGCTTTTCGCGCGTGGCCGAAGGGCCGACGTCTGCCGCGTCCAAAAAAAGTTAGACTCATTGTTGGCGCGCCTCGCAATTATTCGTCGCGCAACGCAAACAAGATCGAGATCTGCGCGATCGCAGCGGAATTGCATCGCGCGGTGAAGGAATTGGGAGAAAGCAATGGAAGCGACTGAGCATGCCATGACGAGTTGGGACGGCGCCGAGCTGTTCTATCGAGCGTGGATTCCTCGCGAAAGGACCGATAAGACGATTTTACTTTTTCATCGCGGCCACGAGCACTCGGGCCGGTGGCAGCAGACAGTCGATTTACTCGGGCTTCAAGACATCGCCGTTTTCGCGTGGGACGCGCGCGGGCATGGGCGATCGTCGGGCGAGCGCGGCGCCGCGAATAATTTTGCTGACGTAATCAGAGATGTGGACGCTTTCGCGCGCCATATTTCCGAGCGTTACAAAATCCCTTTCGAGAACATGATCGTTCTCGCTCACAGCCTTGCTGCGGTCAGTGTCGCGGCCTGGGTGCACGATTACGCACCGCCGATTCGCGCAATGATTCTGGCTACCGCTGCGTTTCACGTGAAGCTTTACGTCCCCTTCGCCATCCCGTTTCTGCGAATGAAACAAAAACTGTTCGGCCCAGGCCAAGTGAAGAGTTACGTAAAATCGAAGCTCCTGACTCGAGACCAGGAGCAGGCTGCGCAGTACGACGCCGACCCGCTTATCTTCCGTCAAATTGCGGTCAATGTTCTACTTGATCTCAACGATACGGCGGACCGATTGGTTGCGGACGCGGGCGCACTCCAAACACCGACGTTGATGATCGGAGCCGGCCGTGATTGGGTCGTTAGCCTGAAAGCGCAACGTGAATTTTTTAACCGGCTTTCGTCGTCGTTAAAGGAAATGGAGATTTATCCTGCCGCTTATCACGCCATCTTTCATGACCAGGATCGACATCTGGTTGTGCACCGCGTGCGTAAGTTTGTCCGGGAGCGCTTCGCCGAGCCGGTGACTCAGCCTTCGCTTTTGAACGCGGACCAGGTTGGCTACACGTGGGATGAATATGAGCGGCTGAAGTCGCGCGGCGGAATGAAGTTTGCCGTGGCACGCGCTGGACTAAGAGCGGCTGGCCGCTTGAGCCGCGGCGTAGATCTCGGCTGGCGGAACGGCTTCGATTCGGGGCTTTCGCTCGATTACGTTTACGAAAATAAACCGCGTGGATCGTTAGGCGTCGGCCGTTTGATCGACAAATCGTATCTCAACAGCATCGGTTGGCGTGGCATTCGGCAGCGCAAAACGAATCTTAAGAATGCGCTGAGAAACGTAATCGAAAAGCTTCATCAGGAAGGGCGGCCCGTTCGCCTTTTGGACATAGCTGCCGGGGCCGGGCGATATGTCATCGAAACGATGCACGAGCTTCCAGACATCTCGATAAATGCGACCCTGCGCGATTATGAACAGGAGAATGTCGATGCGGCGCGAGCGTTGGCGCAGGAATTCGGACTGGAAAATGTGATCGTGGAGCGAGGCGACGCATTCGACCGCGATTCGATTGCCGCAATCGCGCCGCGCGCGACGATCGGAATCGTATCGGGGCTTTACGAATTGTTTCCCAGGAATGAACCAGTCTTGAATTCACTCCACGGGTTTGCGGTGGCGATCGAACTGGGCGGGTATTTGATTTACACGAATCAACCCTGGCATCCGCAGGTCGAGTTTATCGCGCGCGTGTTACGTAATCGGGAAGGGGAACCCTGGATCATGCGTCGCCGGACGACGGCTGAAATCGATGAATTGGTGTGCGTGGCCGGTTTCCGGAAAATGGCGATGGAAGTGGACAAGTGGGGCATGTTCACCGTGTCAATCGCACGGCGCGCGGAGCCTTAACAATTGCGTGCACGTCTCTCGCCTTAAAGCATTCACGGTTTCTGCAGGACTGTCGGTCCTGTTTCTGGTCGTTTACAGCGGTTGCAATTGGATCACTGGGCAACGCGGCCAAGTCGGCTCATTTTATTTTCAATGGGAGCGCGCCATCCCATTCGTTCCTTTCATGATTCTCCCATACATGTCGATCGACCTCTTCTTCATCGCAGCCCCGTTCCTTTGTCGAACGGACGAGGAGCTGCGGATCTTTTCGCGGCGGGTCGTAGCCGCAATTCTCATTGCGGGCGTTTGCTTTTTGCTTTTTCCCCTGCGCTTCGCTTTCCCGCGCCCTGATGCCAGCGGATGGCTCGGCGCAATCTTTGATTGGTTTCGCGGAATGGATTCGCCCTTTAATCTTCTCCCGTCGCTGCATGCCGCGCTGCTGTTGCTCCTGGTCGATCTCTACGGAAGAAATCTTCGCGGCGTTTTCTTGTTCGCGGCGATGCTTTGGTTCTTTCTTATCGGTCTCTCGCCGTTGCTCACTTACCAACACCACGTCATCGATATCGTCGGTGGTTTTGTCTTGGCCGGATATTGCTTCTACCTCTTTCGCGAGCCTTCGCTCGTGCTGCCTGTCGTGGTGAATCGCCGCGTCGGTTCGTATTACGCAGCAGGAGCCGGGGTCGTCTTGCTCATGAGCGCGATCTTCTGGCCATGGGGCGTCTTGCTTCTTTGGCCAACGATCGCGCTCGGCATCGTGGCGATCGCGTACTTCGGAGCTGGTCCGATCGTTTTTCACAAGACGAAAGGAATGTTGCCGTGGAGCACGCGGTTTGTGCTGGCGCCTTGTTTGCTCGGTCAATACTTATCGCTGCTTTATTATCGCCGGCAATGTCGACCTTGGGATGAGGTTACGCCGCGAATCTGGATCGGTGGTAAATTGGGGTCACGTTCCGCGATTGAGGCTCTGCGCTCCGGGGTCACAGCTGTGCTCGATTTAAGCGTTGAGTTTTCCGAAGCGAAACCGTTCCGCAAAATTAATTATCGAAACATCCCCGTCCTCGACCTAACTGCTCCCACCCAGGCGCAGCTCGCGGACATGGGCGAGTTCATCAGCAACCACGCCCGAAATGGCCTCGTCTATGTTCACTGTAAGATCGGTTACTCGCGGACTGCGGCCGCAGTTGCAGCTTGTTTAATAATGAGTGGGAAAGCGAACACCGCGGAAGAAGCATTCGCGATAATTCGCCGGGCTCGACCGTCGATTGTTATTCGACCTGAGGTGATCTCCGCCTTGTCCGAATTCGTCCTTCGACCTCGTTCCTCGCCCGATGGCGCGGACTCTTTTCTCCTCGCCTTGGATCAAAGCGCGCATTCATAATCGCGAGAATCTTATGAACTATAACGAACTGATTCAGCTTTACTTCGAGCGCTCGACCGCGATGCAGCAATACTGGAACCTCTACGTCATCATCGTGGGCGGGGTTCTGGCGTTTTCCTCTCTGCGCAAACAGCCGGCTGCAATTACCACCGCGCTGGTCTGCATTTTGTTCGCCCTGTTCGCCTATAAGAATCTCGATGCGATGAAAGACACGACCGCGCAACGTTTCGCCACGATCGAAGCGATCAAACAATTCGATTCTGGCGGTGCCACCCCGACTCCCTCGAAGCAAGTGCGCGACCTGCTCGAACCGACTCTTACGCCCGCCACGTTTGGAAGCGTCAAGGCTACCCACATTATCAGCGACTTGCTTACCATCGCCGCACTTTGCGCGATGGAGCTCCGAAGAAGAAGGCTCAAAGCGACCGCAACCATGCCCTGAAGCGCTCCATCCCGAGAGGCGTCGGAGCGGTCGCGCCAAAACGGTCATTTACACCTATGACGCCGACGGCAACCGGGCAATCACTCATACGCTCCTTCCTTTGTGCAACATGACTCTGTGGAGCGTTATCACGAGCCTGGCGATCATTGGAATCGCACTGCACATTCTCTTCTTTTACCGTCTGCGACGAGATTGTCGCGACGAATGGATCGACCTAGGATCTCCGAACCCCTTTCCTGCCTAACGATGCTAGATCGGGCTGGGCGATAACGAAGTACGTTTTGAGCGGCTCCTTCGAACGACTTCCAGACAAGAGACTGGTCAAACTCGGCCGTGTGCTTCGGTACTACGAATGGTTCTACATCATAGCTTTTTCCAGCTTCGCGTTGTTATTCTTTTATTCTCTTGTTAGTCGATAGTGATTGCGTCTCCGACTATGAGTAAGTCAATCCTCGCAGGGCTGAACCGAAAGAAGCGAATAGTGATCACGCTGCTTCTACTTGGACTGGGCACTTTTTATGCGAGCTCAATGCTTCACCAGTATTCGACACCGTGGCCATATCTTATCATTCCAGTGATTGCTTTCGTTCTAATAATTGTTGCACTGATCTGGTTCTCTTGGGGATTGCGATGCCCACGATGCCACGAATCACTGTCTGCACATGCGCAAACAGGTAGCATGTTTTCCTTCCCGAAGCAGATGAAGAGCTGTCCCCTTTGCGGAGTCAGTTTCGAGTCGCATTGAGATGGCAATCAAGATTTTTCCTGAAACAATTCGTTCAGGTCGGCGAAAGCAGCATTATTGGCCAGAAGGTTGAATTTGCCGTTTGTTTTGATGTCTTTGGCGGCGCGTAGGAATGTGCCCCAGGCGGCGAGGGCAAGGCCGGAGCCGACAGAGATCCGACGCACACCGAGATCGGCCAACTGTGACAATGAAAGCTGATGATTGAATCCGGAGACGAGGACGTTGACAGGTTTTGGTGCGACTAGCTTCACGATCTGCGCAATCTCATCTGGTTTACTAACGCCCGGCGCGTAGAGGCAATCGGCGCCGGCATCAGCATATGCAACGAGCCGGTCGAGAACCGTATTGAACGGATCGGGATCGTGGACCAGCCATGCTTCGCAACGCCCGGTTAGCACAACGCCGCTGCCCGAAGCGTCCATCGCCGAGCGCACGGCGCGAATGCGATCGACTGCCAGTTTTTTCTCATAGAGCGGTACATCGGTGCGACCGGTGTTGTCTTCGATCGATAAACCAGCAACGCCAGTCGCAAGACAGAGTCGCACGTTCTCCGCTACGCCTTCAGGTTCATCAGCATAACCGGATAGGAAGTCTGCATTTACCGGCAACGTCGTTGCTTCGACAATTTCCCGGATGTGGTCGAGCATTTCATCGCGCGTCACACTGCCATCGCGTTTTCCCCGCGAAAAAGCGAAGCCTGCTGAAGTGGTGGCGAGCGCTTTAAATCCGACATGTTCCAAATAGATCGCCGTTCCGATGTCCCACGGATTTGGAAGCACGAAACACCCGGCCTCGTGCATCGCGCGAAACGTTGCAGAAGATTTTGACGATGAGCTCATGTCTTAAACCTATTCTGCCCTAGCTCGAGTGCGAGAATGGAATGGCCAGCGATGCGTTTTCCCTACAATCTGTCCACCGTTCTCCCGAATTATTTCGATTTTGCGTCGCTGGATTTCCAAATCCGTCGTAATGGGCCTTCGACTCCGTAAATCGGATCGTTCTCCGGCATTGGCAAGGCCGCAATATTGTGATCGGTCTTCGGGCGCTCGCCTGGGAGACCCCGAAGCAAATCCCACGGGCGACCGCCGGGATAAGCCCCGACCACGCCAAAATCGTTGCTGGCACCCACGTTCTGGTGTGCCACACCAGCGGGAATAACAATTAGGTCGCCCGCATGCACCTCGATGTTCTTGCCATGCTCGCCGCCGAGTCGCAGAGTGGCAGCGCCAGAATAAACACCGAGCAACTTCATGCGACGTGCTGTGATAATGAGGAAAGGAATAGACTCCGTCTCGCCACGAGTTGGTCCAGTCGTTTTCGGCAAAACGCTGTTCGAAAATGGACGCCGAATCTTTGGCATCGGTTGCGATTGCCTGCCGATAAAACAGCAAAGAAAGGGGACTATTTGGGAAAATACCGTCGTCTTTGAAATTCAATTGCTCGGGCTGAACAAGATCGTGCTTTTGAGTCATGCGCAGTTCTCTCGCGTTAAGGTAACGCAAGAAAGGTCGGAGTTGGTCTTGGCAGCGATGAAATTGTAATAGAAGCGGTCCCGCAAATGTTGTACCCGCCTCAGAGTTTACTCGCGGCAAGTGTCGAGGCGTCTGGGATGTTGCACCTTCCAGCACGGCGACAGAGCGCCGTGGCTACAACGCTTGTTTTTCCTGGAATTGACTACAGGATCGAGCGAAGCAGGCCGCCTTCAGCGCGCAGAGCAGCACCATTGGTAGCAGATGAAAGAGGACTCGCCACAAACGCAACTAATGCGGCTACTTCTTCGATTGTGGCAAATCGTTGCAGGAGCGAACTCGGTCTCACTGTTTTAAAGAAATTCTTCTCTACTTCGGCAGGCGTGATTCCCCTTGTCCTCGCGACGTCGGCAATGAATTGCTCGACGCCTTCGGATCGTGTTGGACCGGCGAGGATTGAATTCACTGTGATGCCGGTGCCCGATGTCATTTCCGCGAGGCCGCGAGCCAGGGCCACCTGCATGGTCTTGGTTACCCCGTAGTGAATCATCTCAACAGGAATGTTCACAGCGGACTCGCTGGAAATGAAAATAATGCGCCCCCAATTTGCCGTAATCATACCCGGCAGGTAACGCCGGCATAGCCGTACCCCGCTCATAAAATTTGTCTCGATGATGGCGTGCCACTCGTCGTCGGTGATTTTCTCAAACGGCTTCGGTTCGTACATGCCAAGGTTATTAACAAGAACATCTATCACAGGCATAGCCTCGATGCATTTCGCGCAGCCGCGCGCTGTTGCAAGATCGGCAGCTATGCCGCTGACCTTTGCATCGCGGATATCCTTCTGAATCCTCTTAAGCGCGGCCTCGACTCGATTCTGAGTGCGGCCGGTAATGACAACGGAAGCTCCTTCGCCCGCCATGGTGCGTGCAATCGCAAAGCCTATACCAGCGGTCGAGCCCGTGACCAATGCTTTCTTTCCTTCTAATAGCAGATTCACAGGCTTAGACAGCAACTAGATGATGTCACTTGGGGGCTCTCGGAACAACGGAACTGGAAGCGAGCACTGTTAGCAGTGCCCACCTCCATTTGTCCCACGTCTCCGGATAAAAAAGAGAATGTAATCCCATTATCTGATTCCCAGCGACTGAAGCGTGGCAGCATCAACTGTCCCTGTCACGCTGAGATTGTTGTCCTCCTGATAACGGGCAAGAGCGGCCTCTGTTTGGTCGCCAGCTGTTCCGTCGATCGTGCCGTTATAGTAACCAAGCTTCGCAAGCTCCGCCTGAACAGCGCTTACAGCCGCGTTGGCCGCGGATTGACCTGAATTGGAGTAACCAGACTGATCATCATCGTTGTATGGAGAGTAGTTATAGTAATCGTACGGGTTACCGGAGGAGTAGTCGGAATCATAGGGATAATAGCCGGAGTAATCATCCGGGTAATCGCCATAGGCGTAGTAAGGATAGTAATCCGATGGGTAAAGTCCCCACCAGAAACCGTCGACAAAAACAAACACCCGATTGTGATCAAAGTGCGAGTGATGCCTGTCCCAATCGCGATGCCAGTTGTTTGCGTCGTGCCGCTCGGAAGCGTGGTTTCTCACAAAGGACTGACGATTGGCTGCCGTCGAAGCCCGCGGATCCGAAACCCGGTTCCGCCCTGTGGTTGAGCCAACGCGATTTGGTTCACGACGTGCCGCACCGGCAATTGAGCCAACGCCACCCGGCTGACGATTTGCCGCAGCAACTCTGCCAGCATATGGCCTTGTGGGTCCGACTGAGCGAGTGAATCCGTGCGGCCGCACGGCGGTCATGCGATTACCACCATAGTAGAATTGAGGCGCGCGACTTACGGCCCCAACACTTCTCCCGGTAAAGTATGCCCCGTTGCTACGGAAAGCCGGTGCTCCTCGAAAGCCACCACCGTAAAAGGCTGGCGCGGCGCGGGAACCACCACCAGCAGAGCCCCCGGCGCGGCCGCCACCGCCAATGTGGCCGCCGCCGCCAACGTGGCCACCGCCTCCGCCGCGCGGACCTGCCCACGTTGGCTGACTAAGACTAACAAAAGCGATCCCTGCTAGCCCCAATAATGTAATTCTTTTCATGGCATAAACCTCATGGCCGATTGGCTGCGCTGCCATTGCGATTCCGTGGGATTTTGCGGTCTCTCTTTGGAGAGATGCAGTAACCAGCAGGTGCGTCGGTCTAAAATGACGAATGGCTTCGCCCCGCTAAATCGTTAGAGCGTTGGACCGTTGAATCGGATTCCCGTGTAACCCGCCTGAGGCGGGGTAACGAATCACAAATCACGCACGCTTTAGCCGAAGAGTTTTGCCTGCTGCGCGAACAAATGCTCGTCGATGGTACGGATCAACTCTTGAATATTGATGGGCTTGGCAAGAAATGGATGCCCGTCGATGTGTACGCCAGCCTTGGCTTCGCTCGGCGTAACGAGCGCCGTGAGGAAAATGATGGGTGTGTTTTGCAATTCCGGGTCGGCCCGAATTTGCGCTGCGATTTCGCCTCCGTCTCTGATGGGCATGATTACATCCAGCAAGATGAGGTCTGGCCGAAAAATCCGGGCGCTCCGGTAAGCCTTAGTTGAGTTATTCTCTTCAAGCACGAGATACTGACCTGTTTTTTCGAGAAGGATTCTAACCAGGTGAGTGGCGTTCGTGTCGTTATCAACAATCAGGATTCGCCTCTTTCCGTTGACTCTGGAGATTGCAGTTGAATCTGGCCAGGAGACATCACCCTCGGGTTCATGAGGAAGAAAATTCGCTTCGATTACCTTGTTCATATCTCTTTCGATAACGTTGTTATTTCTGGTGGCTTCCTAGCTAGTCAGCCATGTGACAAACCAGGCGCCGAGAAAGCCGATTATTAAACCGATCAAAGGGCTGGAAATGGCGAACCAAAGCGGAATCGCCTCGCGTAATGGCAGCGCATCTCGTCGTCGTAGATGCCAGTGTGCACTTGTCATTTGAACTGTTGAATGGCCCGATGCTTCCTGAGGCAGTAATCGATCAAGGGAGTGAGTGGCTTTCATGCCTCCAACGCTCGATGACGATTCCGTTTCGGCTAATGCGCGTGTGTGGGATTTTGCGATGCCACCGAAGAGTTGATTGATGCTCCC
>WNGO01002096.1_pt1 | contig 19564 bp, 21 predicted proteins | sample 5400511 | NCBI WGS metagenome assembly WNGO01 (sample SAMN13153380, study PRJNA577476) | soil metagenome | isolation source: 20 cm soil or saprolite under Garry oak tree replicate 2 | place: USA:California | collected 2016-06-15 | reverse complement strand
AGGCACAGACTCAGGCTTTGCTGCGGGATGAGCTGGGCGACCATGCCTACACGAAGCGTTTCGAAACGGCACTGAGCCAGCCCCGCCCCGAAAGCCTGGTGGCGGCGTATGGGGTGCTGTGGGCCGCGTATGAGGACGCGCTGAAGGGCGATCTGAAGCCGGTGGTGAAGGAAAGTCGCCCGTCCTGACCGGGCACCGAACCCGCGATCGACGCGGTGATCAGCGTGGCGAGATGGTGACGATCACGTTGCCCCTCTTGTGACCCAGATCGACGTAGCGGTGCGCCTCCACAATCTCATCCAGCGTGTACCGGCGGTCGATCACCGGCCGAAGCGCGCCGCTCTCGGCGAGTTCCTTCAGCGCCAACAGGTCTGACTTCTTGCTCCTCGGGAAAGCGTCCCCCTGACACGTCCTGGCAAGATCGGCAAATCTCCTCTTGATCCGAGTTCAGGGTTCGACTCCCTGCACGAGCATCATCAGCCGCAGGAGCGAGTTGGACATCAGACCGATCGCAATCATCATCACCGCTGCTGCACAAACGTGTCTGCTCGTCGCGGTCGAGATCGGTTTCCGACGCGGCCTCGGCCCGGAAACCACCAGGCAGATCGCGCACGTCATAGGCGCGGCCTCGGTAGCCGTGCTGCCGCTCTTTCTCCGACTGCCCGAGCTGATCATTCTTGCGGCCTTTTTCACGGCGCTCCTGGCCTGGACCCGCTCGCGCCACCTTCTCAGCAGCGTGCACGGCATCCAACGTGTAAGCGTGGGTGCCCTCGTCTTCCCGGCCGGCTTGCTGCTGGCCGTGTTGATCGGGTGGAACCATCCCGGCGCAATCGCGTATGCGGCGCTCGTGCTGGGTCTGGCGGACCCAGCTGCGGCTCAGGTCGGCAAGCGCGTACGGGGTGTCGAGTGGCCGGTCGTTGGCGGCCACAAAACCCTCGCCGGAAGCCTGACCTTCGCCGCCTTGACGGTTGGCATCGGTCTCGCGATGAGCCTGGCAACAGGTGATCTTCGGATTCTTTCCGTGCTTGGCGCCGCTGCGGTGCTCGCCCTCGTCGAGGGCAGCCTGGGCTACGGTCTCGACAACATTCCAGTGCCCGCCGTCGGGAGCTTGCTCGGGATCTCAATGCTCGGCCTGTAGGCCCTGCGCTTGACCCCCCATGCATGCATCAACTGGTCGATTCCAACGTGCAAAGCGAGCCCAGTGGAGAACGCGAGGCCCGTCTCCAGCCGGCTCGGCTTGTAAAAGAACCGGAGCGCGACGAGGCAGCCGGCCACCGAGTCCGACTGGTCGACGATGTACTGAAACCACCCCCACCGATCGCCAACACCCGCAGGCGCAATGTCGAGCCGCCGCTTGACAAAACTGTTCGGAAGCTCCGCGAGGCAGTATCCAAGCCCCAGAGCAAAACCAAGAAGCCATGGATTGGTCCGCCCGTAATCGAAAGGCGACAATGCTCGCACGCGTGCGCTGCGCCTGGCAGCCGATGCCTGCCCACCGGCAACCAGCGCCGAGAGCGTGCTCATCACAACCACTCCGCGCCAGGTCTTGCGAGGCCCAAGCACCGGTTTTCCGCGCCATCGCAGGCTCCCATCGATCGGAACCGCGAGCGAACCCAGGAACCCACTCTTCAACACGACGACCTGTCCGAGCCCTGCCAACAGGACCGGCGCAACGATCCACGCCACGCGGCCCGCCAACCTGCTCAACGGCGATCGAGCACGCGCCGGAGTCGGAACACCATCGCGACGAAAAGCAAGAACCCCGCCCATCCAATCACCTCCCCACGTCGGGAGGGCGCGGCGCGGGCAGTCACACCACGACCCTCCGATGGGAACGTCGATACAACAGCAGCATCCCAACCAGCTGCAGAGGAGCGACCAGCGGGGCCGCCAGCCTGACGGCCAGGCGCGTCCCCTCTGCACCGAAAGGAGCCGTGGCGGCCGTGAACAGCGCCATCTGGGCGATCCCAAACGGCCGCGCCCACGGAGGTTCGTCTGAGTAGACCCGCGAATACGGGATTCGCCGAAGTGCGGCGACCATCAGCGCGTACCGCGCAAGCGGCGCGGCCATGCAGTAAGCAGGCAGCCCGCCCCACGTCGCCGCTGAGGAGGCGGCGGCCAGGGTGAGCCAGGAGTCGCTTTCCAGGTCGAGCACCGCACCGAGCTCGCTTGTCGCGCCGACGCGCCGCGCGATCGGTCCGTCGAGCCAGTCGCACACGATGGATCCGTAGACCAGCGAACCCCAGCCAAGCCATCCCGCCAAGCTGTTCCTGCGGCGAACGCCCGAGACCAGAAGGCCGACGAGCACCGCCGATGCGACACCCCGACTGAGGGTCATCGCGTCCACCGCGGAAAGGCTTGCATTCTTCCGCGACGCAGCCATACCGACCAGCGCTTGTTGAGCCAGCGTGGCAAGTATTGACCCGGCGGCGAATCGCGCAGCCGCCCTGATTCCGTAGCGGCGCCGCATGACCAAGGCCGGTGCTGCTGAGGCGGCGAGCAACCCAACGCTGATCACCGCCAGCCGGCCAGGCATCGGCACCCGTGTCGGCGACTAGCTTCGGGTCGGCGATCCGACAGCCGAACGCGATCCTGTCCGTCGCAGCCGCAAGTAGAACGCCAACGTGGTCAGCGGGACGAACAGCAAGACCATCAATGGGTGGTACGGATTTCTAGGCAATCCGAGAAGGATGAAAGCCGACGCAGCCAATGCGCCAACCGTGAGGGCGCCCGCTACACAGATCGCCACGACCCACGAGTTGCGTCGCTCAATGGCAGCCACGACAAGGCCGACCACTCCGGCTGCAACCGTGAAAAGAAAACCAAGGATGCCGCCCACGATCGCCATCAGGCCGAACACCAGGTCAGCGGTGCTCTGAGGACCGGTTGTGCTTGCCGTCGGGGCGGGCACCATTGCGAACTCCAGGTACGCGCCAACCTGTGCGATCAACAGCGCCAGGCAGGCCACCACCGACAGCCACAGAACGGCGGGTTGCATGATCGCAGGCACCTGAGTCTTTCGTGGCGCAATGTACACGCAACTGCCGGGACTAAGACCCTGCGGAGCGCGGCACTAACTTCATCGTCGTGGATCTCGCCTCAGGAGTCAGCACGCTGTTGAGGATGCTTCCGGCGTAGCGGCGGTATTTGGCCCGGTAGGCGGCATCGACTTCGTCGTCTACGTCGTGGTCGGCGTCGACGAATGCGACGTCTTGCTGAACACCGCCGGCCCGGATCCGACCCTCGTGCCTCGCCTGGGTCCCCTGGAACCAATGTCCGCCGCGCCCTCTGACGGACCGAAGGTACACATCGTCACCGTGACGCACGACCCACACTGTTACGGGTTTTCCCAACGTGCCGTCGCGCCGCACGGACGCGATCTGCACCTCTTCCGCCGCTCCGATCTTGGCGAGCTCGTCGCTCTTCCACTGGGTCATCGGCCCGCCTCCTTCGCCGCGATTCGGATGAGCGACTTGATCGCTCGACGCTCGTCCATGGCCTTGTACGCCTCCGCCACATGGTCAAGGTCCGTCTCGAAATCGAAGACGCGACCTGGATTGATGCGGCCATCGAGCACATCGTCAAGCAGCTCGGGGATGTAGGTGCGCGCCGGAGCCACACCACCGCGCAACCCAAGGTTGCGGAAGATCACAGTCTCCATCGGATTCTCGACGCCATGAGGGACGCCGACAACTCCAACGACCGACCCGGGCCGCGCAACTCCCATCGCGGTCGCCAGCGACTGCCCGGTGCCAACACATTCCAACGCGCAGTCGACGCCTACGCCATCCGTCAGCTCGAGGATTGCCTCGATCGCATCGTCGCCGCGCTGGGCAAGAATGTCCGTGGCACCAAACAAACGGGCGACCTCCTGGCGAGCGGGGTTCCGGCTCAGGGCAATGATTCGGAGCGCGCCCAGGCGATGTGCGGCAAGGACCCCGCATAGGCCCACTGCGCCGTCCCCAACTACAGCCACGACGCTGCCAGATCTAACGCCGGCGCTCACGGCCGCGTGGTGTCCCGTGCACATCACATCGGACAGCGCGAGAAACGACCGCATCATTTCGTCCGAGTGTTTGGCGCCAGGCACCGGGACGAGCGTGCTCCCGGCGAGAGGCACACGGACAGCCTCCCCCTGCCCTCCGTCGATCGTGCCGTCCCCAAACGCGCCCCCCGCGACGCACTGCGAGGAGACGCCTGCGAGGCAGTGTGGGCACGTACCGTCGCAGAACTTGAACGGGGCGATCACAAGGTCGCCGGCGGCGATGCCGCGCACATCGGGGCCGACCTCCTCCACCATGCCTATGAACTCGTGTCCGATCGAGCCCTTGGCGTGGGGCGTCTCTCCGCGGTAGTACCAGAGGTCCGACCCGCAGACGCAGCCAAGCACGACGCGGACGACGGCGTCGGTCGAAGCCCCGATCACAGGGTCGGGTCGCTCCCCAAGCGCGATGGAGTGCGGTCCGTCAAAGATTGCTGCTCGCACTTCTATGCAACCTCGATCGACGGCGCAGCCGAATACTCAGCGTCGCTGACCTGGTCTCCCCACGTCGCGTTGTTCCCTTTGTCGTCGACCTCGAGCATCGCGATGTGCGTCATGAAGCGCGCCGGCGAAGCCCCGTGCCAGTGATCCTCGCCCGGCTCGAAGAACACACGGTCGCCCGGGCGGATCACCTCGATCGGACCACCGCGATGCTGCGCGAGTCCAACCCCCTCGGTGACGTAGATCGTCTGGCCATTGGGATGGGTGTGCCAATGTGTCCGCGCGCCGGGCGTGAAATGGACGCTGCTTGCGCTCAAGCGCGAGGCACCCGTGGGGGACGCGACGGCGTCGATGTACACGGCGCCGGTGAACCATTCGCTCGACCCTCTTGCGGTTTGGACGCTGTTCTTCGTGACCTGCATTTCTCGACCCCCATCACCGTCATGGACTCAGTTCCTTATCTCTACACTCCTGGCGTTTTGGCCGCCCGCTATCAGCACGAAACCTCATGCGCAGGCTCAGGCACGCTCAACCACCTGACACCGGCTTCAAACCGACGGCGAGCGCAAAACCTCCAGAACCTCATCGCCGTACTTGCGCAGCTTCGCATCACCCACGCCGGACACCCGCAGCAACTCGGCCATGGTTGCGGGTCGCGCCACCGCGATTGCGGTCAGCGTCGAATCGTGGAAGACCACGTAAGCCGGAACACTGGCTGCGCGGGCGGTCTCGAGGCGCCATCGCCTCAGCCGGTCAAGGGTCTCGACGTCCGCGCCTGCTGGCGTCGGGGCTCGACGGCTGGCAATCGATGGCTCGGCTGGCAGCATCACCGCAGGCGACGTCTTACGCGTCAGAGCCTCTCGCCCGGCCGGAGTCAGCTCGACAACCGGATACGCGCCCGAGCTCTGGCGTACGAGCCCTGTTTCCACCAGTCCTGCCAGAAGCTGCCTCACCCGCGCGTCGCTCCATATCTTCAGCGCACCATGGAAGGACAATTCCTGGACCCAAGGTTGTTCCCCGGACCATCGTGTGCGCCTGCCGCCCAGCACCCCCGCCACGTTGGCAAGTCCGACCCGTCCGCTGAAACGAGAGACCGCCGCGAGCCCGGCGATGACCGCCTCAGCCGGCGCGCGCTCATCTGGAGGGCGGGCCGTGAGGCAGTTGTCGCACGCACTGCAACGCCGCGGCACGTCGGTCTCGCCGAAGTAATCGGCGATTCGGGCGTGCCTGCAGTCGCGCATCTCGGCGTAACCCATCATTTGCGCCAAGCGCGCGTAGGCATGGTCCTTGAGCGGCGAGCCGTCGTCCAGGCCCGACTCCTCGATGAAAAACGCCTGCAGGTCCCGGTCCGCGGGGCTGTACAGGAGCGTGCAGTCCGCCGGCCGCCCGTCGCGGCCCGCGCGACCGGCCTCCTGGTAATACGCCTCGAGACTTCCGGGCGTGTGGTAGTGGATGACACGACGGATGTCGGCGATGTCGACGCCCATCCCAAACGCTGAAGTCGCGACCACCAGCTTGGTGCGCCCTTCCGTGAAATCCTCCTGGACGCGGCGCCGTACGGCCGCGTCCTGACGCCCGTGGTAGCAAGCCGCGCCCAGGTCTGCCGCCACCTCCTCGACCGCCTTCACTGTGCCCACATAGACGAGGGTGCGCTGCCCTCGATCCGCAAGCAGACCGTGCAGCTGCTCACGCTTGGCGCGGTCGCCGCGGCACCGCACGACTGAGAGTCTCAGTGTCGGCCTGTTGAATCCGGTGACCGAGGTGAAGGGGTCACTCAGGTCAAGCGAGCTCGCGATGTCCTTTTGAACCTCGGTCGTCGCGGTGGCGGTAAACGCGGCGACCGGGGGACGTCCGCAGGCCACCACGGCCGGAGCCAGGAGACGGTAATCAGGGCGGAAATCATGTCCCCAGGTGGAGATGCAATGAGCCTCGTCGACGACCAGTCGGCGAACTCGGAGGTCGCCCAGTCGCTCCATGAAACCGGGGCGCCCAAGTCGCTCGGGGGCGACGAACAGCAACCGATATTCGCCTGCGATTGCCCTGCGCAGCCGATCGATCTGCTCGGGCCGGTCCAGCGACGAGTTGATGAGCGTCGCGGCGACGCCTCGCTCGGTGAGGCGATCGACCTGATCCTTCATAAGGGCGATGAGCGGCGAGACAACCAGCGTGAGGCCACCGTCGACTACTGCCGGCACCCAATAACTGATGCTCTTTCCAGACCCGGTGGGCGCGACGGAGAGAACATCGCGTCCCGCGAGCATCGCCTCCACCACCTCTCCCTGCCCGGGCCGGAAGGCATCCAGGCCGAAGACCTCACGCAGAACTCGCTCTGCCTCCGCGAACATTCAGCGGAGTCTGACGGAAGATCCACCCGCAAGCCAGCGCTCTTTACAACGGCCGGCATCGACCCCGCCATAGAGTTAGGCGATGGACCGAGCCGCATTGCTGGACCTCTACGCCTACACGGGCTGGGCGTGGGATCAGATCAAGTCGGCGGTCCCGAACGATGAGACCCTGCGCGCCGTGGCACCCGGCTCAGGGTGGCCCGCCATCCGCAACTGCCTGGCCCACATCGTGCTGGCCTACGACCGCTGGGTGCCCGCGATCGTCGATCTTCAGAGCAAGCCGTTGCCAGAGCTCGCGGCCGATGACTTCCTGACCTGGCCGCAGATCGAAGCCCAGCGACGCCGCACCCGTGAGGCGCTCCAACCCCACCTCGAAGCGTGGTCCGACGCCGACCTCCGCCAACGACACCAGGTCGACGTCGACGGCGAGCTTCTTCCCTACAGCCGGGGCGAGCTGGTCATCCATCTGCTCCTGCACGAGCGCGGCCACCACGGCGACGTGACGACGCTCTTCTGGCAGCTCGGTTTCGAGTCGGAGACGGTCCTCGAGTACCGCTTCCACCTCGGCCGCCACCAGGAAGGCGACTGAGTGGATGAATGCCGACGACTTACCCCGGGATCTCGACCTCCTGGACATGCTGGTACTGAGATGGCCAGGCGAATCTGTAGAGTCGCCCTTGAGCGGCTGACCTACCGTCGCGCGACGAAAATCACGTTTCCGTCGTCGCCCGTGGCCGGCCTACCCGTGTAGTTGCCCTCGATAGTGACGTCGCGAAAGCCTGCCTCGGTGAGCATCAACACAATCTCCTGCGCAAAGTACAGGCAGGACTTGAGCTTGTACGACTCTTCCGTAACGACCGACCCGTTGCGCCACAGGCGCGCGCGCATACCCAACACAACTTGTTGCTCCAGCGGGTCGAATTCCTCGACGCGGACCAGGAGCTCCATATCGTCTCCGTCAGTGGCCGTGCGACGATCGCCTTCCTCGGGCCAAGGCCGCGGATACGCAGGACGATGCCCGGGGAGCCACTCCGCCCAACCTTCATCGTCGTCATAGGGCAGCTGGTGGATGATCAACAGCGCGCCGCCCGGTTCCAGACTCTGGTAAACCCGGCGCAGCGCTTCCTGATCGCGGTCACGTCGACCGCCGATCCCAAACACCCCGCACATGTACGCGGTGCGATAGGTCCTGTCGAGACTCAACTCGTGCAGACCCTGTGCGATGAGTTGCCCAGTCCTCGGCTTCGCCAGCTGTGCCCTGGCCGCCGCGATCATGTCCGCCGAGACATCCACGCCGTCGATGTCGAAGCCCTCGGCGGCGAGGGGTAAAAGAAACCGGCCGGTCCCGCAGCCGAGGTCGACCACCGGCTCGCCGAATGTTCGGATAGCCGATCTGTAGTAGTCGAGCTCGTGCGGCTCGGCCTTGTTGAACTCGACCCACCATCGAGCGATCAGGCCGTAGTGCCAGGTTCCGGACTGTTCGTCCATGCGCTGAAAGTTAGATGAGACAGCAGTCCGACGGCCGTTGGATCTGCCGCGTGCGCCAACGGCCGAATCGCTCAGTCGCACCCGCATATCTCCGGAAAGATCAGGAAGTCATCGGCCATCCAGCCCCGGCCCGCGAGGTGCCACCAAATACCGTCCACCGACGACATCTGTGCATAGACCGGACCACCGTCGATGCTGACACCTGTGTGGTGTTGAAGGCAGCCGACGACCGTGCCCGTCGGGCCAGGCGCGGAGCGGACGTTGGCGCCGCACCTGCCGGCGGTAACACCGCCCAGCCAGACCATGCCGCTCTGCCCGACCACCGGGAAGCCCGCGGGGCACTGCGAACGTACCCCGCGCCAACCCGCAGGGTCATGGACGACGTAGGTCAAACAGGCAAGAACATCCGCGTTCGAGCCGCCCTCACCGTAGAAGTAGGCGGCCTGAGTTCCATCGTGCTGCAATCCGATGGTTACGCAAGCGCGGTTGATCGGGCAGACGGCCATGTTTTCCACCACGATCGCCGACGCATGCGCACTGGCAGCTGCGACTGCCGCGTCGCGCGCGGAGGCGTAGGCCTTAAGTGTGGGTTGCGTTTGCCCGCCTCGGACGATCTCCACGGGCGGCGCGGGGACGGTGTTGTCGGATGTGAACCAGTCGCCGGGATTGACTCGGTCCGTTGTTGCCCCCGCCTGGACGATCACTTCCACTGGCGTATGAGCGCATGCAGGGTCACCGCCGCATTTCCAGAAGTCGGAATACGCGGCACCAAGTACGGTTCCGCTGCCCTTGCAGACCAGGGGCCTTACTGCGGCGAACACGTGGTACGCGCCAGGTGCGACTCCCTTGATCGAAAACGTGTATTGGCCGGCGACGATCTCGGCCGAGTAGGCGGAAGCTCCGGTCGTGCTTATTGCGTAGACCAGCTGCGGAGCAGCCCCATTGGGCGGCGGAAAGCCGGCGCTTCCGGTGATGGCTCCTGAGGTGCCTGAAGGCGATACGGTCGACGCTGGAGACGCCTGCAGCGAATGCCCTGCCGCAGGGGTCGACCCGTCACCACCGCCGCACCCAGTCCAGGGGGCCACTGCGGCGGAAGGACTTGTCCGCTCCGACGGGCTGGAGCCCGCGGCCGGCGAACCCTGCGCGGTGCCGGCGCTCGACCCGCACGCGCTCGCCAGGAGCGTTGCCAGGAAGAGAATCTGGGCTTTCTTCATCGGGTCGCCAACCCTGCAAACGGTCGAGCATCGGTTCGGTTATGGATGACGCAGATCAAGGGTGCGTCATTGCCGAGCAACGCTTCATCGACGCGCCGCAAATCAATCCGTAACGTCCGCACAATCGGCCCGTTACCGCGTCATGAGAATACGAACGAGCGGCGTTGTTCGCTTGCTGATGGCCCTCGTTGTTGCCACCGCCTGCGGGAGCGGGCCTTCGACAGTCGCTACGACAAGTCCCAGCCCGGCCGCCGTCCTCGATGACCACTTCGGCTTCATCGCCGGCAATTCCGTGCGCGTGGAGAGCGGCGCCAGGCCCCTCTTCGTTCTCGCCATTCCAAGCGACACCGCCGGCGTCGTCTCGCCCGACGGCCGGCGCCTGGCCTATCTGGCCGACAACCAGCTCAACGTCATCAATATCGCCTCCGGTGCTCAGCCGCGCATGCTCTTCGCACTGGGCGCCAAGGAAGGCGCGATGTACCTCGCCTGGTCGAGCGACAGCACCGGGCTCGTCGTCGGGGTGACCGGTCCTCTGGCACCCGTCAACGAAGGGCTGCCCTCCTACACCAAACTCCGCGTTGTCGATGCTGCAGGCGGCGCCTCGCGCGACGTCATCAGCATCCCTCAAGCCAGCGTGGTGCCGCTCGCGTGGGATCGTCAGGCGCATCTGATCTCGGCCTATGAGGCAACCCAGAGCGGCGCGGGTGCCTACGACGTGGTCGCGGAAAGCGGGACGTTCCAGCGCACGAATGCAAAGACCGACCTATACATCCTCGCGGCCAGCCAAGACGGCAAGCACGTGTTCGGTCACGGGGATCCCAACAACGTCGTCCGCGTCTGGCCCATCGACTCTTACGACCGTGGAGTCGAGTTTCGCGGAACAACCGACGAGCACGTCGCCACAGTCGCATGGCGACCAGGCACGGCGGAGGTCGGCGTCCTATTTCACGGTGACCGGCTGGAGCTCTGGGACGCGAATGGTGCGCGGCGAACCATAGCGCTGCCGGCTGCCAAGGCCTCGTCCGACCGCCTTGCCACGCTCGCTTTCCGCGCCGACGGGAAGGCTGTCGTGATCAGCCGCCAATCAGGCGTCGAGGGCAGCACTGATACGTACGCGGTCGCGGTCGATCTCGCGAGTGGTCGAAGCGTCCTTATCCCGATGGTCGGCGATGGTCCCCTGGCCGGTACATCGGTCCGGATCAGCTCCTAGCAGCACTCAACCTGTCACCCGCACCGGCCGCGGGTTGGCTGCACGCCACACGATCAACAGAGGAAACGCGACCACGCCGAAGAGCAAGGCGGAGAGACCGATTGCGGAGGCATCACGAGCGCCTGGACGACGAGCAGACGTCAGACGCTTCCGCGATAGGGCCCTCACGCCCTGATATTCGCTGACCTCCCCTCGCGACTTTGCGGGCTACATTTGATCGCATGGAAATGAAACTGGAGCTTGTGGCAGTGCCGGTCACCGATGTCGACCGCGCCAAATCTTTTTACGTCGACCAGGTCGGCTTCAATGCCGATCACGATCACAAGGTCACCGAGAATCTGCGGTTCGTTCAGCTGACCCCGCCCGGTTCAGCCTGCTCGATCGTGATCGGACTCGGGATCACCGAGATGGCGCCCGGTTCCCAGAAAGGCCTCCAGGTCGTCGTCAAGGATGTGGAAGCGGTCCGCCAGGCGCTGACTGGTCGCGGGGTCGAGACCACCCCGGTCGAAGTACAGCCATGGGGATCGTTCATCTACTTCAGCGACCCCGATGGCAACAAGTGGTCGGTCCAGCAAATCCCTCCGCGCTCCTAGGCAAGAGAACCCGAGGGGATTGAGCCTCCAACCCTCGCCGACGACTGCGGTGCTTGTTACTTCGCCGCCGGGGCCGCGACCTTCCACAGGTATCCGTCCGGGTCGCTGAAGTACCCGAAGTAGCCGCCCCACTGTGAGGCCTGCGCCGGTTTTACGACCTTGCCCCCCGCCCGCTCTGCCTGCCCGATGACGTCGTCGACCTCTTTGTTCGAGGCCACGATGAAATGGAAGGTCACACCGGTGAAGCCGCTGCCTTCAGGCGCGACGCCCGCGTCGGCGGCCAGCGCCTCTCGTGGATACAGCCCGAACTCCGATGAGCCGTCACCGAGCTGGAACGAGACGAACTGCGGGTAATCCTTGTCGATCGGGCACCCAAGGCCCTCGCCGTAGAAGCGCTTCGACCGGTTCAGGTCCTTGACCCCGATGAGAATCGCCGTGATCTGTGGGTTCATCGTCATGGCTCCTTTGTCACGTTGAATGGTTTCCGTCCGTCACCCTGGTAGACGTATCTCAATGAAGGAATGTGACCGGTGAACCAGCGTGACTGGATGGCGGAACGGTTCGAGGCGCACCGCAGGCGTCTGCGGACGGTCGCCTACCGCATGCTCGGCTCGCATAGCGAGGCCGATGACGCGGTGCAGGAGGCCTGGCTGCGGCTGAGCCGCGCCGACACGAGCGGCGTGGAGAACCTCGGAGGTTGGCTGACCACCGTTGTCGCTCGTGTTTGCCTCGACCTCCTGCGTTCACGGAAATCGAGGCGTGAACATCCACTCGACACGAGTGTCGTCGAGCCTGCGCCCGACCCGGAGCATGAAGCGCTGATGGCCGACTCGATCGGCCTGGCGCTGCTCATCGTGCTCGAGACCCTTAGCCCCGCCGAGCGAGTGGCGTTCGTGCTGCATGACATGTTCGGGATGCCGTTCGAAGACATCGCTCCGATCGTCGGCCGCTCGGAGGTTGCGACCAGGCAGCTGGCGAGCAGGGCGCGGCGCCGGGTGCAGGGCGCCGATGTGGTGACCGAGTCCAGCCTCGAACGCCGCCGCGAGATCGTCGACGCTTTCCTGGCCGCCTCGCGCGCAGGCAACTTCGACGCGCTGCTCGAATTGCTCGACCCTGAGGTCGTCCTGCGGGCGGACGCCGCGGCGGTGCAGATCGGGGCGGATGAGAGGATTCACGGCGCTCACGAGGTCGCGCGCACCTTCGCGGGCCGTGCGCGCGTCGCGCGGCCCGCGCTTGTCGAAGGCTCCCCGGGCCTCCTTTGGGCATCCGCGGGCAGGCCGAAGATTGCGTTTGCGTTCACGATCGCCCGCGACAAGATCGTCTCGATCGAGCTGATCGGCGATCCCGGGCGCCTGGAGCACGTTGAACCGGCTTGAGCGCGGTCGATGCCAAGAACAAGAAGTCCGACATTTACGCCACCACCGTATCCGTGCGCTAGATCGGAGGGGGAAGCGCCGCCACGACGGCCGCTGCGCCGATGACGAGCGTCGCCAGGGCCAGCTCGAGACGGTGGCGCCGGAGCCTGAGCGCCGCCAGCGCCGCACCAAGCACCAGCACCTTGACCATCAGGGCTTGACCGTACGCGGAGCTCATCAGCCCGCCCCCGAAATGCGTGTGCGCGAAGCCCAGCAAGAGCCCGGTGCCAATCGCCGCCGCAAGCGTGCCGAGCGCGTAGCGCCCAAAGCGCCTGTCGGGCGCCTGGACGAAGGCAGCTACCCCGCCGACCCATAGGCCGATCGCGGCGACGTGAACCGAGACCAGCAGCTGACCCGCAGCGGGGAACCCCGGGATCGCGTGCGCGCTCGCACCGTCCAGCACTGCGTCGGCGGCGCCGATCACCAGCAAGGGCCACGACCGGCCGGTCGCCAGGACTGTCCACGCGAGAAGTGCGGCTCCGAGGCGTAATCCAAGGAGGCGGCCGAAGTTGGAGCCGAGGACGGCAAGCGCGGTGTCGCCGTCGAAGCTCAAGCTCGCGAGCTGTGCGATCAGAGCCAAGGGCTCTGCAACGATCAGCAGGACGAGGCCGGCGCCGACCAGGCGAAACGGCGCAGCCGCCCGTCGGATCAGCGCCCCGTACGCGATGACGCCGAAGGTCAGAGCGAAACCGATGAAGTGGATCCACCTCGCGACTGCCTGCAGAGCGAGGCCGAGTGTCGTCGAGGTGCCCGCCTCGCCCGTACCGAGCAATCCCGCATACGGGTTCGCGCTCGGACGGCCGACCGAAAACGCGAATGCACCTCGCGACGGATGCGTGTCCGCTGCAAAGACCTGCCAGCTGACCACGTACGTCCCGACTTCAGCTGACACGAGCGAGGCGGACAGGACGGCACCCGCGTCCGCCACACGTCCCGCGACCTGCGAGCCCGATGGGCTGAAGACCTTGATCCCCGCGCCTGCGGGCGTCACCTGCTCGCTGAAGACGAGGCTGATCGCGGCCGGCACGGCCTGAACCAACGAGCCGGGAGCGGGATCGGACTGAAGAAGCAGGGCGTGCGCGAACGCGGCCCGAGGGACCAGCGCGATCGCGATCGCGAGCGCGGCGACGGCGAGCCGCCGCGCGCCGGTCAGGAGTAGGCCGGGGCCTCCGCCCCGACGCCGGGCTCCAGAACCGTCACCGTGCCCGGCCGCTCGCGCGCAATCCGCAGCACCAGGCCGGCCGCGATCAGACACAGCAGACCCGAGCTCATGAACGCGAGCTGGTAATCCCCGAAGAATGTGCGCACCGCCCCGGCCGCGAACGCGATCGTGGCGGCACCCATCTGGTGCGCGGCAAAAATCCACCCGTACACGATGGCGAAGTTCTGGGCGCCGAAGACACGACGCGCGATCTGCACCGTCGGCGGCACGGTTGCCACCCAATCAAGGCCGTAGAAGACGATGAAGAGAATCAGCGCGAACAGGGGACTGCCGAACACATAAGGAAGGAAGAGGAGAGACAGGCCGCGCAGCCCGTAGTAGAAGAACAGCAGCCATCGGCTGTCGAAGCGATCGGTCAGGTAACCCGACGCGAGCGTGCCGATCACGTCAAACACGCCGATCACCGCGAGCAGGCTGGCCGCGGTTACCTCCGCCATGCCGTGGTCCATCGACGCCGGGATCAGGTGCGTGCCGATGAGGCCGTTGGTCGACGCTCCGCAGATGAAGAAGCTTCCGCCCAGGAGCCAGAAGTCACGCGATCTGACCCCCATGCGAAGACCGCGAAACGCGTTGGCGATCGGGCTTCCGGTGTTGGTTGGGACAGTGTCCGCTTCGGTTGCGCCGAAGGCGCGGAGGCCGAGATCGGCGGGACGGTTGCGGAGGAAGAGGGCGACGACGGGCACCACGGCGAGGGCGGCGAGGGCGACCGCGATCGCCGCCAGCCGCCAGCCGGCGCTCTGCGCGAGCCACCCGAGCCCGGGCAGGAAGATCAGCTGTCCGGTCGCGCCGGCCGCAGTCAGCGCACCGAGCACCAGTCCCCGTCGCTGCACGAACCATCGGTTCGCCACGGTCGCCGCGAGCACCGAAGCCATGCACCCTGTGCCCAGCCCGACGACCAAGCCCCACAGCAGGTACAGCTGCCACGGCGCGTTCATCACCGTCGTCAGGAGGGCACCGGCGGAGACGGTGATCAGCGCGCCCACGGTGACGATGCGCAGCCCGAAGCGGTCCATCAGTGCGGCGGCGAAGGGGCCCGTGAGCCCGAACAGGATGAGGTTGATCGAGACCGCGACGGAGATGATGGCGCGGTTCCAACCGAACTCGTTCTGCAGTGGGACGATCAAGACGCTGGGAGTCGCTCGAAATCCCGCGGCGCCCATCAGCGCGACGAACGTGACCGCCGCGACCACCCACGCGTAATGGATTCGCCTCACCTGGCTACCTTGGTCAGAACTCGAGTCTCGCCGGAAAACATTCCGGCGACTCTAACCTGTCATCCGCCCGCGTCGTGAGGAGGTCTTCCAACCTGATGCCATTCAGGTAGACCATTACCTTATTCACCAACGCTCGCTGGGAGGGGCACACATTTGGAGACACTCGCAAGGACCGAACCCGCTGTCGACGCTCTACGCCAGGCTGAGCCGCAACCCTTCCACGCAAAAGATCTTCTCCAGCAGGCCCTGATCTCCTCGCTCGCGGTCGCGCCAGACGGCTCTTCGGTGGTCTACGTCCGGCGCACGGTCGAAGATGGCAAATACGCGCGAAGGCTGTGGAGGGTGAGCTTCGGCGGCGGAGCGCCCGACCAGCTGACGTCGGCCCTCGCCGGCGACGGACGCCCTCGCTACTCGCCTGATGGAAAGAACCTGGTTTTCATCTCCGACCGTTCGGGCAAGCCGCAGGCGTGGCTGATCTCGCTGAGCGGGGGCGAGCCCAGGCAGCTGACCGACCTCCCTGGCGGCGTGGGCGCGGCCGACTGGTCGCCCGACGGCCGGCGCCTGCTCCTTCTGGCGGGGTCTGGTGAGAAGCGATTCGTCGTCGGCAGTCCGGACGACCCGGTCGCGAGGCGGATCCGCGACTACACCTGGCGCATGGACGGCGTGGGCTACCGCGATGAGTTCACCTCGCTCTGGGAGACCCAAATTTCCGGAGGCAAGCCGCGCCGGATTACCGAGTCGACCTACAACGTCGAGGCGGCGGCATGGTCGCCCGACGGCGAGAGCATCGCGTTCGTCGCCGACCGCAGGCCCGAGGCAGCGCTCGACGAGTACCCGTCCCTGTGGAAAATCTCGAGCACCGAAACCGACGCCAATCCGCAACCCATAGCTGCGTTGAAGGGCGCGGTGGTGAACGTGACCTGGGCGCCGACCGCGCGGATCGGGTTTCTCGGCGTGGATAAGGAAAAGGCACCCGGGTGGGCGAACGTCGACCTGTATTTCATCGACGGCGCGGGCAACCAGCTGGTCGGCGCCGGCCGCGACCTGAACATCCAGAACAGCAGCTATGGCGATTACATGGACGCCGAGAACTTCGGGCTGCCGCCGGTCGTTTCGCTCGACGCGCAGCACGTGGTCGGCCTGGTGGCACACCAGGGGTTCAGCCATCCCTACAGCTTTGCTGTCGACGGCAAGGTGGCCGCGCTGGCCGAGCCGGACGCCGTTTGCGTCGCGATCGGCTGCGGCGGCGGCCGGATCGCCGTGGTGGCATCAAGTGGTGGCCCATCCGATGTCTATTCGGTCGAGGACGGCAAGCTCCGGCACCATGGTGGGCCGCACGCGTCGTTCGGTGCGACGCCATGGCTCGAGATGTCCGCGCTGGCGGAGGCGGGGTTCCACGTGGTCTGGTCGAATCCTCGCGGGTCGGCCGGCTACGGCGAGGCGTTCACCCGGGCGGTCGCGGGCAAGTGGGGCGAGCGCGATTCGAGCGACCTGCTGCGAGTCGTCGCTTGGGCGGTCGAGCAAGGTCTCGCGGATCGCGGTCAGGTCGGGATCATGGGACTCTCGTATGGCGGCTTCATGACCAACTGGATGCTCGGCCATCACCCCGGTGTGTTCGCCGCGGCGGTCAGCGAGAACCCTGTCAGCGACATGCTGGCCGAATACGCCAGCGCAGATTTCGGGCGCATCATCGGTCGATCGGCGGTCGGTGAAGAGAACCCCTGGGAGCACCCGATGGAGTTCCTGGAACGCTCACCATACTTCTCGATCCACCGCAATCAGGCCCCGCTGCTCCTGCTGCAGGCCGAGAACGACCTTCGCTGTCCGGCCGTTCAGTCCGAAATGGTGTTCGCGATCCTGCGCTCGCTGGGGCGCGAGGTCGAGATGATCCGCTACCCGGACGAATCGCACGTGATGATGGCGATTGGCAGGCCAGACCGTCGCGTCGACCGCATCGAGCGGATCGTCGACTGGTTCGAGAAACACCTCCGCCCGCACCTGTAGTAGCCCCGCGCGGCAGCCAATCGGTAGCGCGTCATCATATCGGCAGATGCAATGCCGCCACCTCGGCGCGATCAAGGACGTCCAGCCGCGCACGCCAGACGGCTGTGAGGAGTGCCTGGCCACAGGAGACGAGTGGGTTCACCTCCGTCTCTGCATGAGCTGCGGGCATGTCGGCTGCTGCGACGATTCGAAGAACCGCCACGCGCGCGCCCACGCTGGGTCGGGCAGCCACCCGATCGTCCGGTCGTTCGAGCCAGGCGAGCACTGGCTGTACTGCTTCATCGACGACGAGATCGTCGGCGAGGCCTGACACTCCAATGGCAGGCCAGGAGCTGGCGGACACCATCGCGGGCTTTGCGCTGTTCGCCGACCTCACGACGCCGCAGCGCGAGCAGGTCGCCGACGTCTTCAGCGAGCAGTGGTTCGGCGATGGCGAGAAGATCCTTCGCCAGGGCCTCAGCGGATCGGGTCTGTACGGGGTGCTCGACGGCGCGGCGGCGATCCGCATCGATGGCGTCGACCGCGCAACGCTGCGGGCGGGCGACTACTTCGGCGAGATCTCCTGCCTCCTGGGTGAGGCGCCCACGGCGGACATCGTCGCCATGGGCTCGCTGCGCTGCCTGGTCCTCCCCAGCTCGCAGGTCGAAAGCTTCCTGAAATCCAACCCAACCGTGATGTACCGCCTGCTGCAAGGGGAAGCCCGCAAAGTTCGCACCACGACCAAGTGGCTCAGCTAGACCCCAAACCGTTTCCGCCCGGTCGGTATCCGCTGGTCGTGGTCGGCAGCGGACCCGGCGGCATGCAGCTCGCGTACAGCCTGAGCCGGCTTGGGGTGAAGCACGCGGCGCTTTCGGCAGACGACGCACCGGGAGGGATGTTCCGCAAGTGGCCCCTGTTCCAGAGGATGCTGAGCTGGACCAAGCCCTACACGGGATTCCAGCCTGGTTCGCGCGAGTTCGAGCGCCACGACTGGAACAGCCTCGCCGGCGACGAGCCCGCGCACAGGGGGCTGATGGCGGGCGTGATGGACGGCACCTCGTACTTCCCATCGCGGCCGGAGATGCAGCGCGGTCTCGAGCTCTGGGAAGCCACCCGGAAGGACGGTGACGACTTCGTGCTGGCCACATCGGATGGCGAATACCGCGCGCCCCGCGTCGTGTTCGCGGTCGGGGTGGCCGAGCCGTGGAAACCTCCGATCCCCGGGCTGGAGCACGCGGCGCAGTACGGCGAGCTGCGGCCCGTGGAGACATACGCCGACCGGCGCATCTTCATCGTCGGCAAGCAGAACTCTGGCTTCGAGATCGCGTCCGGGCTGCTTCCTCTTGCCCGCCAGATCATCCTTGCCTCGCCGAGCTCGACCAAGCTGTCGGTCAACACCCACTCGCTGGTCGGCGTGCGGGCGCGCTATGTGCAGCCGTTTGAAGACTCCGTCCTGGCCGGCGGCGTCGTCATCCTCGACGCGTCGATCGAGGAGGTCAAGCGCACAACAGACGGGTTTGACGTCCGGGTGCGCACCACGGATGACAAGCCGCTTCAGTTGCTCGTCGACGATGTCGTCGCGGCCACGGGGTTCACCGCGCCCCTGCGCGACCTGGCTGAGCTGGGCGTCAAGACCTTCGGCCAGAGCGGGCTGCCCGCGCAGACGCACTTCTGGGAAAGCATCAGCGTGCCCGGCATCTATTTCGCGGGCACGATCAACCAGGGTTCGAAGGGCTTGATGAAGCACGGCATCCCCAGCAACTCGGGAGCGTGTCAGGGCTACCGCTACAACGCCCGCGTCCTCGCACGTCATCTCGCTGAAAAGCAGGGCCGACCCGTGGAGAGGCCGCCGATCGCGGCGAATGAGGTGATTCCCCTCCTCCTGCGCGAAGCGACGTTTGGCCCGGAGCTATGGCATCAGCGCTCGTACCTCGCGCGGGTCATCTCCTTCAATCCGGACCGCGGCATCCTCGACCACGGCGTCCTCCCGCTGGCGCACTTTCTCGACGACATGCAGTTCGACCGAGCCGCGGCGATCACGCTCGAGTCGAACGGAAAGCAAGACCTCTACCCGATGGCCTATGTGCGTCGCGACTCGAAGGTGCACGAGACCCGCCTCGACGACGACCCATTCCTCAACTTCGAGACCGCCAAGCACCGGACCGATCTCGCCCACGCGCTCGAGCCTCTTTTGAGCCCTTCGCTGTCGCACCCGAGAACATGACCCTCCCGACCGGCACCGTCACGTTCCTTTTCACCGACATCGAGGGATCGACGCGCTTGATGCAGGAGCTGGGTGAGAAGTACGTGCCCCTGCAAGTGGTCCATCACGAGCTGCTGCGCAACGCCTTTCGCACCAACGACGGCCGCGAGCTTCGCACCGAGGGCGACTCGTTC
>WNGO01002473.1_pt1 | contig 19566 bp, 18 predicted proteins | sample 5400511 | NCBI WGS metagenome assembly WNGO01 (sample SAMN13153380, study PRJNA577476) | soil metagenome | isolation source: 20 cm soil or saprolite under Garry oak tree replicate 2 | place: USA:California | collected 2016-06-15 | reverse complement strand
ATCGGCGTCGTCACGCCGGACGACGTGCTGGATCGTGTGTTCGCGAGTTTTTGCGTAGGGAAGTGAGCAGCTAGCCCTTCCGCACAAACTTGTCCGCCGGACGGAACGGCGGTCCCGCTTGCCACAATGCCACCTGCTCGAACTGCTTCGCCAACGCCACGTCCTTCGGCGTGATGCCGCCCGCGCTGTGCGTGGACAGGGCCACCGACACCGAGCCCCAGTGCACTTCGAGGTCGGGATGATGATCGGCCGCTTCGGCGTAGAAGCCGACGGCATTGACGAGCATCAGCGTGGTGGGCCAACCGTCGGTCTTATACGTGCGGCGCAACGCGCCGCCCTCGAGCCGCCAGCCCGGCAACGCTTTCAGCTGTTCGGCGATCTGGGCATCGGTGTAGGCGGATTCCTTGGCCATGGTGGCAGTCCTCAGTCCAACGTTTCGCGGTAAATCGCCGCTTGCCCGAAGTTCTCTTCCACCTCGAGCTCGATCGCACGCAAACGAGCGGCGCCGACACTCGCGAGCTCGCGCCGCAAGCGCCCGGTGAGATATTGCGCCAGCATCTCGACCGTGGTGTTGGGAATCGGCAGGACGATGCAGTCCTTCACGGGGAACACGTAGCGCGCCTCGCCGTCGTAGGCGACATGAACGCTGCCGCCCTCGGTGGTGACGGCGAGCTTGGGATTATCGTGCGGGAGCAGCACATGGTGGTCCAGCTCGCTGGTGAGCCGCCGCATGATGCTTTTCACCGCGGCGAAATCCACCACGAACCAGCTCGCGCCGTCGAGCGCGCCTTCGAGCGTGACGCCGACACGGTAGTTGTGCCCGTGCAGCGCCTCGCAGCGGTGTCCCGCCAGCGTGATGAAGTGGGCAGCAGCGAAGACCAGATCCTCCTTGGTCACCGCTACCCGGAATTCGCCGCTCGTCGCCATGCCCGGAATCTACGCCGGCGGCTCCTCGCCGCCTGTCGCCACCCGCCAGACCTCGTCCGCCAGCCATTCCAGGCGCTGCTGGGCGTATTCCATCTCCTGGGGGGTCATGTCGCGGGCGCGGCGGCTGACCTCTCTGGCGTGACTCAGCAGGTCGTCCAGGACCTCACGCAGGGGGCGGTTCCGGCGGCGCTCGGGAGGGGTCTTTCCCTTGGCGGGGCTCATGCGGTCTGGATGCCCAGGGCGCGGTCGTCCGCCTGTCGCAGCTCGGCGGCGGCCGCCCGCACGGTCGCCGCGATTCCCGCCCCCTCGAGGTAGCTCTCGATCATCCGGAACCCCAGATAGTAGCCCACGCGCTCGGGGAGGACTTTGCCGCCCACCAGGCGCGCCGCGGCGCTCATACCGCCCGAGAGATAACGCAACCGCAACCCCAGCCCCGCGGTATCCAGCTCGGGCGCCACGACGCGGCGCAGGTAGGCGTCCAGCTCGCGCAGGCGGCGGTATTGGCGCCGCGTGTAGCCGAAATACTCCCACGGCTCGAAGCCCGGCGCCACAGCCTGCGCGGCCGCGACTGCCACGCCCTCGTTCACGAGCAGCTCGCGGAGCGTCGCCCGGCTGCCGGTCTCCCAGTAGTCGTATTGTCCGGCGACGATGCGGCGTAAATCGGCGCGGCTCGTGGCCGACGTGTATCGCACGACGTGCGCGACTTCGTGCGCGATCCACAGCGGCAAGAGGTGCGGCGCGAGCCCCAGCCCGTTGGTCTCCGGGTTCGGCCGCCCGGTGAAGTGCTCCAGACACACGAACGCGATGCCCCGTCCGCCCACGACGAGCTCGCCCGCATTGGCCGCGCCCACGCCGACCGTGAGATAGAGGTCCACCGGGCAATCGACTTCGAGCGTCGCGCGCGCACGCCGCAGCGCTTCCTCGGCGATGGCCACGACGTCCACGTCGTCCAATAACCGGCGCAGGTCCGCGCGCTCGGCGCGCAGCGTGTCGCGAATGATGTCGGCGGCGTGCGGCGAGTCGAGCGCGAGCACGTAGTTGTGCCAGTAGCTCGCGAGGATGGGACGGTGGCGATCGAGGTAGTCGTGATATGCCGCGACGGGATCGGGCGCGGCACAGCAAGAGAGGAACTCGGGGATGAGATTGACGAGCATGGGGCGCGTGACGAACCCCAATTTGGGAACGCGCTACCCGAGAGACAAGGCTCGCTCACCGCAGCGTGACGTCGAGCGCCACCGACTGCGACTTGACAAGTCGCGAAAGGTCGGTCACCGCCACGGTCACGCGATAGTGTCCGGCGGGGACGCGCCCCGGCGCGAGCACGACCTGCTCCGGCACCGTCTCGCGGACCGGCACATCGCGCGTGAATTCGAACACCACCGGATGCGCGACGCCGAACATCCGCCCCAGCGCCGACTGCACCCGCTCGAACGTGTAGCGCACGGTGTAGTGCGCCCGGCCGGCGCCGTCTGCCGCGAGTCCGTAGACCTCCGTGTAGGCGGAGATCGGCGCGCCTGCCGCGAAGACGAGCCCCGGCGGCACGCGCGCGAGCGTGGCCGCACGGTCGGCCAGCGAGTCGCCCGGCGCGAGCAGCAGGCTCGACAGCGCCAGCGGCGGGGTCCACAAATCGGGCACGACGACCTCGGCGCGCAGCCGGCCGAGCCGCCCGCCCGAATCGGCGTTGAATCCGAGCTGCAGGTGGCCGGGCGGCGCGCTCACGCCGAAGCGCCGCACGCCCGCTCCGCGGCCGACTTCGTCGCCCGTGCCGTCCCACAGCACCGCCGCGGCCGAATCACCGGTGCTGACGAACACCAGCTCGGTGCGGCCCAGCTGATCGCTGCGGAAGTACGCGAGGAACAGCGCCGCGCCGAACGGCGCCGGCAGCGTGCTGCGGTCGCCCTCGAGCAAGCGGCGCGCGCTCGCCACCTGATGCGGCGACGTGGGGAAGAAGATGAAGTCGCCGCCCATCTGGCCGCCTGCAAAGCCAGTGGACCCGCGGGCGAATGCGATCGTGAGCGGGCCGCGCGGCGTGTAATACGTCCACCCTTCGAGATCGAGCGGGCTCGCCACGTTCTCCATGGGACGCAGCGGGTCCGGGATGCCGTACACCCGCAGATCGGGCGGGCCCTGGCGGATCCAGACCAGGCCGCGCGCGTCGAGCCCCGCGCGCGCGGACATGGTGCGGCCGTGGGTGGTGTCGCCCACGGCGCCGGGATCCGGCCCCAGGCCCGCGGCCGCGGGCAGGCGCTCGCTCGACGTCGGGAGGAGATCCGGCAGACTGTCGGCGTAGGCGCCGAGCGTGGCGCGCGCGCCGAAATTGGTGAGCGCGCGGTAACGTGCCGAGCGATGGTACAGGGTGAGCGGATGCAGCAGCTTGAACCAATGGCGCGTGTAGGCCAGGCGGCGATAATGCTCCGCGATGCGCTCGTTGGCCGCGGTGAACAGGTCCGGATCGCGGGTCGCCCAGAAGTGCTCGAAGAACGCGCGGCGCTCGCCCGGCCCGGTGCTGTCGTAGTGCGCCGTCTCCGCGGGAGAGGCGATCATCCAGATCTGTCCCCACAGCGCGTCAGTCGAATCGTAATCCGCATACACCAGCGCCGAGTCGTACCACGCGTAGCCCGCGCTGTCTCGCCCCGCGTCGAACCCCGCCTCGGCGCGTAGCAGGAACGCTGTGATGTCGGGGATGCCTGGTGGACGGCGGGCGAGCAGGGAATCGGTGACGTCGGGCTCGCCGAGGGCGAGGGCCAGCTCGGCGCGGTGCAGCAGGGCCGCGGGCTGATCCCCGTGGCGCGCCAGCGCTCGGTCGGCGCGGCGCCAGATGTCGTCGTTGTGGTAGATCTCGCCGAAGCGCTGCCAGGCGTCCCGGTAGTCGGGGTCGAGCTCGAACAGGCGCAGCATCGCGCCGCGGGCGATCACCTCGCCCTCGTCCGATCCCAGATACCAGCCCACACGCATCTGCCAGTACAGCGGCTCGGGATCGTTCGGGGCGAGGCGGGCGGCCTTCTGGAATGCCGCGAGTGCGTCGTAACGGCCCGTGATCGGACGGGCGTAGTAGGCGCGGCCCAGGAGCAGCTGCACGCGGGGGTCGTCGGGCTCCCGCCGTGCCAGCTTGCGCGCCACTTCGATCGCCGCGTTGATCTGGCCGGCGGCGAGCAAGGACTCGGCGCGCGCGTAGCTCGCGGTGTCCTGGAGCGCCAGGACGAGCACCAACGCGATCATGACGGCGCGCCCGGCATCGCCTACTCCGGGCGACGCATGCGCTTGCTGATCTCGGTGAGGAACTTGCGCTCGGCGGGGGTGAGACTCTGCAGGCCCGACGCGGAGATCTTGTCGAGCACGCGGTCGATCTCGTGCTGGGTGCGGTCGCGGTCGGCCGGACGGCTGGGCCGCGCCTGGGCGGCACTGCCGCGCGCCACGCGCGCCGCCGGGTGCACCAGGACTCCGGGGGGCGCCGCGGCGCGCACGCGCCGCTCGGCGCGCTTTACGCGCCAGTCCTGCGTCTTCAAGTACACGAACCCTGCCGCGAAGCCGCCCAGGTGCGCGAGGTGCGCCACGCCGTCGGACGCCCGCCAGGCCAGGAGCAGCGAGACCACCAGCGCGAACGTCACCAGCCACTTCGCCGCGATTGGCTCCGGCAGCGGGAAGACGTAGATCGGTTCATTGGGCCAGAACCAGGCGAACGCCAGCGCCACGCCGTAGATCGCGCCCGAGGCGCCGATCACCGGGCCCATCGGCTGCGGCAATTGCAGCAGGCCGAACGACAGCATCGCCCCGCCAAAGCCGCACAGCAGGTAGTAGACCAGGAAGTCGCGCCCGCCCATGCGCTCTTCGACCGGCGGCCCGAACACGTACAGCGCCAGCAGGTTGAACGCGAGGTGCAGCACGCCCCCGTGCAGGAACATGTACGTGAGGACGGTCCAGGGACGCGCCAACGCGTTCAGAGGAATGAAACCGAATTGCTGCACGAAGGCGGAAGACGTGAACAGGGTACTCTGGAGCAGGAACACGAACAGGCAGGCGACCATCAGTCGCCGCACCCAGGGGGTCATGCCGAACATCCGCTGCGGGCCCATCGCTGGTTATTCCCCCTTGCCGCTCCCTCTGTTCCGCGCGAGGCGGCAAATACGCTCGCACATGTCGGCGAATTCGATGCCCGCCGCGCGCGCCGCCCGCGGCATCAGACTCTCTTTGGTCAACCCGGGCAGCGTGTTGGCCTCCAGGCAAAAGATGTCGCCGTCGGGGCTGGTGCGGAAGTCGACGCGCGAATAGCCGCCCAGCTTCAGGGCGCGGTGCGCCGTGAGGGCGAGCTCCTGCAGATGCCGGGTCTGCCGCGTGTCGATTTGCGCCGGGAAAATCTCTTGTGACATCCCCGGCGTGTATTTGCATTCGTAGTCGAAGATCTCGTGCTTGGGAACGATTTCGCCGACCGGCAGCGGCACATCGCCCAGCACGGCGACGGTGAACTCGCGCCCCGGAATGAATTGCTCCGCCATCACCTCGTCGTCGTAACGTGCGGCGAGTGCGATCGCGGCGTCCAGATCCTTGGCCGTTTTCACGAGCGAGAGCCCCACCGTGCTGCCCTGCTTGGACGGCTTCACGATCACCGGCCATCCCAGCGCGGTCGTCACGTCTTCCGGCGTGACGGGCGTCATGAACCACGCCGGTACCGGTACGCCCGCCTGGCGGAACAGCCGCTTGGAGAGATCCTTGTCCATCGCGAGCGCGCTGCCCAGCGGCCCCGAGCCCGTGTACGGCACGCCGATCACGTCGAGCACTGCCTGCAGCGTGCCGCCTTCGCCGGCCCCGCCGTGCACCGCGAGGAACAAGACGTCCGCGCCCTGCACCACATCCAATTCGGCCAGGCCCTGCGACAACATGCGGCGCTCGCCGTCCAGCAGCGCCGCCGCGTCGGGGATCTCCTTGCCGACGTCGCCGCCGAGCCAGCGTTGCTCGTCGGCCTCCGACAGCATGCCCTTGGTCGTGTCGACGACATGGATCGTGTGCCCGCGACCGCGCAGCGCGGCCACGATCTGCGCCGCGCTCGCGAAGGACACCAACCGCTCGGCCGTGGCGCCGCCCGCCAGCACGGTGACGCGCATCAGCGCAACCCCGCGAGCTGGTGCAGCAGGTCGTAGCGCGTGACGATGCCCGCCAGGCGGCCGCCGCTGCGCACCAGGGCCGCCGGCGTTTCGCGCGACAACAGCTCAGTGAGCCGCTCGACGGACCACTCGCCGTCCACCACCGGGAAGGGCGAGTCCATCAGCTCGCGCACCGCGCGGTCGAGCGTCGTCGGGTCTTCCAGCGCGCGCGCCATGAGGGCCTGCTCCGAGACCGCGCCGACGTCGTTCTCGTTCTCCAGCACGGGCAGCTGCGACACGTTGTAGGTGCTCATCAGGTTGAGCGCCTGGCGCACGGTGGCCTGCGGCGCCACGGAGATCAGCGGCGGTGCCCCATTGCCCTTCGCGCTCACCAGGTCCACGACGCGGCGGCGCTCGGCGTCGAGGATCTGGTTTTCCCGCAGCCACTCGTCGTTGTAGACCTTGGACAGATAGCGCTCACCCGTGTCGGCCAGGACGGTGACGACGAGCGCCTGGGGATCGTCCACCCGGCGCGCGACGTCGAGCGCCGAGACGACGTTCACGCCGGTCGAGCCGCCGCAGAACAAGCCTTCTTCTTTGGCCAGGCGGCGCGTCATCAGCATGGCGTCCTTGTCGGTCACGGTGATCCATTCGTCGATGACGTCGAACTCGAGCGCGGTGGGAATCTTGTCGCCGCCGATGCCCTCGACCTTGTACGGCTGGCCGTCGCTCTTCTGGTGCGTCTCGGCGTACGCCTTGTAGATGGAGCCCGCCGGGTCGCCCGCGACGACGCGAACCTTGGTGTTGCGCTCCTTCAAGTAGCGACCGACGCCGCTCACCGTGCCGCCGGTGCCGGGGCTGCACACGAAGTGCGTGACTTTGCCCGCCGTCTGCTCCCAGATCTCAGGCCCGGTGGTGCGGTAGTGCGCCTCGGGGTTGACGGGATTGTAGTGCTGGTCGGCGAAGATGGCGTTGGTATGGGCGGCGGCAATGGCGCGCCCCTTCATCAGGTAGCTCTCGGGATGGTCGGGCGGCACGGCGGTCGGCGTGATCACGACCTCGGCGCCCAACGCGCGCAGCAGCCGCGCTTTCTCCTGCGACATCTTGTCGGGCATGGTAAAGATGCAGCGGTAGCCCTTCACCGCCGCCGCGATCGCCAGCCCCACGCCCGTGTTGCCCGACGTCGCTTCCACGATGAGGCCGCCGGGCTTGAGGCGCCCGTCGCGCTCGGCCGCTTCGATCATGGCGATGCCGATGCGATCCTTCACCGAGCCGCCGGGATTGAAGAACTCCGCCTTGGCGTACAGCGGCGTGCGCACGCCCTGCGTGACGCGGTTGAGCCGGATCAGCGGCGTCCAGCCGATCGTCTCGAGGACATTGTCGTACGGCTTAGTGTGCTGCGGCACTCGTGTCCGTCTTCTGAGTCGTGTCTCTGATCGTGTCGGGCATCGTGTCACGCCGCGGCGTCGCGGTGGTATCGACGCGCCGCGGCGCGCGGCGGACCGGCGGCGGCGTGGCGGCGGCTTTGGGCCGCGGCGTCACCGTGTCGGGCTCGTTGCCCAGTACGGGCGCCTGTGGCTGGCGGAACTCGACCGGCTGCAGGAACCACGTCGTGATCGGCACGCCACGGCGCTTGGCCGGCGCGTAGCGCAGCTGTTTCGAGCCGTCGAGGGCGGCCGAGTCGAGCGAGCGCGAGCCGCTCGACTCCCCCACCTTGCTCGATTCCGGCACGACCTTGCCCGTCGAGTCGATGAACAGCCGCAGCACCACTTCGCCCTCCACGCCCCGATCGAACAAACCCGGGGGATAATGAATCGGGGCTTGGGGGTTCACTGCGACCGGCGGCTCTTCTTCGGGTGGCGCCGCGCCGGCCTGCTCGGGCGGCGGGCCCGCGCGGCACGCGGCCACGATGAACGCCACGCCGAGCCACGGCGTACGCCGCATCATGCGCGCTCCTCGCGCCGCCGCTTCCAGGCGGCGAGGCGGTTCAGCGCCTCCAGCGGCGAGAGCGTGTTCAGGTCCAAGCGATCGAGCTCCTCGAGCAACGGGTCCGGCAACGCGCCTCCGAACAGCGCGAGTTGCGCTGCGTCGGGCAGCGGCGGCGCGGCCTGGTGCGCCACGTGGTGGCCGGCCTCGAGCAGCTGCAGCACCTGCCATGCGCGCCCCACCACCGTGGGCGGCAGGCCGGCCAGGCGCCCCACGTGGATGCCGTAGGAGCGGTCTGCCCCGCCCGGCTCCAGCCGGTGCAGGAACACAATCTCGTCGCCCGCCTCGCGAACCGCCACGTTGAAGTTCCGGGCGTGGGCCAGTTCCTCGGTCAGCTGGGTCAATTCGTGGTAATGGGTAGCGAAGATCGTCTTGCAGCCGATCACGTTATGCAGGAACTCCGTGACCGCCCAGGCGATGGCGACGCCGTCGTACGTAGACGTGCCGCGGCCGATCTCGTCCAACAGCACCAGGCTCCGCGCGGTGGCACCGTGCAGAATGGCGCTGGTCTCGCTCATTTCCACCATGAACGTCGACTGCCCGCGGGCCAGGTTGTCCGAGGCGCCCACGCGCGTGAACAGGCGATCCACCACGCCGATCGTGGCGCGGCGCGCCGGCACGAACGCGCCGATCTGTGCCAGCAGGACGCACAGCCCCACCTGGCGCAGCAAGGTCGACTTGCCGGCCATGTTGGGCCCCGTGAGCAGGATGACACGACAGGCCGTGTCGAGCGCCACGTCGTTGGGAATGAACGCCTCCCGGGCCATCATGCGCTCGACCACCGGATGGCGGCTTCCCTCCAGCTCGATCGCGGGGCCGTCGTCCACCACGGGCCGCACGTAATTGTCGCGATGCGCGAGATCGGCGAGCCCGGCCCAGACGTCGAGGCGCGCCAGCGCGCCCGCCGTCGCCTGCACGCGGCCGATCTCGGCCGCCACCCGGCGACGCAACACGTCCACCAGCTCGGCCTCGCGCAGCGCGATGCGCTCCTCGGCTCCCAGGACTTTGGCTTCGTACGTCTTCAGCTCGGGCGTGATGTAGCGCTCGGCGCCCGTGAGGGTCTGGCGCCGCTCGTAGTCCGCCGGCACGCGGTGCTTGTGCGGGTTCGTGATCTCGATGTAGTAGCCGAAGACTCTGTTGTAGCCGACCTTGAGCGATGTGATGCCGGTGCGCTCGCGTTCGCGGCTCTGCAACCCCGCGATATAGGCCTTGCCGCCGTCGCGCGCGTCGGTGAGCTCGTCGAGCTCCTTGTCGTAGCCCGGCCGGATCGCGTCGCCGTCCGCCGCCTGGGCGGGCGGCCGCTCCACCAGCGCGCGCGCCAGCTCGTCGCCCAGGTCGGCGAGCAGGTCGAAGCCCGCGGCCTCCTCGAGCAGGCTCGCGCGCTCGCGCGCCTCGAGCCCGTCCACCGCTTCGCGCACATCGGCGAGCCGCAGGATCGAATCGCGCAGCGCGCCCAGCTCCCGTGGCGTGGCGCGGCCCAAAGCGGCGCGCCCAGCGAGCCGCTCCACGTCGCGCACGCCGTCGAGCGCTTCGCGCAGGCGGTCGCGGCCGCGCGGGTCCTGCACCAACACGGCGACCACATCGAGCCGCGCGTTGATCGCGCCCGGATCGATGAGCGGCGCGAGCAGCCAGCGCCGCAGCAGCCGGGCGCCCATCGGCGTCGTCGTGCGGTCGAGCACCGCCAGCAGCGTGGTGGCGGTATCGCCCGCGCGCAGCGGCTCGACCAGCTCGAGATTGCGCCGCGTCATCTCATCGAGGGGCAGGACGTCGCCGCGGCGCACGACACGGGGTCGGGCCAGGTGCGGCAGCCCGCCCGGCTTCAGCTCCTTGGCGTAGCGCAGCAGCGCGCCCGCGGCACCCACGGCGGCGCGATCGGCAGCCTCCACGCCGAGCCCGTCGAGCGATGCCAGCCCCAAGGCGCGGGCCAGGTCGTCGCGGCCCAGCTCCGGATCGAACTCCCAGCTCTCGCGGTCGGTGCGGGTCGCCGATGGCGGTAGTGTGACGCCCGCCTGCGCCGGCAGGACGACCTCTGAGGGCTCGTACCGCGCCAGGGCGGCGCCGAGGTCGACCGCGGCCACCAACTCCCACACGAACTCGCCGGTGGTGAGGTCGAGCGCGGCGAGGCCGACCTGATCGGCTTCCGGCAGGAGCGCCACGAGCCAGTTGTTGCGCCGGCTCTCGAGCCAGTCTTCGCCGAGCACCGCGCCGGGCGTCACCGTCTCGACCACTTCGCGGCGCACCAGCCCCTTGGCGAGCTTGGGGTCTTCCACTTGTTCACAGATGGCGACGCGGTGGCCCTTCGCCACGAGGCGGCGCAGGTATTCGGTGGCGGCCTTCACGGGGACGCCCGCGAGCGGGACTTCGGCGGCGCCGCCGTTGTTGCGACTGGTGAGCGTGAGGCCCAGCTCGCGCGCGGCGAGCTTGGCGTCATCCTCGAACATTTCGTAGAAGTCGCCCATCCGGAAAAACAGGATGGTCTGCGGATGCCGCGCCTTGATGTCGCGGTATTGCTGCATCAGGGGGGTGTCGGGCGGCGGGGCGTCGACCCGCCGGGTCACGGCTCCTCCACCACGAACGGCTGGCCGCCGACCCGCGTCTTGAGTCGCGCCTGGGCGCGCACCGCTTCGTCCCTCGTGGCGTAGTGGCCGACGCGCACCTTGAAGAAACCGCTCGTGTCGCGCACCACGCGTGCGTCGAATCCCATCACCTTGAGCCGCGTGAGCATGTCGTCCACCTGCGTTGCACTCTTCACAGCGAGGACCTGGACGGCGTAGCTGCTCGTGGCGGGCGACGCGGTGGCGCTGTCGGTGACCGTGCCGGTGCCGGTCACGCCGGCCGGCGCGACGGCGGGACAACGGGGCAAGTAAAACGCCAGCTGATTCTTGAACTCGACGTCGTCGCCCGCGTGGGCCAGTGCGTCGCGCAGGCGGCCGCACCCGCTGGGCTCGTCCTTGAGATTGAAATACGCCTGGGAAGCGATGAGATCGGCCCGGGCCTCGAGCGGCGATGCGGGATAGTCGCGCCGCAAGCGCTCTACCGCCTGCACGGCGGACGCGGGGTCGCCTTGGGCCCAGTAGAACTGCGCCAGCCGCAGCAGGGCATCGTCGGCCCAGGGCGATTGACCATACTCGATCACCACCCGCTGGAGGTTGGTCTGCACGGTCTGGGGATCGGCGGCGAGCAGGCCCGCGGTGTACAGTGCCTGCGGGTACACCGAATCGGTCGGCGGCAACGTCTGTAACAGCTGCCGCACGACGGCCCGCGCCGAGTCCTGACGGCCGGCCTGGTAGAGCTGTACCGCACCGAGCAGGCGCGGATCAGACTGAGCGGACAGGCGGGCAGGCGGGCAGGCGGTCAACAACGCTGCGACGCCGAGCAGTCTGCCCGACAGCCCGACCGCCCGCCGGCCCGCTCTCATGCCGCCTCCCGCGCCTGAACCGCGAAGCCCAGCACCAGTTGGCTCACGATGCCTTGCTCGTCGGTCACGCTCGTGTCTTTGAGGGCACGGTCCGCCGCGAGTGCGGCGCGCAGCGCGCGCGCCACGTCGGCCGTCGACCAGTGTGCGGCCGCCGCGGCCCATTGATCGGCGGTTTCCTTCCAATCGCCCAGACCGTATGGCCGCGCGGCCATCAGGTGACGGAACAAGACGGCCGGAAGTTGGCGCGGCCAGCGGCCAGGTCGTGCACCGTCACGCCATGCTGCGCGCCGACCTGGGCGGCCACATCGGCGCGGGTCGCCGGGCGATCGCCCGCGACGGCGCGCAGCTTGTCCAGCTCCTGTACCAGACGTGTGAGATCGTCGCCCGCCGCGGCCAGCAGCAGGTCTACGGCGTCGGGCTCGAGCGTGAGCTTGATGCGGCCCGCGCGGTGCGCGATCCAGCTCCGGACGCGGTGCGGCGGCAGGCGCCCCACGTCGACCACTGTCGCCCGCCGCATGAGATCCGCCTCGGGTTTCTCCGCACCGCCCTGGACCAGGGCGAGGACGGTGTCGGGACTGGGGTGCTCGAGATAGGCCAGCAGGGCGTCGCGCGCCCGGGACTTCTTGCGCAGCTGCTCGACACCGCGCAGCACGACCATGCGGCGTTCGGCCAGCATGGGCGGAGTGTTGACGAGGCTGTGCAACCCCTCGGCGTCCAGCTCGCCGGCGGCCCGCTGGTCCACGTTGAAATCACGCAGACTCGCGTCCACCGTCGCGTCCAGCAACGCCGCGACCGCCTCGTCCTTCAAGACGTCCTCGTCGCCGTGGAAGTAGTAGACGGGGTCGGGTGGGCCCGGCTTGAGGCGCCGGAAGAACTCGTCCAGGGTGATCGCCCCCATAGAGCCGGGAAGTTACCGCCCCGGGAGGGGGGATGAAAGGCGCGGCTAGCGACCCGCGGAGGCAGGCTCGACCAGCGCGCTGCCGTACGGGCTGGCGTTGCCCCGTACCACCGTCGCGCGCGGATCCTGAAAGGACACGAAAGGAATGCCCGCCCGCGCCACCGGCTTCGGGAAGGCGGCGGGCGGCAGCGCCCGTGCCTCCGCCATCGGCGGACGGTGCCCGCCTTCGGACGCGAGCAGCAGCAGGGCGACCGCCACGAACAGCGCCGCGGCGAGCCCGCCCGCCGCGCGCACCGGCCCCGCCGTGAGGGCTGTCGTCAAACGCTCGCGCCGCAGCCGGGCATCGAGCCGGCGCCGGAAGTCCGCCGAGACCTCGATCTCCCCCGACGCCTGCAGCGCCAGCACGCCGCGGCGCACGCGCGTGTCGTAGGCACGACACTCGGCGCACAGCGCCAAGTGGCGCTCGCACGCGCGCTGCTCCCGCGGCGCCGTGATCAGGCCGTCGCGGAAGTCGCCATAGCGCTCGCGGAATTCGGTACAGGTCATTGCGGGCATTGATACCCCGGGCGGCGGCGAGAGGGTTCCGCTACTCGAGCAGCGGCGAAATCAGCTCCGCAAAGCTGTTGCGCGCCCGGTTGAGCCGACTCTTCACCGTGCCCAGGTTGCAACCTGTGATCTCAGCGATTTCCTGATAACTGCGCCCGTCGATCTCCCGCAGCACGAACACCTCGCGGTGATGCTCGGGCAGCTTCGCCACGCAGTCGTCCACCGCGCTCTTCAAGTACCGTCGGCGGTAGAGGTCGTCGGGACGCGCCTTGGTGTCCTCGAACTGCAGCGGCCGGTGGTCCGCTTCCCAATTCTTCTTGATCGTCTGGAACAGCACCAGCGGATTGCGGCTGCGGTTGCGCAGCTCGTTCTTCGCCAGGTTCGACGCAATCGTATAGATCCAGGTCGAAAACTTCTTGGTCTGGTCGAAGCGGTGCAGGTGCCGGAACACCCGGATGAAGACTTCCTGCACGAGATCCTCGGCCCGCTCGCGATCGCCGATGGTGCGATTGACGAAATTGAGGAGCCGGGTCTGATAGCGGTCGACAAGCGTGCCGAAGGCCTGCGAGTCGCCGTCGAGGTGCCGCATGACGACCTGTCCGTCGTCGAGCTGGTGCAGCTCCTCGCGATGCGTCGCGGGCGACGCAGTCGTCTGTAGTGCCTGTTTGAAGAGCGCTCCCATAACCACCCCCGCCTGGTTCGAGGTCCTTATTCCACTGGATGAGTACGATATGGCACGAACCGTACCGGCGTCAGTCTCTCCTAAGACGTTATTGCAGGGCCGCTTGTCACGGCGCCGATCGGCGCCGATTCGACACACCGTCCCCCATGGGGGACACTAAAGCGCTACAGCCGAAGCTTGTACCCCGCCACATAGAGGATGGCGCAGACGGTCTTCGCGTCGCACACCTCCCCGCTGCGGACGCCGTCCAGCACCTGCGACAGCGGGCGCGGCACCACCTCGATGAACTCGTCCCGTTCGTGCGCGGTGCGCGTCGGGTGGAGCTCGCGCGCCCAGTACAGATGAATCCGCTCGGTGGTGAACCCGGGCGTGGTCCAGATAGTCGTAAGATGCTCGAGTTGGCCGGCGGTCACGCCCGCTTCCTCCTCCAATTCGCGCCGGGCGCAGTCGGCGGGATCTTCGCCGGGACTGAGCGTCCCCGCCGGCACTTCCCACAGCGGGCCACCCGCGGCGTAGCGATACTGGTGCAGCATGAGGATCACGGGATCGCTCGCGCCGGGATCGGAGAGCAGCGGAACGACGGCTGCGGCGCCCGGGTGGCGGATCAGCTCGAGCTCGCCGCTCGAGCCGTCGGGAAAGCGCACCGCGTCGAGATCGAGCTGCACCACGCGTCCGGAATAGACGCGGCGGGTCGAGACCAGGGCGTCGTCGGTCATCGGTCGAGCAACCAGGTGATGGGGACTTTGAACCCTTCGCTCAACGTGTAGGCCGCGTTGCGGCGCGGGTTCGCGCGGATGGGCGAGCCGGGCGCGGGCGACGTGTAGGCGATGAGCCCACGGTGGTGCGCCAGGATCTTGAGACGCAGCAGATGAAAGCCGTCGCTCACCAGCACCACGCGGCGTGACGTCCGGCCCTTGAACCACTCGGCGACGCGCTGCAGCGACGCGACCGTCGTGGCGGCGGGCGGCAGGGCGATGACGGCATCGAACGGCACGCCGCGTCCCACCAGGTAGCGCCGGCCCACCTCGGCCTCGCTGAGCGTATCGCCCGCGCCCACGCCCCCCGTGACCAGCACCAGCGGCGCCAGCCCGCGGCGCAGCAGGCCCGCGGCGTGATCGAGCCGGGCGCGGAACACGGGCGACGGACGGCCGTTGTATTGCGCCGCGCCGAGCACGGCAATGGCGTCCGCCGGACCGGCCTCGTCGCTCGCGCCGGTTACGGCGACGGCGACGACGACGGCGGCCCAGGCGAGGACGAGGAGGAGGAACAGCGCCACGACCAGCCGGCGGCGCCCGGTCCAGAAAGGCATGGCAACAACTTAACGACTATAGGCTCATCCAATAATTCAGCTTCACGAGCAAGACGTTCAGCGGCCGGTCCCGCAAGAGCTCGCGGCCGAAGTCGCGGCCCACGTCGAACGTCGGGTCCACGGGGAAGAACCCGCCGCGCTGCTGGGTCCACACCACGAACAAGGTCGAGCCGGGCCGGTACTCCCAGCGCAACACGGCATTGATGTTGACTGAACGGGTGCGGAAGTCCGGATTGAACACCTGGAAGGAATCGGTCGGCTGGGCGCCGTCGGGGTGGACGGTATAGGTCGAGTCGGTCGGATTGTAGGCGATGGTCGAGCCGTTCTGGCCATACACGTTGAAGCGAAACGTGCGCGGCGCGGCGAGCTCGCGCAGGCTCTGGAAATCGCCCGAAAACGTGAACGGCTGGGCAAACACCTGCAGCGACAGTGTGGGCGAGACCGTCGCGTTGATCCGGAGCGACAGATCCAGCTCGTGTTGGAGCAGCTGGGCGAAGACGTAGCGCGCGCCGTAGGTCTGGGTCGCGAAGGAGTCGCCAACTGCCTTGACGTACTGCGCGGAGCTCAGCCCCACCGAGTAATTGGGAGACAGCGAGAGCGACAGCGCTCCCGACGGCCGCAGGGTCACGAACGGGCTGAAGCTCGCATTCCAACCGCGCGCCGCGTCGGCGAAGTAAGTGCCGAACAGCCCGCCGGTGACGGCCTTGCGCTGATCGGTCTGCAGTCCGGCCCCGACGTTCCAGTTGGCGGGCGCGAGCGCGCTGGGCCCGCCGCGCGTGAGGCGATCGTCCACGACGCCGGACAGGTTGTAGCCGCCGAACGCGTTGAAGAACCAGAAGTTGTGCAGCGAGCCGAAGCCGTTGAGGAAAATAGCGCGTTGGATCCAGTCGCCGTCGAAATTGAAGCTCGGTGCGGCTTGCAGAATCGCCGTGGCCTCCCGCACGATCTTGCCGGGTTTGGTCCAGTGCCGCGCGATATAGACGCCGTTCGCGATGCGGTCGACACGGTGCTGGAAACCGAGGTCGTTCACCTCGAAGCCGGGCGAGGTGAAGCTCGTCGCGGCGCCCCACAGCCAGCTGCCCGCCAGCCGGTCGACGTAGATGTCGCCTGTGAACCCGGCGAGCGACGTGCGCGTCGAGTCGTAATGGAAGGCGTGCGCGTCGGGCCGCTGGTAGTAGCGGCTCGAGGCGAGCTGCGCGCTCTGAATCGCCGCGACGTCGCCCGTGATGTAGGACCCGCCCAGGTCGGCCGCGATCGCGTAGGTGTTGTGGTGCCAGCGGTGTTTGACGTCGATGCCCCAGTCGTATGCATCGCTGCGGAGAAAGTCGAGGGCGGGCACGCGGATGTCGCGGTGCACCGCCGACGCCAAAAAACCCACCGCGTCGTTGCCGCCGTTCAAGGTGCGTTTCACTCGGCCGATGAAATAGTTGCTCAGCGGCTCCACGTCGTCGTGGAAGCGCACGCCGGAGGAGTCCACGGTGGCCTGTTCGCGGGCCGTGACGGCGTCGATGACGCCCACGGACCAGCCGCCGGGCGATCGCCCCGACAACTTGGCGGCGCCGAGAATGGTGGTCTGCGTGGGGACGTCGGCGAAGTTGCCGTTGGAGTACGGCCCGCCGGAAGGCCGGTGTCCGATGCGGCGCGAATAGAAGAACTGCGGCGCATTGCCGAAACCGAGAAAGCCGCCGGTGCCGCCGCCGAAATTGAAGATGTCCGCCCCTTCGACGAAGAACGGCCGCCGCTCGGGGAGGAATTGCTCGAACGCGGTGAGGTTCACGAACGCCGGATCGATTTCCACCTGGCCGAAATCGGGATTGATCGTGCCGTCGAGCGTGAGGTTGGACGTCACGCCGTACTTCAGATCGAGCCCGGCGTTGCCCGCGTACGCGGACGCCTTGTCGAACGGGTCGCCCGCGGGGCCGGCGTGCTGATACGTGCCGCGCGCCGACGAATAGGGCAGCAACTCGAGCCGCTTGGGCGCCGGGATGTCGTGCAGGCCCAGCAGGTGGCCAAAGCGCGAGACGAACCCGCTCTCCGTCTTTCCGATGAAGGGGAACATCGCGAATTCGTTCTTGCGCAGGATCGTGCGCACGAAACGGATCCCCCACACCTGTTCCTTCGCCCGTGAAAAGCGCAGCTGCGAGAATGGGATGCGATACTCGGCGATCCAGCCCAGCGAGTCGATGCTGGTGGCGGTTTCCCACACCGGGTCCCACGAATCGTCGGCGAAATTGCCGTCGTCGCCGAACTGGATGTCGCCTTTGACACCGAGTGGCGTGACGTCGAAACGGTAGGCCGTGCGATGGTCGTGGTAGCTGTCGATCAGAACGCGGAAGTCGTCGCTTTGCGTGAACGAATCGCGACGCCCGAGGTGGCGCGCGATCTTGGCGGGCTCGCGGTCGAACAGTCGCACGCCGATGTAGAGCGCGTCGTCGTCGTAGAGAATCCGTACAGTCGTGGATTCCGAAACGAGCGCCCCCTCGTGGGGATCGCCCTGGCGCAGATCGGTGACGGGCGTAGCGAGGGCCCAGCTCGGATCGTCGAGCCGGCCGTCCATCGCCGGCGGCCGCGACACGCGGATCGCCGTGATCGCGGGCGGGACGAGGCCGTTGGTGTGGCGCAGCGCGGTCGAGTCGGGAGCCTGCAACAGGGCGAGCGCGACGGCGAGCACCATGGGGACCCCGGCGGCGGAGTGTGGTGGGACGACATCCTGTGACTGTCGGTCATGGGATGCCGCCACCACCAGGAAGGTTGCAGGGTGAAAAGTTAAGGCTTGGTCAGAATCTCCTCGAACAACGCGAGCGCCCGCGGATCGTTGGTCTGCCCCAGCCAAAACAGCGCTTTGCGGCGCACTTCGCGGTCTTTGTTGTTGCGCGCGATCTGGATCAACGCCGGCACACCTACTTCGCGCGGCTCCTGCGACAGCGCGAACACCGCGTGTTCGCGGACGTCGCGGTCGATGGTGTCGTCGCCCACGAGGTCGGCGAGGTCTTTCACCGCCGCCTCACCCGCGGCCTGGCTGAGCCAGAACACGGCCTGGTTGCGGGTGTGCGACGGCACATTGGCGTCGCGCGCCAGCTTCAACAGATCGGGCCACACGGTCACCGAGTCGGCGAGTGTCGCCGGGAAGATCGCCTCCTCGCCGACGCGGCTCATGTTGGTGCGGGCCAGGTCGAGCAGGAAGCGCGCCGCCTCGGTTGCGGGCACGGTGCCGAGGTCGGTCACGCCCGCGGCCGCCGGTTTCCAGTGGCCGCCCACGTACGCCCGCAACCGTGTCACGCGCCCGCCGGTCAGCTCCAGGGCCAACCGCACCGGTCCCGCTTCGCAGGGGCAGGGATTGTCGTCGTCCCAGTCGGAGTTGGTGGTGATGTGGCGCCGCCCGCAGGTGCCGTCCACGCAGTCGAACGAGATGGTGCCGGCGCCGTTGCCGCAGACACCGTCGCGCGCGGCGTAGGTGACGTGGACCACGCCATCGGGCGCGTGGGCCACGCGTGTGGCGAGCGACTGAGCAACCAGCGGCGCCGTACCGAGCGCCGCCACGAGGACCACGAGCGCGCGGGTCATTGGTTGATGATCTCCAGTAGGGCCTGCGCGGCGCGCGGGTCGTGCGACTGGCCGAGCCAGAAAATCGCCTTCTTGCGGAGCTCGCGATCCGTTTCGTGGCGCGCGATGTCGATCATCTTGTCGAGTGCCTGCGTCTCGTGGCGCTGCGAATACACGAAGACCAGCTGCTCCCGCATGTCGTGATCGCTGGTGCGGTCGTACAGCTGCACCAGGTCGGCGATCGCGGCGCCGGTCTGCCCCGCCCAAAACAACGCCTTCTTGCGCAGGTCGATCGATTCTTTGTCGTTCAGCGCCAGGTCCATCAGCCAGCGTGTGTTCTCGTCCGAGTGCATCTGCGACAACGAGAAGATGATCTTCTCCTTCAGATCCTCGACCGCGACGCGGGCGTAGAGCGTCCGCAGGAACTCGGCGCTGGACGTCGAGTGCTGCTGGCCGAGCCAGAACACCGCCTTCTCGCGGACGCCTTCCGGCGCGTTGTCGCGGCCGGCATAGTCGCGCAGGATCTGGGCGGCGCGGTCGCTACGAATCTGCGAGACTGCGAACACGGCCTTGTCGAGCAGCTCGGGATCGGTGGATGTGCGCAAGATCGAATCGAGTGCGGTGAGCGCCTTCTCGGTTCCCACCTGCGACAGCCAGAAGACCGCCTGCTGGCGCACGTCGGAGTCGGGATCATTGCGCGCCACCGAGAGGAGGATGTCCTCAGTCTCTTCGGTGCGCTTCTGCGACAGCACGAACACCGCCTTGCGCCTCAGGCTCACCGAGCAGGCGTCGCGCTTGGCGAGCACCTGCTTGATGATCGGCACCGCGTTGGCGGCGTCCATCTGCAGCAGGGCGTTCATCGCGGCGACGCGCGGGTCGTCGTCGTCGTCCGAAGAACACACGACGCGAGTTGTCCGCGCCGTGTCATCCCGTACGGTGGCGTGACGTTGCAGCCATTCGGCCGCGCGCCGATCACCCCGCTTGGCGAGCGTCCCGTAGACGCGGGCGAGGAGTGCGTCACCGTCCCCGCGGGTGGCCGCTTGCGGGGAGCGGGAGGCCTGCGTTTCCAACAATGTGGCAGCACGCCGCAGGCTCTCATCGTGGTCGGTCTTGTAGAAGGCGAACGCCGCCCAGTAGTACGCGTCCGGCGTGTAGCTGGACCGCGGATACTTGTTGATT
>WNGO01004024.1_pt1 | contig 19567 bp, 19 predicted proteins | sample 5400511 | NCBI WGS metagenome assembly WNGO01 (sample SAMN13153380, study PRJNA577476) | soil metagenome | isolation source: 20 cm soil or saprolite under Garry oak tree replicate 2 | place: USA:California | collected 2016-06-15 | reverse complement strand
GGCGTTGCCGATAGCCTTTGTCCAGTTCGCGCCGCTCCCATTGGCGATACGGGCAACCCACGTCCCTGCGGTGCGGTTGCGGCGATAGCCGAGCCCGACGCCGGGACCAATCTTGACGAATAGCGGCTTTTTCGCGATCGGCAGCTTCAGCCGTGCGCCGCGAGTCTCCAGCGTGGATGATCGGGTGCTTCGTGCCATTGCTGTTTCCGCCTTCATGCCCTGAGTGTCCCGGCGAGTGTCCCGGAGACGGGCGGAGACAACCATATACGAACAGAAACAGAATTGTAAGCTATTTCAGCACTATGGAACCGACGTTGAGACAGCCGGATACGGCCGGAAACGCTTGCCTTTGCCCCGCCACGGCGGGAACAGGCTTGGCGGCAGGGCTGCGTTGCCGTTGGTCCACCGGAACATCCTGTCGCTGGTTGCAGGGTGTTCGACATGTTGGAACCCGTCGATGAACGCCGACGAGTCAATCGGGGCGTCGATCCTCTCTCCGCCCTGCTCCCAGGAGAGGCCCAGCAAGGCGACCCCCAATCGCCTCTGATCTTCGGGGTGGCCGAAATCGACCGGCCGAGCGGAGCCGGAGATGACGCGGATTTCCTGCGCCGGCAATGCGACGCGAAATAGCAGGCTGCCGTCCGGCAGGCTTTCCGGCAGGCTCGGCAGATCATCGACCAGCAGCGACACGCCCATAGGCCGAGATTAGCGCGCCTTTTCGGCCTCTAGCAAATCGACATCCCGGTTGCTGCAGAATATTCGCGCGCCAGGTCATGCCCGCCTTCGCGGAGTAGCTCACTCGGCGCCGGACGCCGGGCCGGGACCGCTCATCAAGTCGGCGAGTGCATGGCCGATCCACACGGCCACCAGACACAGCACGACCGACAGCAGGACATTGCCGCTCGCTTCGAGCCAGCGCCCGAACCGCGCCAGCTCCAATGTCTGCAAACTGAAGGCGGAGAAGGTCGTGAACCCGCCGCACAGCCCGACCATGACAAACGCGCGAAGCTCAAACGAAACCGGCCATCGGTGCGCCGTAACGGTTCCGAAAAACCCGATGACGAACGACCCGGTGATATTGATCAGGATCGTCCCCCACGGGAATTGCGGGCCGAGCAGGATCGCGACAAACCCGGTCAGCCAATACCGCGCGACGCCGCCGAGCGCGCTGCCGATCGCAACCCAGAAATAGGACCACCACCCCACGCGCCAGCCCCTTTTGTCTCCGGTTCGCGGAGCCGGCGCTACAACTCTCGAGGATCACAGATCGGCGTAGACGTGCGTCTCCGCCCTCGCGCCGGGATGCGTCACCGCACCCTTCTCGGCGTCGCCGACAGTCTGCGCGTATTTCCACAGCGTGCCCGATTGGTAGTTGTTGACGCGCGGCTTCCAGGCGCGCTTGCGCTCCGCCAATTCGCTGTCCGACAGCGCCACGTCGATCGTGCCGGCGACCGCGTCGATCGTGATCTTGTCGCCATCGCGCAACAGCGCGATCGGGCCGCCGGCCGCCGCCTCGGGGCCGACATGGCCGATGCAGAAACCGTGCGTTGCGCCGGAGAAGCGGCCATCGGTGATCAGCGCGACCTTCTCGCCGACCCCCTGACCGTAGAGCGCCGCCGTCGTCGACAGCATCTCGCGCATTCCGGGTCCGCCCTTCGGCCCCTCGTAGCGGATGACGATGACATCGCCTTCCTTGTAGCGGCGCTTATCGACCGCCTCGAACGCGTCCTCCTCGCAATCGAAGCACAGCGCGGTGCCCTCGAAGCGCACGGTCTTCATGCCGGCGACCTTCACGATCGCGCCGCCGGGCGCCAGATTGCCCTTCAGCGCGACCAAGCCACCGGTCGGCGCGAGCGGCTTCGAGGTCGTGCGGACGACATCCTGTCCGCTCGGGAATTTCACATTCGCCAGGTTTTCGGCGATCGTCTTGCCGGTCACCGTCAAGCAGTCGCCGTGCAGATAGCCGCCCTCCAAGAGCGCCTTCATCAAGACCGGGACGCCGCCGATATCGTGCAGATCCTTCATGACATAGCGCCCGCCCGGCTTCAGATCGGCGATGTAAGGCGTGCGCTTCGCGATCTCGCCGAAATCGTGCAGGTCGAACTCGATGCCGACCTCGTTCGCGATCGCCGGGATGTGCAGCCCGCCATTGGTCGAGCCGCCGGCCGCCGCGATGATCGTCACAGCGTTCTCGATCGCCTTCCTCGTGACGATGTCGCGGGGCCGGATGTTGCGCCGGACGAGTTCCATGACGGCTTCACCCGACGCCTCGGCGTAGGCGTCGCGCGAGTCGTAGGGTGCCGGTGCCCCGGCCGATCCGGGCAATGCCAGCCCGATCGCTTCGGAGACGCAGGCCATCGTGTTCGCCGTGAAGAGGCCGCCGCACGAACCGGCCGAGGGGCACGCGGCGCATTCCAGCTCGTGCAATTCCTCGTCCGTCAGATTGCCGACATTGTGCGCGCCCACGCCCTCGAACACATCGCCAATCGTGACATCCTTTCCCTTGAAGCGTCCCGGCAGGATCGAGCCGCCATACATAAAGACCGACGGCACATTGAGCCGCACCATCGCCATCATCAGACCGGGCAGCGACTTGTCGCAGCCGGCGAGCCCGACCATCGCGTCATAGCAATGGCCGCGCATCGTCAATTCGACCGAGTCGGCGATGACCTCGCGGCTGACAAGCGAGGATTTCATCCCCTCGTGGCCCATCGCGATGCCGTCGGTCACAGTGATCGTCGTGAATTCGCGGGGCGTCCCGCCGGCCGCCGCGACCCCTTTCTTCGCCGCCTGTGCCTGGCGCGACAGCGCGATATTGCACGGCGCTGCCTCGTTCCAGGTTGTCGCGACGCCGATGATCGGCTGGTTGATCTGCTCGGTCGTCAGCCCCATCGAGTAGAGGAAGGCGCGGTGCGGCGCGCGTTCCGGCCCAACCGTCACATGCCGGCTCGGCAGGCGCGATTTGTCGATGACGGGACGGCGGACATCGTCGGGCATGGCCGAACTCCTCCAAGGCGCGATTCCAGGGGTTTGCGGCACCGTAGCGAGGCCGCCGCGCGGGATCAATGCCAGGATCGGAGCGGCAAGGCCGGGGTTTCAGCCGCTGCGAGATTTTTTTCAGGCCGCCTCTTGACCAAACCAGATTGAGAACAAAATAAGAACTATATCGAGGCAGGTGCGCCGCAGCAGGGGGCCACTGGGCGATGCGGGAGAGACCGTCGCCTGCAAATTGCCTGCAGAAGCAGGCGCGAAGGCTCAGAATGTCGTGCGGGTCGGGGCGACGACGAGGTCGCGGATGCAGATCGAGACCGGCTGCTTCCAGCAGAACAGCACGATCTCGGACAACTCCTCGGCGGTCATGAAATCCGGGTTGCCGAGCCGGGCGCGGTATTCCTCGAAGCCGATATGCATGCCGCTGTGGATATTCGTCCGGATGTACCCCGGAGCGATGTTGATGACCCGGATGCCGTTCTTCGCCTCCGCCTCGCGCAATGACTCGCCGAAGGCGCGGACTGCGTGCTTGCTGGCGGTGTAGGCGAGCGCGACCGGCGAGGTCTTGCGGTCGCTGATCGAGCTGATGTTGATGATCGTCCCGGATTGCCGCGCCCGCATCCCGGAGAGCACCGCCTTGGCGCAGTTGAAGACGCCCTTCAGGTTGGTGTCGAGCTCGCGCGCATAGCTCGGCTCATCCACCTCCTCGAAGGCGCGCGCATCGGCCATCCCGGCATTGTTGACGAGGCAACCGACGGGCCCGTGTACGGCGGCGGCCGCCTCGACGGCGGCCGTGATCGCCCCGTAATCGGCGACATCGGCCTGCCGGTAGACCGTGTCCTCCGGCAGGCCGGCGATCGGCTCGATATGGCGCGAGATCAGGAGCAGCGGATGGCCTTCCCGCGCAAACGCCATCGCCAGGGCCTTCCCGATCCCGGAGCTCGCGCCGGTGACCATGACGAGGGGCAGCGCCTGATCCGTTGCTTGACGCATCGATGCAATCTCCTGCCGGTTTGCCTATCGGGCAGCGGCGCGGCATTTTAGACCCGCTGACGCGCTGGCGGAGAACGGTAAGGGCCGGGCCGTGTGCTGCCGGAACGCCGGTTTTGGGCTTGATCAGGGGATCAGAGGTAATGCGTTTTTGCTCGATGCTGGGGATTTTGCTGCTCGCGGGATGCTCGATGTTCTCGTCCAAGTCGGGCGGCACCTCGACGCTGACGCTCAACAACCCGTATTGGGAGCAGGTGAATGTCGAGGTCGTGCTGACCCGCAGTTCAGATTGCGAGAACCGCGACGGCTACATCTCGACCGCGCAGATCCTGATGCGCAAGAACAAGACCGAGGCGGTCGACGTGCCGAGCGGCGCCAATGTCTGCTGGCGGCACGACCGCAACCCGAACAACCCGGTTGCCGGCGCCTGGTCGGGCTGGACCAAGGCGACCCTCTTCCCCGGCCAGAGCGGCGAGGCGGAGATCTAGGCGCAGCCGAGGACCGGCGAGGGGCTGAAGCGCGCCAAGACCCGGTATACGCCCGGCCCGCCCATGCCGTAAGCTGCCGCCAAGCCCTGAAGACCCCGTCCGATTTAATGAGGAGCGCCCGAATGAAAGTCACCAATGCGATCGCCCAGATCCTCAAGAAAGAGGGGATCGAGTTCCTGATCGGCTACCCGGTCAATCCGATCATCGAGGGCGCGGCCGAGGCGGATATCCGCACGATCATGGTCCGCCAGGAGCGCATCGGGCTGCATATGTGCGACGCCGTCGCCAAGGTGACCTCGGGTGACAAGATCGGCGTCTTTGTCATGCAGCATGGCCCCGGCACCGAGAACGCCTTTGGCGGCGTCGCGCAATCCTATGGCGACTCTTGTCCGGTGGTCGTGCTCCCGGCCGGCTATGCGCGCAACATCAATCAGGTTCACCCCAATTTCAGCGCCGCTCTTAATTTCCGCCACGTCACGAAATTGTGCGAGCAGGTGACGGTCGCCGACGCGACGGTCGAGACGCTGCGGCGTGCCTTCACGACGGTCAAGAACGGTCGCCCCGGCCCGGTGCTGGTCGAGTTCCCGACCGACATCCTGCGCGAGGAGGTGTCGGACGCACTCGTCGCCGAATACCAGAAGACCCCGCAGCTGAAGAGCGGCCCCGATCCGCGCTCGGTATCGCAGATCGCCGAGGCGCTGGTCGCGGCGAAACGCCCGGTCATCGTCGCCGGCCAGGGGATCCATTACGCAAAGGCCTGGCCGCAGCTGAAGGCGTTGGCCGAGCTCGTCGAGGCGCCGGTCATGACGACATTGCCCGGGAAGAGCGCCTTCCCCGAAAACCACCCGCTGTCGCTCGGCTCGGGTGGCATCGGCATCGGGGCACATCTCTGGCATTTCCTGCAGAACACCGATTTCATCTTCGGCATTGGCTGCAGCTTCACCCGCACGAGCTTTGGCACGGCGATGCCGAAGGGGAAGAAGATCGCGCACGCGACCTTGGATCCCTATGCGATCAACAAGGATGTCGCCGTCGATCTGGCGGCGGTCGGCGATGCCGGCCTGACGCTCGACGCGCTGCTCGAGGAGGTCAAGGATCGGCTCAAGGGCAAGCCGCGCGACCGCGCTGCCGCCGTCGCGCGCGAGATCGCCGGTCACCGAGAAGAGTGGCTCGGCAAGTGGAAGCATCGGCTGACCTCCGACAGCGCGCCGATCTCCCCCTACCGCATTGTCTGGGATTTGCTGCACACGGTCGACGTCAAGAACACGATCATCACCCACGACGCCGGTAGCCCACGCGACCAGATCTCGCCCTTCTGGGTCAGCGAAACGCCGCTCTCCTATCTCGGCTGGGGCAAGACGACACAGCTTGGTTACGGTCTCGGCATCGCGATGGGCGCGAAACTCGCGGCGCCCGACAAGCTGTGCATCAACTTCTGGGGCGATGCGGCGATCGGCTTCACCGGCATGGATTTCGAGACGGCGGTGCGCGAGCGCCTGCCGATCCTCTCGATCCTGTCGAACAATTTCTCGATGGCGATCGAGCTGAAGGTCATGCCGGTCTCGACCGAGAAATACCGCTCGACCGATATCAGCGGCAATTACGCCGATTTCGCCAAGGCGCTCGGCGGCTATGGCGAGCGGGTCACCGAGCCGGGTCAGATCAAGGACGCGATCAAGCGCGGCATCCAGAAGACCAAGGAGGGCACGCCGGCGCTGCTCGAATTCATCACCGAGAAAGCGACCGACGTCTCCCGCTTCCCCTGATCAGTCGCCGGAATGATCCTCCCCCGCTCGCGGGGGAGGTCGTCCGAGGTGAAGCCGAGGACGGGTGGGGGCTGAAGGCGCAGGAGACCGCCGGATGAATATTGCCGATGTGATCGCCGTTAGCGGGCGGGCCGGCTTTTTCAACCGCGACCTTGCCGCGGTGAAAACCGGCGCGAAAGCCGACGGCTTCGCCTATCCCGGCAAGCCCGTCAGCGCTGGCTTTACGCGCATCGTCCAGCCCGGCAAGGCGATCTCGGTCATGCTGCTGCTCCAGGACGGCCAGGTCGCGTTTGGCGATTGCACGGATGTGATCCTGTCGGGCGTCGCCGGCCGCGACCCCTTGTTCCGCGCCGAGGACCATCTCGCCTTTATGCAAACGACGCTGCGCGACCGGCTGTGCGGCCGCGCCATCGACCGGTTCCGCCCGCTCGCCGAGGAAATCGACCGCAGCGAGCACCAGGGCCGGCTGCTGCACACCGCGTTGCGCTACGGCATCACCCAGGCGCTGCTGCACGCCGCCGCGCTCGCCAGCCATTGCACGATCTCCGAGATCGTTGCCCGCGAATATGGCTGCGATATCGCCACCGCGCCGCTGCCGATCCTCGCCTCCTGTCACAAGGAGGATGTGCAGATGATCGACCGGATGATCCTGAAGCGCGTCGAGCTTCTGCCGCACGCCTCGTTCCAGCAGGTCGAGCGCGACATCGGCCTCCGGGGCGAAAAGCTGATCGCTTACGCAAAAGGCATCGTCCGCCGCATCCGCGAGATCGGCGACCCGGACTACCGGCCGGTCATCCATCTCGATGTGTACGGCACGATCGGCGAATTGTTCGGCACCGACACCGCCGCGATCGCGTCCTACCTCGGCGAGCTGAAAACCGCGGTCGAGCCGCACGAACTCCTCGTCGAGAGCTTTGTCATCGCGCCGAGCCGGGCCGAGCAGATCGAGCGCTTTCGCACGCTCCGCGCCGCGTTGCGCGAGGGCGGACACCGCGTCGGCATCATCGTCGATGAATGGTGCAACACGCTCGACGACATCAAGGCCTTTGCCGATGCCGGCGCGGCCGATTACGCACAGATCAAGACCCCGGATCTCGGTGGCATTAACAACGCGATCGAGGCGGTGCTCTATGCCCGCGACAAGGGCATGGGATGTTGCCTTGGCGGCAGCGGCAACGAGACCGACCAGGCTTTGGCGGCGACGAGGCGCTGATGATCCAAATGAACGAGATGCTGCGTACCTTGGCCTTGATCGAGGCGCGCGGCCGCGCCTGAGCCGCAATCCGCATACACAGAGGAGGAACCGACATGCCGTTGCCGCAAGACATCCGACCGGTGTTTCAGGACATCCAGGACACGCTGGTGCGCTCGGAATCGCCGTGGATCGAGCGCTCACCCAAGGACAAGCTCAAGGTGTTGTGGATCGGCCACGAGACCGGCACCTGGGCTTCGCTGCACCATTGGAAGAAGGGCTATGCCGCGCCGCCGCACAAGCATCTCGCCGGCGCGCATGTCTATATCCTGTCCGGCAAGCTGCAGGTGCGCGACGGCACGCTGAATGCCGGCGATTATGTTTACGAGCCTTCCGGGGTGCTGCACGACGAGACCAAGGCGGTCGAGGACACGACCTATCTGTTCATCTCGAACGGGCCGGTGCTGTTCTTCGACGAGAACGGTTTCACCCGCTACACGAACTGGGAGGTCATGGAGAAATTGCGCGCCTCGGCCGAGGCGCCGCAGGCCGAGGCCGCGGAGTAGCCAAAAACCCTCTCCGCCCTGGAGGGCGGAGAGGGAGGGGCCCATCGCGCCAGCGATGGGAGGGTGAGGTGGGCGTATCGGGCGAGCGCTCTGGAATCCCCCACCTCATCCCGACCCTCTCCGCCCCGGGCCAACGCGCGCCTTCCTCTACAGCACCTCCAGCACCTTCTCGGGCGGGCGGCCGAGCGCGGCTTTGTTGCCCGAGACGACGATCGGCCGCTCGACGATGATGGGGTGTTTCGCCATCGCCGCGATCAGCTGCTCGTCGGACAGCTTTGCCGGGTCGATGCCGGCTTCGGCCGCCTCCTTTTTGCGGATGAGCGCGCGGGCCGGCATCTTTAATTGCCCGAGCAGCGTCTTTAGCTGCGCCGCCGTGTAGGGCGTGTTCAGATATTCGACGATCTCGGGATTGACGCCCTTGTCGCGCAACAAGGCCAGCGTCTTGCGCGAGGTGCTGCAGCGCGGGTTGTGGTAGATCCGGACCGGCATGGCCTTTCCCCTTGGCTGATCGCCCGATCCCCGTAAGCTCTCTCCTCGGCGAAATCAATATGCCGGCGTGTCCTGGGCATGGCCGGGCCGCAGCACCGCCACTCAAGGGGAGGCCGTCATCGATGAACCGCGGCTTGGAGCATCCGATCGCCCGTCTTCTCGAGCTCGGCACCGCCGGATATCCGCCGCGCATCCGCCGCCGGCTCAAGATCTTGAATGCGCTGGCGATCCTGATCGTCATTTCGTCGGGCGCCTACGCGCTGTCTTACGCGATGACCGATGCGCCGACCTACCGCTGGATCATCGCGATCAATCTCGGCCTGGTCGCGATGGCTCTCTGCGTACCCCTGATGCACCGCATAAGTGAGATCCTTGGCGGGCTGGTCATCGCCGGTGCCGAAGGCGCCGCCCTGTTCGGGCTCGTCGCGCTTCTCGGCCGCGACTCCGGCATACAGCTGAACCTGATCGTCGGTGCCGCCGCGGGCTTTTTCATTCTCGGGCTCGATCATCTGGTGCTGAGCCTCGGCATTGTTGTCCTCTGTTTCGCGCTGCACATCGCGGCCTGGTTTCTGTTCCCGGTCGGCATCGTGCCGGTCGAGCCCGGCTTTCTCGCTCAGCTCTATGTGTCGTCGGCCATCACCACCTTTGGCCTCAGCGCCGCCATCGCCTATTACGCCTTCCGCCTGGCCGAACGGGCGGAAGCAGAAACCGAACGCTTGCTGCGCAATATCCTGCCCGGGACGATCGTCGACCGGCTGCGCGAAAACCCGGATCAGCCGATCGCCGATGCCGTCCCTGAGGCCTCGATCCTGTTCTCCGATATTCAGGGCTTTGTGCCGCTGTCGAAGCGGCTTGGCGCCGAGCGCACCGTCGCCTTGCTGAACGAGATGATGCGCCGGTTCGATGCGCTGGCCGACCGTTACGGTGTCGAGAAGATCAAGACGATCGGCGACGCTTACATGGTGGTGGCCGGCGTGCCCGAGCCGGTCTCGGATCATGCCGACCGGCTGGCGCATATGGCGCTCGACATGCTCACCGAGAAAGAGGCAGTGGCCGAGCATTTCGGGGTGACGATGCGGATGCGCATCGGCGTCGCTTCCGGGCCGATCATGGCGGGCGTTATCGGTACCCGCAAATTTTCGTACGATGTCTGGGGCGACGCGGTAAACCTCGCGGCGCGTCTCGAATCGAGCGGCGAACCCGAGCGGGTGCAGCTATCCCCGGAAGCGCGCGGCGCGCTGACCTCATTCGATTGCGAGCCGCGCGGCGAAATCGATATCAAGGGCCTCGGCCCGCTGGAGACCTGGTTCCTGCTGCGCCGCCGGGTGGCTGCCTGATGCGCCTCACCGAGGATGAACGCGCGATGCTGGCCGGCGCGGCGGGCGAGCCGCGGCGTTGGGCGATCCAGCATCAGATCGCGGTCGGCGAATTCTTTGACGCGGCCGACCTCGTGCCGGTGTCGCAGGCGCACATCATGGCCGATACCGAGTCGCTCGGAGAGGCGGGGATACGCTTTCTCGAAAGCCTTGCCGCCATGCCGGAAACCGAGCGCCGCGTGCGCATCCCGACCCTGACCGACCCGCGCGGCCTCGATTTCCAGGTCTACAAAAAGCTCGGCCAGACCGACGCGATGGCGGCGCTCGAAGCACGCACAATCGCGGCGCTGAAGTCCTTCGGCGTGCTGATGACCGACACCTGCATCAATTATCAGACGATCCTGCCGCCGACCCGCGGCGAGCATCTCGCAATGGGCGACACCGGCGTCGTGATCTATTCGAACAGCGTGTTCGGCGCGCGCAGCAATTTCGAGGGCGGGCCCTCGGCGCTCGCCGCTGCCCTGACCGGCCGCACGCCGCGCTACGGCTATCACCTAGACGCGCACCGCCGCGCAACCCGCCGCTTTCAGCTCGATGTTCGCCCGCACGACCTCTCGGAATGGGGCGCGCTCGGCGGCATCGTCGGGCGCGCATGCGGCTCTTATTGGGAGGTGCCGTTGATCGACGGCATCGAGAACGCCCCCGGCTCCGATGCGCTCAAGCATTTCGGCGCGGCGATGGCGAGCTATGGTTCGACCGCGCTGTTCCATATGCCTGGGATCACGCCGGAGCCCATCGAGTTCGCCGGTTCGGTCCCCGACACGGTTCGCATCGGCTGCGCCGAGCTCGACGCCTTTGTGGCCGCCTATGGCGCCACCGGCGACAAGGTCGATGTCGTCGTCTTCGCCGCGCCGCATTTGTCGCTCGTCGAGATGGCGGCTGTCGCCGATGCGCTCGCCGGACGCCCCGTGCATCCCGACACGACGCTGCTTGTCGCGACCTCGCCCGAGATCAAGCATGCCGCCGATCGCATGGGCTTGACCCGCCGCATCGAGGAGACCGGCGCAATCGTCGCTGCCGGCATCTGCTTCTACCAGAGCTATGCCGGCGAGATGGCGGAAGCGAATGGCTGGAAACGGCTCCTCTCAAATTCGGCAAAGCTCGTCAACATCATCGGCGGCTACGGCTACCGTCCGACGTTGGCGAGCCTTGAGCGCTGCGTCGACTCGGCAATTGCCGGGCGGGTCGTGTGATGCCGACCGTCCTCAAATGCCACCCCGGCATCGGGCCGAGTGTCACCGGCACGGCGCTCGTTGCTAAGGACAATTTCAGCGCACGCTACGACCTCGACCGCAAAACCGGCGTCTTCTCTCGCCCGACCCACGCGCTGGCCGGCCAGAGCTATGCCGGGAAGGTCCTCGTGCTCGATCAGGCGAAAGGCGGCGTCGCGACGGCCTGGATGCTGCACGAGATGAAATCGCGCGGCCTCGTACCGCTGGCGCTCGTGTTCAACCGAGTCAACCCGATCCTGGCGCAGGGCGCCGCGTTCGGAAGCGTGACGATCGTCGATCGCTTCGAGAGCGATGTGACCGATCTGATCCAGACCGGCGACGAGCTGCGCATCGATCCCGCGGCGGGCGTCGTCGAAATCCTGAACCGCTGAGGTTCGGCGCAGACGGCGCCCGCTCCGAGCGCGCCGTGTCCGCCCTCGCCCAATATTTCCCCGGGGTTTGGCCGCCGAATGAAGCCGGCGGCGCGTTGACCGGGCGTTAGCTGACCGGGCGTTGATCGCCGGAATGTGCTAACATGATTGTCAATGACGCTTCGAGCGCCGGACGGAGGCCCTGATGTCGACGAGTTACCGCTACGCCTTGCCGGTCGAGCAGACCGAGTGGAAGTTCGACGGCCACACCGATGTCACCTTCACCTGGGAATACGACGACAACCGCGCCGGGCTGTTGCAGCTCTATTCCAAGGGCAAGCAGCAGCAATGGGACGCCGCCGACCGCATCGACTGGTCGCTGGATCTCGACCCCGAGAACCCGATGGAGCTCGACGACCGCGTCGTGCCGATCTTTGGCTCGCATATCTGGGAGCGCATGACGGAGACCGAGCGCCGCCAATTGCGCCACCACCAGCAGGCCTCGCAGATATCGCAATTTATGCATGGAGAGCAGGGCGCGCTGATCGCGACCGCTAAGATTGTGCAGACGGTCCCTGATCTCGATTCGAAATTCTACGCCGCGACGCAGGTCATGGACGAGGCGCGCCACGTCGAAGCCTATTCGCGTCTGCTGCACGACAAGTTCGAGCTCGCCTACCCGATCACGCACGGCCTCAAATCGCTGCTCGAAAGCGGCCTCAGCGACAGCCGCTGGGACATGACCTATCTGACGATGCAGATCCTGATCGAGGGGCTCGCGCTCGCGGCGTTTCAGCGCATCCGCGATCAGTCGAAAAACCCGCTCGCCGCGGCGGTCAACGCCTATGTCATGCAGGACGAAGCGCGCCACGTCGCCTTCGGCCGCCTCGCTTTGCGCGACTATTACCCGCAGCTCACCGACGCCGAGCGCGCCGAGCGAGAGGAGTTCACGGTCCAGGCTTGCTGGCACATGCGCGACCGCTTCAACCAGAAAGAGGTGTGGGAGCGGCTGGGGCTGCCGGTTGATGAATGCATCGAAATCCTCGATCATTCCGAGACGATGCAATTGTTCCGCAGCCGGCTGTTCACCCGTATCGTGCCGACCGTCAAGGATATCGGTCTCTGGGGGCCGAAGGTGCAGGAGGCCTTCGCCGCGATGGGAGCGATCGAGTTCGCCAAGATTGATGCCGCCGCGCTTCTCGACAACGATGCCCGCGTTGCCGAGGATTTCGACGCCAAGATGCGCCTCAAGGACGCCAGCGCCGCCTGATTACGCCTCGTCTTACGAGATCACTATGCCCGACGATGTAGTCATTGATGCTCGGATTCCCGCGGAATTGGACGAGGCGCTTTCCCGGCTTGCCTCAGCGCGGCGCAAAAGCAAATCGGCGCTGGTGCGGGAGGCGTTGGCAGAATTCGTCCTGAGCGAGGAGGCCTTTGCGGCGGCAGTCGAGGAGGGCTTGGCCGATGCGCGTGCAGGCCGTTTGGTTGATCATGACGAAGTGATGCGAGAGATTCGCCAGCTTTTACATAAGAAGCGGTGACCTCCGTCCGCTGGACGCACTCGGCACGTCGAGATTATCGAAACGTCCTCGAATGGCTGAATGACAGGAACCCGACGGCTGCTACCCGTACTGCCGACAGAATCGACGATCGTCTCGCGCTCTTGGCAAGGATGCCGCAAATGGGCCGGAGCGGCCGGGTTGAGGGCACCCGCGAATTGGTGATCTCCAGGACGCGGTATCTCGTTGTGTATCGATTTGAGGAGACGACCGATCAGATTCTGATTGTTCGTCTTCTCCACGGTGCTCAGCGATGGCCGCCGGGATGACAGATATCGCGATCAGGGCCGGGCCGTACGCCTTCACGGCGCGGTTCGAGCGCCAGGCGGCGCCGCTGACCTGCGCCCGTTTCGAGAGCCTGCTGCCCTATCGCGAGCGACTGATCCATGTCCGGTGGAGCGGTGAGGCCTGCTGGATCCCGCTCGGCACGCTCGATCTCGGCCTTGGCTACGAAAACGCGACGAGCTTTCCGGCACCGGGGCAGATCCTCCTCTATCCCGGCGGCATCAGCGAGACGGAGATCCTCTTCCCTTATGGCGCGGTCCGCTTCGCCAGCAAGGTCGGCCAGCTCGCCGGCAACCATTTTCTGACGATCGTCGAGGGGCTCGACCAACTCCGCCCGCTCGGCGAATTAACCCTCTGGCACGGCGCCCATGACGTCGAATTCACCCGGATATAGCTGTAACCTACCCCCAATTCGGCAACTGCTCAGAGGCTAGCAAATGCCCGCCTTTACGACACGCCCCGAGATCCGCGGCACCTTCGGGGTCGTCGCGACCACCCATTGGCTGGCCTCCTCGGTCGCGATGAGCGTCCTCGAAAAGGGCGGCAATGCCTTTGACGCGGCGGTCGCCGCCGGCTTCACCCTGCAGGTCGTCGAGCCGCATCTGAACGGCCCGCTCGGCGAAGCCCCGATCCTCGTCTACAGCGCGAAACACCGCCGCTGCGACATGATCTGCGGCCAGGGCGTCGCGCCGGCCGCGGCGACGATCGCCCGCTTCAAGAGTCTCGGCCTCGACCTCATTCCCGGCACCGGGCTGCTCGCCGCGACGGTGCCCGGCGCATTCGACGCGTGGGTCCGGCTGTTGCGCGATTACGGGACGATGCCGCTCCCCGAGCTGATGGCCCCGGCGCTCGGTTATGCCGAGCAGGGCTACCCGGTCGTCGGCCGCATCCGCGACACGATCATGACGGTCGCCGAGTTGTTCCGCCGGGAATGGCCGACCTCCGCCGCGGTCTATCTTCCGGGCGGACAGCCGCCGGTTCCCGGCAAGCTGTTCCGCAACCCGGCTCTCGCCGCCACGTACAAGCGGGTGCTCGCCGAGGCCGGTGCGGGCGGCAAGGCTTCCGGGCGCGATCAAATCATCGAGCGGGCGCGCGATGCGTGGTATCGCGGTTTTGTCGCCGAGGCGATCGATCGCTTCTGCCGCACGCAGAAGGTGCTCGACGCGTCGGGCCGGCGTCACGGCGGGTTGCTGAATGCCGACGACATGGCGCGCTGGCAGGCGCCCATCGAGGCGCCGCTGACTTATGATTACCGCGGCTACACCGTCGTCAAAGGCGGCCCATGGAGCCAGGGCCCGGTTCTGCTCCAGCAGCTCGCTTTGCTGCAGGGCTTTGATCTCGACGGTCTCGACCCGGTGGGACCCGATTTCGTCCATCTCGTCACCGAATGCGCCAAGCTCGCCTATGCCGACCGCGAGGCCTGGTATGGCGACCCCGATTTTGTCGATGTGCCGATGGCGACGCTGCTGAGCCCGGCCTACAACGAGGCGCGCCGCAAACTCGTCAGTGAGCGCGCCTCGCTCGAATTGCGCCCGGGCCGTCCGGACGGGCGCGAGCCCTACATCCTGGTCGGCGGCCTCGAAGGCGCCGCGGGGCCCGGTATCGGCGAGCCGACGGTCGGCATGTATGACGGCATCGGCGAGCCGACGACGAGCCCGCTTGGCGCGGTCGCCGGCGACACCGTTCACCTCGATATCATCGACCGCTGGGGCAACATGGTTTCGGCGACGCCGAGCGGCGGCTGGCTGCAATCCTCGCCCGTTATCCCCGAGCTCGGCTTCTGCCTCGGCACGAGGCTGCAGATCTCCTGGCTCGACGAAAAATCGCCCTCGAGTCTCATGCCCGGCAAGCGCCCGCGCAGCACGCTATCGCCGACGCTCGCGCTAAAAAACGGCGTGCCCTGGATGGCCTTCGGCACCCCAGGCGGCGACGGCCAGGACCAGTGGTCGACGCAGCTCTTTCTGCACCATGTCCACCACGGCATGAATTTGCAGGAGGCGATCGACTGTCCGGAATTCAACAACGATCACGCGCCGAGCTCGTTCTACCCGCGTGCGGCCCATCCCGGCTCCCTGCTGCTGGAGGGACGCTTTCCGCAGACGACACTGCGCGCACTAGCCGAGCGCGGGCACACGGTGCGCTATGGCGAGACCTGGTCGGGCGGACGCCTGACCGCCTGCGCCCGCGAAGAGACGCCGGAAGGCACGATCCTGAAGGCGGGCGCCAATCCTCGCGGTATGCAGACCTACGCCGTCGGACGATGAGCGGCGCTCATCTCCGCACACGTTTGTTACGCGAAAATACGACACAATAAGAGCGCGCCCGCCTATATAACCGCCCAGGTTGTGCATCGGCTCAGGGATGTTGGAGCGAGCCTTGCAAGAGCACCGGCAGGCCCCGCACATCGCGGTCATCATGGGCGTGTCGGGTTCGGGCAAGACGACGATCGGCCGGGTCCTGGCACGACGGCTCGGCTGGCTGTTTCTGGAAGGCGACGCGCTGCATCCACCGGAGAACATCGCGAAGATGAAGGCGGGACATCCGCTCGATGACGAGGACCGCGCGCCCTGGCTCGCCGCCGTCGCGGCGCGGATCGACCAATGGCGCGACGATGGCAAGTGCGGGGTCGTCGCCTGCTCGGCGCTGAAACGCCGCTACCGTGACATCATCATCGGGGGCCGGGCCGATGTCCGGCTGATCTATCTCGAAGGATCGCGTGCGCTGATCGGCGAGCGGCTTGCCCAACGGCACGATCATTTCATGCCCGCCAGCCTGCTCGACAGCCAATTTGCCGCCCTTGAACCGCCCGACCCCGAGGAGGATGCGATCACGGTCTCGGTCGATGCTCCGGTCGATACGATGGTTGCGCAACTCGCCGCGGCCTTGGCCACCGGGCACGATCCCCACCGATGCGCGTTGACCGGGTGACGGCGTTGATCTCGATCGATCGCGAACCCATTGATGTGGCTGGATTAACCCCGCCGCTAGGACATAGCCGATGACCAATCCGCTCAAGACGCTTCAGGAATACGGCCAATCGGTCTGGCTCGACTTTTTGAGCCGCGATTTGTTTCGCAGCGGCGAATTGAAGCGGCTGATCGCCGAGGACGGCTTGCGCGGCATGACCTCGAACCCGTCGATCTTCGAGAAGGCGATCGGCCACGGCGAGGATTACGACGCGCAGATCGCCGAGCTCGAAGCGTCCGGCGATCTCGATCCGGGTACGCTGTTCGAGCGGCTCGCGGTCACCGATATCCAGAGCGCCGCCGACGCGCTGCGCCCGGTCTACGACCAGACCCAGGGCCGCGACGGCTATGTCAGCATCGAGGTGTCGCCCTATCTGGCGATGCAGACCGACGCGACGATCGAGGAGGCGCGCCGGCTGTGGCGCGAGATCGGCCGCGACAATCTGATGGTCAAGATCCCGGCGACGAAACCCGGGCTGCCGGCGATCCGGACGATGATCGCCGAGGGTGTCAACATCAACATCACACTGTTGTTCACGCCGAGGTCGCCGAAGCCTACATCTCCGGTCTCGAGGAATACGTCGCCAAGGGCGGCGACCCGCACAAAGTAGCGAGTGTCGCGAGCTTTTTCGTCAGCCGCATCGACACGATGGTGGACGAGGCGCTCGACAAGAAAATCGCCGCCGCAAACGATCCTGCCGAAAAGGCGCGGCTCAAAGGCCTGCAGGGCAAGATCGCGATCGCCAACGCCAAGCTCGCCTATCAGCTGTACCAGCACATTTTCCGCGACGAGCGCTGGCAGCGGCTGGCGCAGCACGGAGCCCAGACCCAGCGGCTGCTGTGGGCCAGCACCGGCACCAAGAACAAGGCCTACAGCGACGTGCTGTATGTCGAGGAGCTGATTGGCCCCGACACCGTCAACACGATGCCGCCGGCGACGATGGAGGCGTTCCGCGACCACGGCCGGCCCCGGATGAGCCTCGAAGAGGATGTTCCGGCGGCCGAGGCGGCGATGAGCGCGCTGGCGAAGGCCGGGATCTCGATTGACGAGATCACCGCCCGGCTTGTCGAGGATGGGGTGCGCCTCTTCGCCGAGGCCGCTGACAACCTCTACGCCGCCGTTCAGAAAAAGCGCCGCACCGTTCTCGGCGGCAAGCTCAACGCGATGACTTACAAGCTGCCGCAGGATCTGAACGAGGCGCTCAAGAGCGCGCTCGAAGACTGGCGCAAGGAAGGTAAAGCGCGGCGGCTATGGGACGGCGATGCCGCGCTGTGGACCAACACCGACGAGGCGCAATGGCTCGGCTGGCTCACCGTTGCCGAAGCCCAGCTGAAGGATCCCGGGCGCCTCGAAGCTTTTGCGGACGAGGTGAAACGTGCCGGGTTCACCGATGCGGTGCTGCTCGGCATGGGCGGCTCCAGCCTCGGTCCCGAAGTGCTGGCGCAGACCTTTGGCGCCGGCCCGGGCTTTCCCCGGTTGCACGTGCTCGATTCCACCGATCCGGCGCAGATACGCCATCTCGACAGCACGATCGATATCGCGCGCACCCTGTTCATCGTTTCCAGCAAATCTGGCAGCACGCTCGAACCCAATATCTTCAAGCAATATTTCTGGGAGCGCGCCAAGGCGGCGCTCGGTGAAGCCGACGCGGCACAGCATTTCATCGCGATCACCGACCCGGGTTCGGCGCTCGAGAAATCGGCGCAGAAAGAGAAATTCCGCACGGTGTTCCACGGCGTGCCGACGATCGGCGGACGCTACTCGGTGTTGTCCGACTTCGGCATGGTGCCGGCCGCGGCGAGCGGCATCGCGGTACGGCCGTTCCTCGAACGGACCGCCGCGATGGTGCGCTCCTGCGCCGCGAGCGCTCCACCGGTCGAGAACCCGGGGATCGTGCTTGGCGCGATCCTTGGCTCGGCGGCGCGCCTCGGCCGCGACAAGCTGACCGTGATCGCCTCGCCGGGGATTGCCTCGCTCGGCGCCTGGCTCGAACAGCTGCTGGCGGAATCGACCGGCAAGCTTGGCCGCGGCATCATCCCGGTGGATGGCGAGCCGGTCGGCGCCCCGGCGGTGTACGGCAACGACCGGTTGTTCGCTTATCTGCGCCTCGCCGCCGATCAGGATGGCGAGCACGAGCAGGCCGTTGCCGCGCTGGAAGCGGCCGGACACCCGGTCGTGCGCATCACCGTTTCGGACAAGATGCAGCTCGGCCAGGAATTCTTCCGCTGGGAGATGGCGACCGCGGTAGCCGGCTCGGTCCTCGGCATCAACCCGTTCGACCAGCCCGATGTCGAAGCACAAAAGGTCAAGACGCGCGAATTGACCGCCGCCTATGAGAAAACCGGGAAATTGCCGCCGGAGGAGCCGTTCTTCACCGCCGACGGCATCGCGCTTTACGCCGATCCCGAGAATGCCGCCGCGCTGAAACCGCAGGCGACAAGTCTTGCCGCGACCCTGAAAGCCCATCTCGCCCGGGTGCACGCCGGCGACTATGTCGCTCTGCTTGCCTATATCGAGCGCAACCCGGCCCATGCCGAGATATTGCAGCGGTTGCGGCGGATGATCCGCGACCGCAGCCGCGCCGCGACCTGCCTCGGCTTCGGGCCGCGCTTCCTGCATTCGACCGGTCAGGCCTACAAGGGTGGCCCGAATACCGGCGTCTTTCTGCAGATGACGTGTGACATTGCCGAAGATCTGCCGGTGCCGGGACAGCGCTACAGCTTTGGCATCGTCAAGGCGGCGCAGGCGCGCGGCGATTTCGACGTATTGGCCGAACGCGGCCGCCGGCTGTTGCGGGTGCATCTACCGGCCGATGTCGAGGGCGGTCTGCGTACTTTCGCTGCCGCGCTCGAAAAAGCGCTTCAATAGCGGCTCAGAACGGAGACAGCTCGATGCAGCTTGGCATGATCGGCCTTGGCCGGATGGGCGGCAACATCGTGCGCCGGCTAATGCGCGGCGGGCACAGCTGCGTCGTCTATGACAAGAGCGCCGATGCGGTGCGCGGGCTCGCCGGCGAGGGCGCGGCGCCAAGCCGCGATCTCGCCGATTTTGTGCATCAGCTTGAAAAACCGCGCGCGGTCTGGGTCATGCTGCCGGCTGGCGCGATTACCCATGCGACGATCGTCGAACTCGCCGACCTTCTCGAAAAAGGCGACACCCTGATCGACGGTGGCAACTCGTTCTTCCAGGACGATGTCCGTCACGCCGAGATGCTGAATGCGAAAGGCATCCGCTATCTCGATGTCGGGACCAGCGGCGGCATCTGGGGTCTCGAACGCGGCTATTGCATGATGATCGGCGGCGATCGGGACGC
>WNGO01000801.1_pt1 | contig 19568 bp, 21 predicted proteins | sample 5400511 | NCBI WGS metagenome assembly WNGO01 (sample SAMN13153380, study PRJNA577476) | soil metagenome | isolation source: 20 cm soil or saprolite under Garry oak tree replicate 2 | place: USA:California | collected 2016-06-15 | reverse complement strand
CGCCGGCGCGGATCACCTGCCAGCCGCCCTCGTGCACCAGCCGATGGTGGTGGTAGCAGAGCGGCAGCAGGTTCGGTAGGTCGCTCCGCCCGCCGCCGGCCCAGAACTCGATGTGATGCGGGCTCGTCATGTTGATCGGTCGGTCACACTCCGGCGCCGCGCAGGTCCGATGCCTCGCCTTGAGAGCTCGCCACTGCGAAGCCGAGACCGTGCGCGTCGCCCGGCCGACATCGACCACCACCGAGTCAGCCTTGATCACCCGGTGGAGAGTGCCGTCACACGCCAGGCGCTGGACCGTCTTGCTGGAGATCGGCATCCCGTTGCCGAGCTGCGAGGCCACCGCGCCGAGCTCGCCCTTGAGACCTTCGAGGGTGGTGTTGACGCTGATGTGCGGCCGCGCTCCGTTGCGCCGCGGCAGCCTGCCTTCGTCCATGGCGTGCTTGGTCATCTCGACCAGGGCGTCCGCCCGGCGTTGCTTGGCCGTCCTGTGGTCGGCAGCGCCAAGCGGGTTGGAGAGTGACTCGATAGCCGCTTTGAGCGCGGCCCCGCCGACCGGATCCAGCCAGGCGTCGAGCCTGTACATGCCGCCCGTGGTCTCACTGATGTCCAGCGAGCGCAGCTCGTAGTCCTCTTCGGTCTGGCGCTCAAAGCCTTCGCAGTCCCAGCGGACGCGGGCTTCGTAGGTCAGGTAGCGCAGGTCCTTGAGGGAGAACTTCTGGGCGTAAGCGATCCAGTGCTCTTGATCGATGTACTGCCGCTTCTCCCCGACCTGCTCGCTGAGATGACAGATCACCGCCGCCGCCTGGTAGCCGATCTGGCCGGAGCCCAAAGCCTCGGCGATCCTGGGCAGGTTGCCCAGCTGCTCACCGACACAGAGCCGGTCCGCGGCGGTGGTCTTGGACATCTGGCACTGTGCCGCCACCCGGGTGCAGGCGCTCTGCCCGGCCAGCAGGTGATCGCCACGCTTCCTGGCGGCACTGACGACCCGGCAGAGCTTGCCCTGCAAGCGGTCGATGGCGGCGCTCAGGCGGCGGGGATCGACGAAATCGTCGTCCGCCTGGCGATCGAAATCGGCAATCGCCGACTCCAGTGTTCTGAGTTCAGCCGACATGCCAGAATTATACGAACTAAAGTTCGGAATGTCCAGAGTCAACCTGTAAATTTATATTCACCCCAGCATCGCCCTGGGCCACCTAACCTCCATCGTCCACCCCCTTCACAGAAACAAGCGGAGGCCTTACACTCGCGCCGTGGCGCGACGCCGGTTAAAGCTGATCTTCGGGCCCTCCCTCGTGAAGGAGCCCGTCATCTACCAGGTCGGCCGCAAGTTCGAGATCGTCACCAACATCCGCCGGGCCGATGTGACACGCGACCAGGGTTGGGTCCTGCTCGAAGTGTCGGGCGAGCCCGAGGAGCTCGACCGCGGAGTCGAATACATGGAGTCTCGCGGGGTCAAGGTCGAACCGGCCGAGGGCGACTTGGTCGAGTAGCTCTAGCTTCCGCCCGCCACCGCCGGCACGATCGAGATCTCGTCGTCCGCGCCCACCTTCTCCTGCAAGCCCGACCCGAGCCGGACGTCCTCGTCGTTCAGGTAGACGTTGACGAACTGCCGGAGCTCGCCCTTCTCGTCGAGCAGCCGGTCGCGGAATCCCGGATAGCGAGCGTCCAGCGCATCGATCGCCGACGCCAGGTCGCCCGCCTCCACCGGAACCGTCACCTGGCCGTCCGACAACCTGCGCAGCGGCCCGGGGATGCGGAATTGTGCCATCGCTAAATAGTCACCTTTTCGCGAAACGATTTCATCGTCGGTTCTATTTCCACGCGCTTGGCGTGCCCGTTCGCCGACGCGAGAACGTCGGCCGTCTTCAGGCCGTGCCCCGTGACGTACGCGACAACCACCTCATCACCGTTCCACCGCCCCGCCCGCGCCAGCTTCGCGAGCGCGCCGATGGTCACCCCGCCCGCGGTCTCGGTGAAGATGCCTTCGGTCCGGGCGAGCAACCGCATCGCGTCGACGATCTCCTCTTCGGTCACGGCCTCGACCACACCGCCCGTCTCGCGCGCGATGCGGTTGACGTAGACGCCGTCCGAAGGATTCCCGATGGCGATCGACCGCGCGATCGTGTTCGGCTTGACGGGCAACACCCTGTCAGGCGTGTCCGAGTGGAAAGCGTTGTAGACCGGCGCGCAACCGAGCGCCTGGGCGCCCGTGAACGCGGGTACGCGGTCGTCGCGAACAAGGCCGTAGTCGATGAGCTCGCTCGCCGCCTGGCGGTGACGCACGAACTGGCAGCCGCTCGCGATCGGGATGATGATCTCGTCCGGCAGCTTCCACCCGAGCTGCTCCGCCGTCTCGAACGTCAGCGTCTTGGACCCCTCCGCGTAGAAGGGACGGATGTTGATGTTGCAGAAGGCCCACGGCGTCGACTCGATGAGCTGGCTGCACAACCGGTTCACATCGTCGTAGTTGCCGCGCACGGTCACGACGTTCGGATCGAACACGCTGATGCTCGCGACCTTCGCGGGCTCGAGGTCGAGGGGGATGAAGACGAAGCACTCGAGCCCGGCTCGCGCCGCGTAGGCGGCGACCGCGTTCGCCAGGTTTCCCGTGGATGCGCATGCGATGGTCTCGAAGCCATGCGCCCGCGCCCAGCTGATCGCCACGGACACGACCCGATCCTTGAACGAGTTGGTCGGGTTCATGCTGTCGTTCTTCAGATAAAGGTTGCGCAGCCCGAGCTCCGCGCCAAGCCGGTCGGCTTTCACCAGCGGAGTCATGCCTTCGCCGAGGGTCACCACCGCCACCGAATCCTCGATGGGCAGCAGGTCGCGATAGCGCCACATGGACTTGGGGCCCGACTCGATGCGCTCCCGCTTCACGATCTTTCGCATGAGCGCGTCGTCGTAGACCGCGTCGAGCGGGCCGAAGCACATCTCGCAGACATGCGTGGCCTGCAGCTCGTACTCGGCGCCGCACTCACGACAGCGCAGCCCGATGATCTTGGGCACGGGCTCAGTTTAGAGAGGCGTAATCCGCAGCCACCAGGTGAGCGACGAGCCCGAGGGCAGCGCCGGCGACGCGGTGGCCGGCTCGATCGCGATCTGCCGGTAACCGCCCAGGTCTCCGTTGCAGACCCAGACCGCCACCTCAGGCGTCAGTGACGAGTCCCAGCTCACCTCGATCCCCTTGCCCGACCTCCACCGCATTTGCACCTGTGCGACGGATCCCGAAGGCAGGAATGCTTTGCCACTCTGTCCGTCAGAGGGACGTGGAACATCGACGGTGACGTCCAGATCGGGCTCGTAGCGGAACAGCGGGTGCGCGCACCAGTAAGCGCTGTGAGGCTCCTTGCCAACATTCGTGTACCGATAGGACACGGCGACGCTTTCATCCAGAGAGACACGGCGCTCGAGCCTCCAGGGAACCAGCCTGCCATCACAAGACATCCCAACGCTGTCGGCACTCGATGCGACGACGGTCCACGGAAGTCGCCAGGCTTCCCCGTGGTCCGGCAGGGAATCGGTGGCTTCCAGGTTCGGCACCATCTCGTCCCAACCCCACGCCCCACCTTCGACAAATCCATTCGCGGTAGGCTGGTCGACTCCGATGCCCTGGTCCAGAAGCTCCTCGCCGTCGAGGCGAACCGATGTGATCCGTCCACCCCGCTCCGGGCGAACCTCGATCTCCCATCGCCTCGATGCCAGCCTCATCGCCTTGCCGATGCTAGCCGTGCTGGCCGTCGCGGCCTGTGGTCCTGCCCGCAGCGCGGCTCATCCCAGCCCAACCCCGGTCGCCGCGGTGCAGCCGACGGAGAGCCCGACCCCCACGGTGGACGCCTCCCCGACGCCGTCGCCGAACCCCACCATCGCGCCCGCGCCGGCCCCCGCCCCATCGCACGTCTTCGTGATCGTGATGGAGAACCGCTCCTACAAAGACGCGCTCGCCGGCCGCTACACATCGCAGCTGGCCGCGAAATATGCCCTCGCGACCAACTATCGAGGGGTGTCCCACCCGAGCCTGCCCAACTACCTCGCCATGACCTCGGGCAGCACGTGGGGAATCACGGACGACGGGTATCACGCGCTGCCTGCGGGAGGCCTTGGGGCTCAGCTGACCGCGGCTGGGATCTCGTGGCGCGCATACATGGAGGGCATGACAAGCGGCGCGTGCCTCAGCAACACGACTCTGTACGCCGTCAAGCACAATCCCTTCGCGTACTACGGCGGCAGGTGCCCCGCTCAGGTCGTGCCCTTCACCCAGTTCTCCCGCGATATCTCAGGCAGCGTTCCGCGGTTTGTCTGGATCACCCCGAACATGTGCCACGACGGCCACGACTGCTCCACCGCGACTGCCGACGCATGGCTTGCTCAAACCGTGCCGACCATACTCGCGACCAAAGCCTGGAAAGAAGGCGGCGTCCTCTTCCTCACCTGGGATGAGGGCGAGGACAGCATCAACTCGGTTCTCACCATCGTCATCCGACCGAGCGCGACGCACCGGGTGAGCAGCCACGCCTACAACCACTACAACCTGCTGGCCACCATCGAAGACCGATTTCGCCTGCGCCGGCTGGGCTCGGCCGCGCGCGCCGCGGCCATGACCGACCTGATGGCGTAGGCGCTAGCCCAGGGTCGCGCCCAGGCCTGCGCGGCCGACTGTGCCTTTCCAGAACGTGATCGAATCCAGGTACTCGCCGTCCGGCGTCACGCCCAGCCCCGGACCACGTGGCACCGCCAGCCGCCCTTCGTCCAGCACGAATGGCTCCGTGATGTCGCGGTGGTAGTACCGGTCTGACGCCGACGTGTCACCCGGAAGCGTGAAGTTCGGCATCGCGGCCATCGCCACGTTTCCAGCGCGCCCGAGCCCCGTTTCCAGCATGCCGCCCATCCAGACGGGAATGCCCCGCTCAGCGCAGAGGTCGTGGATCTTGCGTCCCTCGAGGTAGCCTCCGACGCGGCCCGGCTTGACGTTGATGATCCGGCACGCGCCCAGCTCGATCGCGTCGGCCGCCGCCTGCGCCGAGGTGATCGACTCGTCCAGGCAGATCGGCGTCCCCACCAGCCGGGCGAGCTTGGCATGGGCCAAGACCTCCTCCTCGGGCAGAGGCTGCTCGATGAGAAGCAGCTTGAACGGATCGAGCGCCGCAAGGTGCTCCGCATCGGCAAGCGTGTAGGCGGTGTTCGCGTCGACCTGCAGCGGCACGTCGCCGAACCGTTCGCGCACAGCGCTCACCGGCTCGACGTCCCACCCGGGCTTGATCTTCAGCTTGATCCGCCGGTATCCCTGCTCCAGGTACGCGCCGACGGTCTCCAGCAGCTCCGCGATCGAGCGGTGGATACCGACCGACACGCCGCAATCGACGGCCTCGCGCGTGGCGCCGAAGAACTTAGCGAACGATTCGCCGCGCCCGCGCAGCTCCGCGTCGAGCACCGCCATCTCGAGCGCGCCCTTGGCCATGTTGTGGCCGTGAACCGGGCGGAGGATCCGCGCCACGTCGGCGGCCGAGATGTCGCGATCGAGCAGCCGGGGTATCAAGTGGCTGATCAGCACCGCCTGGGCGCCTTCGACGTACTCGGAGGAGTAGGTCGGCTCCTCGCCCGCCACGCACTCGCCCCATCCCTCATGCCCGTCGGCGAGCGCATGGAGCAGCAGGATGTCGCGCTCCATCTGAACCCCGAAGGAAGTCTCGAATGGCGCGACGAGCGACAGCTTGATCCGCCGCAGCTCGACGGCGTGGAGCCTCACGCGCTCAGGCTATCGAGTCGACTGACGTCACCGTCGCTGAGGGTCAGGTCGGCAGCGGCTGCATTTTCTTCCAGCTGGCGCACGCTGGACGCGCCCGGGATCGCCACCACGTTGGGCTTGCGGACCAGCCAGGCCAGCGCGACCTGCGCCGCGGTGACCCCGCGCTCGGCGGCGATGTCACGCAAGGCTTCGATGAGCGGCGCTCGCCTCGCGCGCCCCTCGGAGGTGAAGTCACCGCGAAAGCGCCGAAAGTTGGCCGGGGGAGCCGACTGGTACTTTCCCGACAGGAGGCCCTGCCCAAGCGGGCTGTACGCGATGACGATTCGCCCCGCCTTCTGAGCCCACGGCAGAAGCTCTCGCTCCGGCTCTCGATGCACGAGGCTGAACCGCACCTGGTTGGACAGAACGTCTCGCCCGAGCGCGCGCTCGCATGCCTGCCACTGGGCAAGGCCGTGGTTGCTGACGCCGGCGTGGCGGGTCAGCCCCTCCTCGACCAGCCGGCGGAAGCGCGGCATCGTGAAGCGGGGAGGGAATAACGGGCTCGGCCAGTGGAGCTGATAGAGATCGACGTGGTCGACGCCGAGCCGGCGCAGGCTCGACCTCGCGCGCCAGCCGGTCATGAAAGGAAGACCGATCGGAAACAGCTTGGTGGCGAGGAAGACAGAGTCACGCCTGCCCCGAATCGCGCTGGAGATGATCCGCTCGGAGCGACCGAGTCCGTAGATCTCCGCGGTGTCGATCAGGTTGATGCCGAGGTCCAGCGCCCGGCGGACGATCTCGCCGGCCACCTGGCTGTTGTAGTCGCGACCGTAGCCCCACTCGCTCGAGCCGAACTGCCAGGTGCCAAGGCCGATGACCGAGACACGTGCGCCGCCGGCCTCGACGAACCTCACGACTCGCCGGCGCGAAGGCGTTCGTAGACGATCTGCGACCAGGACTCCATCTCGAGGAAGAACATCCGCATCTCGTCCAGCGTGAGCAGCTCGCCCGCGAGCTTGTCGGTCTCGCGGATCCGGATGTTCGGGCTGTCGCCGTCGACGAGAAAGACGACGCCGAGATGAACTTTCGAGACAGGCGACGATTCCTCGTTCAGGAATCCAAGCAGCCTGGCTTCGAAGCGCCCGTCGTAGACGACCTCCTCCTCCCATTCCCGCTTGAGGCCGTCGAGGATGGGATCGCCGGCGTCCAGGTCTCCCGGATTGATATGACCGCCCACGCCCAGCGAGTACTGCTTGCGAAGTCGCCGTTCCGACGAGGCGCGCAGCCGGTGCGTAAGCAGGTATCGGTCGCGGTGGCGAAACACCACGTACGGGATGATCTGCTGGAAGTTCGGGTCATCCTCGACCTCCGCGCGGGGCTTGAAGAAGTGCGACTCGCGGATCACCCGCTGCGGGCGGTCGAGATTGTCGGTGACGAAGCCGTGCCAGGCGCCGTCCGGAAAGATGTCTTCGCGCTTGACGCACAGGACCTGCTCCGCCGCAACTTTCATGACTCGACCATCCGGATCAGGCCGCGGCCAAAAACAGCGATCAGCTCTGCGGTCCGGTCGATGTCATCGTCGCGCACGGGCAGGAAGTAGATCCATCCCGCGCGTTCGGTGTCCGTGGTGATCATCGTGCGCGCCGAATCCGCGCTGGGATTTCCGCACGGACCTTCGGCATCCGCGACGCATATCCGCTCGCCGACGTTCACGCGCTCCTTACCGATTCCCTCGTAGCTCTCGTCTTTTTTCCCGAGCCGGATCACCAGCTCCTCGCCCCTCACCTTGTCGAGGTCGTAGAGGCCGACCGGCACCTGGAGCTGCACGGACAGAGCGTTCGCGACATCGACGAGCGAGTTTATGCGCGGGAGGGGCTCGCCTTTCTTGAGCCGGCGCAGCAGAGCTTCGGAGGAGGGGCGCATCCGTGTCGGATCGGTGCCGAAGCGCCGATACAGCTCGCGGGCGCGGTCCACCGACAGCGTCTTGTCCGACCGCGCCACCTGAGTCGTCCGCTTGATCTCGAGCTCGAAATCCTCGCGGGGCGGTGTGACCTCGAGCTCGTACAGCTCGAGCGCCACCACATCGACCTCGATCTCGCGCCGAACCTTCACGCGAGGTACTCGAGATGGTCGAAGAACCCCGGATAGGAGATCTCCACGCATTCGGCGCCTTCGATCTCGGTCTTGCCGTCGGCGACGAGCGCCGCCACGGCAAGCGCCATAGCGACGCGGTGGTCGCCGGCCGAATCGACCCGCGCGCCCTCGAGGCGGCGAGGTCCCCTGATGACCCAGCCGTCGGCCTGCGCGGCCACGTCGGCGCCCATCGCGTTCAGCCCGGCCTCGATCGCGGCGAGCCGGTCGGATTCCTTGACGCGGAGCTCGCCGGCTCCCGCGATGACGCTGGTGCCTGCGATCTGCGTCGCCGCGACCGCCAGCACCGGCAGCTCATCGATCATCTCGGCGGCCATGTGGCCTTCGACGCGAAGCGGCCTGAGGCCGTCCGCGGGTCGGACCTGCAGATCCGCCACCGGCTCGCGCGCCGCGAAGCGCGGCTTCGACCTTGTGAAGCGAAAGCCTGCCGCGGTGAGCACGTCCGCGAGCGCGGTGCGGGTCGGGTTGACGCCGACGCCGAGCAGGCTGACGCGCGACTCGCGCACGAGCGCCGCGGCGATGAGCCAGAAGGCCGCCGCGCTGAAATCGCCCGGCACGTCGACGTCGAGCGGGTCGAGGCTTGCGGTGCGCTCGACCTCGACCAGCAGGCCGTCGACTCTCACGGGCGCCCCCATCGCCTCCAGCATCAGCTCGGTGTGATTCCGAGTCTTGACCGATTCGACGACAGAAGTCTTGCCTTCGGCGTATAGGCCCGCGAGCAAGAGCGCGGACTTGACCTGGGCGCTCGGCACCGGCGGGAAGTACTCGATGCCTCGCAGCTCCCCACCACCCCCCACGCGCAGCGGAGGCCAGGTCACAGACGCGCCCATCTCATGGAGCGGCTCGACGACCCTGCCCATCGGCCGCTTGGAAAGCGACGCATCTCCGATGAGCTCACTCGCGAACCGCTGCGGGGCAAGCAAGCCGGCGAGCAATCGCATGGTGGTGCCGGAGTTTCCGCAATCAAGCGATTCCGACGGAGCACGCAGACCCTGCATGCCGATGCCGCGAACACGCGAGCCCTCGATGTCGACGCCCAACGCCCGCATGCAGCCCGCCGTCGACTGCACGTCCGCGCCGGTCGACAAACCGCGGATCCTGCTCTCGCCCGATGCGATCCCGCCCAGGATGAGCGAGCGGTGCGAGATGGACTTGTCGCCGGGCACCGTGATCTCGCCCTCGAGCTTGCGCGCGTTGCGCACGGTTGCGATCAACCTTTTGCCCAGCGCTCGCGGACCGCGCGTGCCTCCTCGAACAGCTCGATCAGCCGCGGGTCATCGGCTTCGAGGTGGCGGCGAAGCCTGGCCAGCTCGGCGCTGACCGCGTCCAGCATCTCCAGAAGGTTCTCCCGGTTGGTCCGCGCCACGCCTGCGTACAGGTCCGGGTCGCCGGCCGCAAGCCGGCTCATGTCACGAAATCCGCCCGCGGCCAGCCGGGATGCCTCGGTCCAGTCATCGCGCCGCGACAGGGCGAGGACGTATCCGACCGAGAGCATGAAGGCGGCGTGACTTACCCCGGCGACGAGGCGGTCATGGGTCACGGCGTCCATCACCACGGGATGCGCGCCGACGGCTTCCACGAGCGCGGAGATGCGCTCGTCATCTCGGGTCAGCACCCACGGAGCGTGCTCGAAGATGTCGGCGTCGGCGTGGTCGATGCCGGATGTTTCCTTGCCGCACATCGGGTGCCCGCCGACCAGGTCGACCCCTTCGGCGGCGGCCCACTCCATCACCGTGGCTTTCGTGCTCGCCATATCGGTGATGGGTTTGCCACCGGCCTTGGGGGCCAGCTGCGCGAACAGCTCGCGCAGCGCGCTCACCGGCGCCCCGACCACGATCATGTCGGCCATCTCGACCACGCTCAGGTCGGTGTTCGCCATGGCGACTATGCCTCGATCGAGAGCCTTCCGCACGACGAGCGGGTTGCGGTCGCTCCCGACGATGGTGGTCTCGGGCCGGGCCTTCTTCAACGCAAGCGCGAAGGAGGAGCCCATGAGGCCAAGGCCAACGATCGCGACGGTCGGCACGCTGCGCTAAGCCAGCTGCTTCTGCATCGCGCCGAGCAGCCGCCGCACGTCCGCCATCAGATGGTCGAAGGCGGCGAAGTCGAGCGATTGCGCGCCGTCCGACAGCGCCTGGTTCGGCGTCGGGTGGACCTCGATGATCAACCCGCTGGCGCCGGCGGCGATCGCCGCGAGCGACATCGGTCCCACGAGCGACCAGCGGCCTGTCGCCTGGGAGGGGTCGACGATCACAGGCAGGTGGGAAAGCTCGCGGACCAGCGGGACGGCGTTGAGGTCGAGCGTGAACCGGGTCGCCGTCTCGAACGTGCGGATGCCGCGCTCGCAAAGGATCACGTCCCGGTTGCCCTGGGAGAGGATGTACTCCGCGGCGAGCAGCCACTCCTCGATGGTCGACGACATGCCGCGCTTGAGAAGCACCGGCTTGCCCGAGCGCCCCGCCTCCTGAAGAAGCGCGTAGTTCTGCATGTTGCGAGTGCCCAGCTGCAGGACGTCCGCGTACTGAGCGACGAGGCCGACGTCGCCGGGGGAGACGACCTCGGTCACGACCTTGAGGCCTGTCTCGGTGCGGGCGGCGGCCATCATCTTCAGCGCCGACTCGCCGAGGCCCTGGAAGGAATAGGGCGAGGTGCGTGGCTTGAACGCTCCGCCCCGCAACATCCGGGCGCCCTGCGAGGCGACGTGGCGCGCGGTCTCGAGCAGCATCTCCTCGCCCTCGACGGAGCATGGTCCCGCCATGACCACGACCTCGTCGCCGCCGATCTTCACCCCGCCCACGTCGACGACCGTGTCGGCGCGCCGGAACTCGCGACTCGCGAGCTTGAAGGGCTTGGTGATCGGGATGATCTCCTGGATGCCGCCGAGATGGGAGAACGCGTCCTTGTACGCGTACGCGTTGCCGCCGATCACGCCCACGAGGGTCCTTTCCTCGCCGCGCGAGAGCTCCGCCTTCAGCCCGATCTCCTCGACCCGCTCGACGACAGCGTCGATCTCGGCCTTCGTCGCGGCGTGCGACATGACGATGATCATTTGAAAGCGCCTCTCATGTAGTCCAGGTCAGTCTTGATCGCTTCGGCGCCGCGGCGGTAGGCGAAGCGCATGGCCGCTTGCGGCCGTGGTGTGTTGTACAGCAAAAGGATGCGGATGCACATCGGCACGCCGCGAGGGTTGGGCTGCTGGACGTTCATGTCGTGGCCGCACAGCAGCGGTACGTCCAGCCATCCGAGCCTGCGCGCCGCCAGCGCGGGAAACTCCGCGTTCAGGTCGGGGGTCGTGGTGAAGTAGGCGAACGCGATCTCGGTCGGGTCCAGGTCGTTGAGCGTGACCAGCTCCCGCAACAGCTCCTCGGTGGCGTCGGTGATCGCCTCCGCCGTATTCGAGCTTGCCGTCGTGGCTCCCCTGATTCCCCTTACCGGCAAGCTTTCAGGAGCTCCCTGACCAGCGCGACCCCGTCGCCCGCCCTGTCGATCTCGTCGACGATCGCGCTTCCCACGACCGCGGCGTCAACATGCCCGCGCAACGCCTTCATGTGCTCCTGGCGCGAGATGCCGAAACCGGCCGCGACGGGAAGCGACGTGTGCTTCTTGACCTCAGCGAAAAGCTCGGGCATGGCCTCGGGCAGCTCCTTGCGCGCACCGGTGATCCCGGTCACGGTGACGCAGTAGACGAATCCGCTCGAGTGCGAGCAGATCGAAGCGATGCGGTCGGGTTGGGTCGTCGGGGCGACCATGAAGACCGTGTCGAGCGACGCCGAACGCAGCCAGCCGGCCACGGGCTCGGCTTCTTCGATCGGGAGGTCGGGCACGATGACTCCCGCCACGCCCGCCTGGGAGGCCTCGGCGGCGAACTTGCGAGGATCATGCGACAGCACCGGGTTGATGTACGTCATCAGCACGACGGGGATGCCTTCCTTCGCGACCGCGGCCGCGACCTCGATGGCTCCGGCGACGGTCATGCCATGCTCGAGCGCGGACTGCCCCGCGCGCTGGATCACCGGGCCGTCGGCCAGCGGATCCGAGTGCGGGATGCCGATCTCGAGCGCGGCGACGCCGGAGGCCGCGAGCCTCTTCCCCACGTCGATCGACCGCTTGGCCGAAGGATGACCCGCCATGAGGTAGGCGACCAGCTTCAGATCGCCCCCCTTCGACTTGAGCGCAGTTTCGAGCCGCGTTCGTTCAGCCACCATCGACCGAATCCATGTCCTTGTCGCCGCGGCCGGAAAGGCACACGACGATCCTCCCGCCGGGCCCCAACTCACGCGCGATGACACCCGCGTGGTGGATCGCGTGCGACGGTTCGAGTGCCGGCATGATGCCCTCGAGGCGCGTGCACAGCTTGAAAGCCGCGAGCGCATCCTTGTCCGTCACGGCGACGTACTCGACCCGCTCGATGTCGCGAAGGAAGGAGTGCTCCGGTCCGACTCCCGGGTAGTCGAGACCGGCCGAGATCGAGTGCGTCGGCAGGATCTGACCGTCGCTGTCCTGGAGGACGTACGAGTAGGTGCCGTGCAGAACGCCGGGGCGGCCGCCGACCAGCGACGCCGCGTGCTCGCCGGTCCGGATCCCCTTGCCGGCGGCCTCGACGCCGATGAGCACCACGTCGCGGTCGTCCAGGAAGGCCGTGAACATGCCGATCGCGTTGGAGCCGCCGCCCACGCAGGCGACGACGACGTCGGGGAGCTTTCCGTCGAGCGAGAGATACTGCTCGCGAGCCTCGTCGCCGATCACGCGCTGGAGGTCGCGCACCATCTCGGGATACGGGTGAGGTCCGACGACGGAGCCGATGATGTAGTGAGTCGTGCGGACGTTGGTCACCCAATCGCGGATCGCCTCCGTGGTCGCGTCTTTCAATGTCTTTGACCCAGACTTGACCTCGACGACCTCGGCGCCCAGAAGCTTCATCCGGCGCACGTTCATCGACTGGCGGCGCATGTCCTCCGTGCCCATGTAGACGGTGCAGTCGAGGCCGAAGCGCGCGCACACGGTCGCGGTCGCGACTCCGTGCTGGCCCGCCCCTGTCTCGGCGATCACGCGCTTTTTGCCCATGCGGAGCGCGAGCAGCGCCTGGCCGACGGCGTTGTTCAGCTTGTGCGCCCCGGTATGACAGAGGTCTTCGCGCTTGAAGTGGATGTGGGCTCCGCCGAAGTGCTCGCTCAACCTGCCCGCCGCGTAGAGCGGGGTCGGGCGTCCGACGAATGCTCGGCGGTGGCCGGCCAGCTCGAGCTGGAACTGCGGGTCGGCTTTCGCTTCGTGCCACATGTCTTCGAGCTCCCTGAGCGCGCTCATCAGGGTCTCGGGAACGTACTGCCCGCCGAACGCGCCGAAGCGCCCGTCGACCGGGTGCGTGAGCGACGAACGCGACATCAGGCGAGCACCTCGGCGAGGCGGACCGCGCGGATGAATGCGCGCAACTTCTCCGGATCTTTCACGCGAACGCGCGCCTCGACGCCGCTCGACACGTCGACGCCGTAGGGCTTGAACTGGCTCACGACCTTGCCCACGTTACCCGGTTCCAGACCGCCGGCGATGAACACCTGGCGCGACGCGAAAAGTCGCCGCGCGACCTCCCAGTCCCAGGTCTGGCCCGTGCCGCCGCGCTGGTCGGCGGACCATGAGTCGAGCATGATCGGGTCCGGCCAATCGTCCGTGCCCGGAACGTTTCCGTCCCTCACCTTCAGCACTTTCATCACGGGTCGGCCTGCGTCGAAGCCTGGCGGCTCAGAGCCGTGCAGCTGGACCAGATCCAGGTCGAGGAGCTCGGCGATCCGGCGCACCTCGTCCGGGTCTTCGTCGATGAAAACCCCGACGATCTTCGGCCGGACCATGAGCTCGTCGAGGATCGCCTTGGCGTCTGCGGGCGAAACACGGCGGTCGGACTTGCAGAAGTGGAAGCCGATCATGTCGGCGCCGGCCTCGACGGCGGCGCGCGCGCTGTCGAGGTCGCAGATGCCGCAGATCTTGATCCGGATCATGGGAGCAATTCTTTGATCTGCGCCGCGGGGTCTGCGGAGCGCATCAAGAGCTCGCCCACCAGGATCGCGTCCGCCCCCGCCTCGCGCATGCGTCGCGCGTCTTCCGGGCCGTGGATCCCGCTCTCGGCGACGAACACGACCTCCTTCGGGACAAGCTTGCGCAGGCGTTCGGTCAGGGCGAGGTCGACCTTGAAGGTCCGCAGGTCGCGATGGTTGACGCCAACCACGCTCGCTCCCGCCTCCAGCGCGGCGGCCGTCTCCCCTTCGTCGTGAACCTCGACCAGCGCGGCAAGGCCGCGGCTCCTGGATACGCCGATCAGATCCCTCAGCTGCCCGGGTTGCAAGGCCGCGACGATCAGCAGCACGGCGTCGGCTCCGCATGCTCTTGCCTCCGCGACCTCGAACGGGTCGGTGACGAAATCTTTGCGCAGGATCGGCAGCTCAGTCGCGGCACGAACGAGCCGGAGGTGCTCCGGCCGGCCACCGAAACCCGCCATGTGAGTGAGCACCGAGATCGCGGCGGCGCCGCCCTCCGCGTACGCATGCGCGATATCGGCGGGCCGGTAATCCTCGGCCAGCATGCCCATGCTCGGCGTCCGCTGCTTCATCTCCGCGATCACCGCCAGCCGAGGCCGGCGAAGCGCGCCGGCGAAATCCTTCGGCGCATACGCGGCGACGGCCAGCTCGAACTGGTCCGAACCCACGAGGTACCGGCGCCGCTGCAGGTCCTGCCTGGCTTCCATGACCAGGCGGGACAGGACGTCCTCCGCCTCCGGGTTCACTCTTGCGAGATTCTGGCCCACCGCTGCAGCACCTCGCCGGCCCGTCCCGAGTCGATCGCCTCGGCTGCCAGCCCCAGGCCGTCCTTCCATTCCTCCGCCAGGCCCGCCGCCCGCAATGCCGCCGCCGCGTTGAGGAGCACGACGTCCCGCCTCGGACCCTTCGCACCACCGAGCACCTCACGTGCGAGGCGCGCGTTCTCTTCGGGGGCTCCACCGCGCATCGACTCGACCGGCGCCTTGCTCAGACCGAGCTCTGCCGGATCGAGCTCATATTCCTTGCGACCCCCGTCGATCTCGATCACGTAGGACGGCGATGCGACCGACAGCTCGTCCATCCCATCGCTCGCGTGAAAGACGATCGCGCGTTTCACGCCAAGTCGCAGCAAGACGTCGGCCATCTTCGCGGCCATCGCCCCGTCAGCCACCCCGAGGGCCTGGTACTGCGCGCCCGCGGGGTTGCAAAGCGGGCCGAGCACGTTGAACACCGTCCTCAGGCCGAGCTCGCGACGCGGCACCCCGGCGAAACGGAACGACGGATGGAACACCGGCGCGAACAGGAAACCGATCCCGGCCTCCTGGATGCAGCGCGCGACACCATCCGGCGCGAGGTCGATCTTCACGCCGAGCTGCTCGAGCACGTCGGCCGAGCCGCACATCGAGGACGCCGCGCGATTTCCGTGCTTGGCAACACGTGCGCCGCACGCCGCGGCGACGATGGCCGCCAGGGTTGAGATGTTGAACGTGGCGAGGCCGTCGCCGCCGGTGCCGCACGTGTCCAGCAGCGCGCCGTCGACGTGGATCGGAGTCGCCACCGCTCTTGCCGTCCGCGCGAAGCCCGTCAGCTCTTCGACAGTCTCGCCTTTCATGCGGAGGGCGACGATGAAGCCTGCGATCTGCGACGGGGTCGCATCGCCGCGCATGATCACCTCGAAGGCCGCGGCGGCCTCCTCCTCCGTGAGGTTCTCGCACCGGACCACCTTGGCGATCGCGTCGATCACGCGTGCCCCTCCGGCCCTTCGGGCCACCTCCCCATGAATGGGGAGGAGTTGACGCTCGCCGTGGCGCGGCGGACGAAGTTGCCGAGGATCTTCTTGCCTTCTTTGGTGAGGATCGACTCGGGATGAAACTGCACTCCGTACGTCGGATGCTTCGTGTGCCGCAGTCCCATCACGATCCCGTCGTGCGTCCAGGCCGTGACCACGAGCTCGGGCGGCACGCTCGCCCGCTTGACGATGAGCGAGTGATATCGCGTCGCCTCGAATGGCTCGCTTACACCCCCCAGCACGCCCGAGTTGTCGTGATGGACCCACGCGGTCTTACCGTGCGCTGGGTCGTTGCGGATCACCTCGGCCCCGAACACCTGGCCGATGCACTGATGGCCGAGGCACACGCCGAGAATCGCGACCTTGCCGCTGAGCGCCCGGACAGCGTCATTCGAGATGCCGGCGTCGTCGGGCGTCCCCGGCCCCGGCGAAATGACGACGCCGTCGAAGCGGGCGAGCTCTTCGACCGTCACCTCGTCGTTGCGAAACACCGCCGGCTCGGCGCCGAGCTCCGCCAAGTACTGGACCAGGTTGTAGGTGAACGAGTCGTAGTTGTCGATCATCGCGAGCGAGGCCATCTACATCGCCTCCGCCATCTCGATGGCCTTGAACATCGCGCCCGCCTTCTCCAGGGTCTCCTCATACTCGCGCTCGGGCCTGGAATCCGCGACCACGCCACATCCTGCCTGCACGTACGCGACACCTTCCGCCGCGACGACGGTCCGCAGCGTGATCGCCATGTCGAGGTTGCCGCCGAAGCTGACGTAGCCGAGCGACCCCGCGTAAACGCCACGCTGGTCTGGCTCGAGCTCGGCGATCACCTCCATGGCCCGGATCTTCGGGGCGCCCGACACCGTCCCGGCGGGAAATGCCGCACGCAGCGCGTCGAGCGAAGTCTTTCCTTCGCGGAGCTCGCCGCTGACGGTCGACGAGATGTGCATGACGTGGGAGTAGCGCTCGACCTCCATCAGGCGGTCGACCGATACCGTCCCGGGCCGGGCCACGCGGCCGACGTCGTTGCGGCCGAGGTCGACGAGCATGACGTGCTCGGCGCGCTCCTTCAGGTCGCTGAGCAGCTCCTTCTCGAGCCTCTGGTCCTCGGCAGGATCGGCTCCGCGCCGGCGCGTGCCGGCCAGGGGACGGGTCTCGACCCGCCTCCCTTCGACCTGGACGAGCTTCTCAGGCGACGTGCCGACGACGTGACGGTCGCCGCCCAGGGCCAGGAAGTACATGTAAGGCGACGGGTTGATCGCGCGAAGGCAGCGGTAGACGTCGAAGGGACTCGCGCCGAGCGGCTTCTGGAAACGCTGCGAGGGGACGATCTGGAATGCGTCGCCGCCGATGATGTATTCGCGAGCGGCGTCGACCATGGCGTGGAACTGGCCCTTGGTCACGTTCGGCTCCCAGCGGGCGCCGTCTGCACCATGCGTCGACGTGGGCAGCGCGTCGCTCGCCAGCCGCTTCTCCATGGCGTCGATCCTCGCCACCGCCTCGGCGTAGTCCTCGCGCTCCGGACGGTGGATGGTCAGCAGCTTGAGACGCCGCGTGACATGGTCGAAAACGGCTAGGTCCTCGGCGCGGAGAAACGCGCTTTCCGGCATCGGAGGCGGCGCGCCCTTCGCCACCGGCAGCCGCTCGAAGTGCCGTGCCGTCTCGTAACCAAGGTACCCGACGGCTCCGCCATGGAATCGAGGGATGCCTATGACCGGTGCCGTCTCCTCGCCTGCGACCGCGGCCAGCGCATCGAGGGGATTGCCATCGCCGAGGTCGAGCGGCCGCGGCTGGAAGCCGATGAACGAGTAGCGGGCCAGGCGCTCGCCGCCCTCGACGCTTTCGAGCAGGAATCCCGGCTCGCCAGGCGGGCACAGCAGCGTGTAGGCGCGGACAGGGGTCAGCATGTCGGCCAGCACTTCCCGGTAGACAGGGATCAGCGCATGGCTTGCGGCTAGGGTGCGGGACTCGTCCCGGGTCGGCGTGCAGTCTCTCACCTGGTTCCTCTCATCTCGTTCTCGCTATCCGCGCCGCTCTCTGCGGCGGCGCCGGAGTCGCAAACCTTATCAGATCGTCAGGACTTGGCCTTGGCCTTCATCTCCCGCTTGACGTCGCGAGCCTGCGCCATCGTTTCGACCGAGTCGACGTCGGCGACCGAATGCCATGTCGCCGCGTGCTTCTCCCAGCCCGGTGGCTCGACGCCAAACTTTTTCGCCAGCACGGCGATCAGGATCTTGGTTTTCATCTCGCCGAAGCCCGGGAGCTTCGAGATCCGCGCAGCGAGATCGTCGCCGTCTTTCGCGTCCCGCCACACCGACTCGGCGTCCCCGCCGTAGTCCCTGACCACGACGGCGCACATCGCCTGCACCCGTCGCGCCATGTTCCCGGGGAAGCGATGGAGCGCCGGGCGCTCGCGGAAAACCTTGTCCAGCGCCTCGGGGTCCATGCTCGCGATCTGGCGCACGTCGAGATGACCGAGGCGACGCTTCAGCTCATACGGCCCACCAAACGCCTTCTCCATCTTCACCTGCTGATCGAGCACCATCCCGATGAGGAGCGCGAGCGGATCAGTCTCGAGGAGCTCGTTGGCCGCGGGGTCCTGCGTCCAGACGATCGGCATGACCTGAAACTCTAGGTCGCTAAGCGGCCTGGCGCTCGCCCCACCGCCGCCGCATCGCGAAAATTCGATCCGGCGCAATGAACCGGATGCCCTCCTCCGTGCGCACGACCTGCCAGCCTCCCTCGTGCACCAAGCGGTGGTGGTAGAAGCAGAGCGGAAGCAGGTTGTTCATCGTCGTCGGCCCGCCATGGGCGCGGAACTCGATGTGATGAGGATGCGTCCAGCCGATCGGCCGGTCGCAACCGGGGAAGCAGCATCTCTTGTAGCGCGCTTTGAGGGCCCGCCACTGCGCACCGGATACCGTCGGCGTCGCCCGACCGACATCGATCACGACCGAGTCGGCCTTGAGCACCCGGTGCAGCAGGCCGTCGCAGGCCAGGCGCTGCACCGTCTTGGTCGAGACGGGCGCTCCGTTGGGCAGCTCGGAGGCTTCCGCACCGAGCTCTCCCTTCAGGCCTTCCACGGTTGTGCTGACGCTGATCTGCGGGCGCACGCGGTTGTGCCGCGGCAGCGTGCCCGCTTCCATCGCGTGGTAGAGGATCTCGGTCAGGGCGTCGGCGCGGCGCTGCCGGGGCGTCCGGCCGTCGTTCTCCCCGAGCCGCTTGGAGAGACCGTCGATGGCCGACTCCAGAGCCGCTCCGCCTTCGCGATCGAGCACACCCGAGAGGTGGAACATGCCGCCCGACTCGCTGATCTTGAGAAAGCGGTTCTCCCAATCCTCTTCGATCCCGTGATCGAAGCCTTCGGGATCGACCACATAGCGGGTGTGATCGGCCAGCCAGGCAATCTGCTTGACGGATGAGCTTTTCGCCTGCTCGACCCACCAGTCCGCGTTCACGTTCTCGCGCAGGTCTTCGCGCAGCTTCTTGCGGAACTGGCAGATGACCGACGTGGACTGGTAGCCGATCGCGCCCGAGCTGAGGGCTTGCGCCACCGAAGGCATCGCCTCCAGCTGCTCGCCGACGGTGAGGCGGTCGCTGGCCGCGGGGCCGGAGAGCCGGCAGGTGCTGGCCACCCAGGCGCAAGAGCTCTGGCCGGTGAGCAGATGGTCGCCGCGCTTCTTCGCCGCCGCGACGACCCGGCAGAGCTTGCCTTGAAGCCGGTCGATGACGGCGCTTAGACGGCCCGGATCGACGAAATCGTCGTCGGTGTCGCGATCGAAATCGGCGATCGCACCCTCGAGACTTTCGAGACCAACCGACATGCCTGAATTATACGAACTTTAGTTTGATATGTCCAGAGCAGACCTGTAAATTTATATCGATC
>WNGO01001037.1_pt1 | contig 19573 bp, 17 predicted proteins | sample 5400511 | NCBI WGS metagenome assembly WNGO01 (sample SAMN13153380, study PRJNA577476) | soil metagenome | isolation source: 20 cm soil or saprolite under Garry oak tree replicate 2 | place: USA:California | collected 2016-06-15 | reverse complement strand
GCCGCACGACGATCGCGGGCGGGATCTTCCCGAATGACTCCGCCCACCTGGCGGCGTGGATCGCCGACGCACCCGCGCTCAAGCCCGGCTCGCTCATGATGCGCATGAAGCCGCCGCTCTCGGACGCCGACATCGCGGCCCTCGTCGCCTACCTGCAGAGTTTGAAATGAAGAGCTGGCTCACCACCACCGACCACAAGCGGATCGGTCTGCTGTATTTCTGGACGGCGTTCGTGTTCTTCCTGCTGGGGGGGATCGAGGCGCTGGTCATCCGGCTGCAGCTCGCGCAACCCAGCGGCCACGTCGTGTCCGCCGAGACGTACAACCAGCTCTTCACGATGCACGGCACCACGATGGTGTTCCTCGCCCTAATGCCTCTCTCGGCGAGCTTCTTCAATTACATCGTGCCGCTGCAGATCGGCGCGCGCGACGTGGCCTTCCCGCGGCTCAATGCCTTCAGCTATTGGGTCTTCCTGCTGGGCGGCCTGTTCCTGAACGCCAGCTGGTTCGAGGGACCGCTGTTCAAGGCCGGCATGCTGAACGTCGCGCCCGACGGCGGCTGGTTCGGCTACGCGAATCTCACGGAGCGCCAGTTCTCCCCCGGACCGAACATCGACTTCTGGCTGCTCGGCCTTCAGATCCTCGGCATCTCCTCGCTCGCGGCCGGCTTCAACTTCATCGTCACCATCCTGAACCTGCGCGCGCCCGGGCTGAAGCTGATGCGCCTCCCCGTGTTCACCTGGATGACGCTCGTCACCCAGTTCCTGATCATCACCGCGTTCCCGGTGATCACGGTCGGGCTCGTGTTTCTGATGTTCGACCGCTTCTTCGGCGCACATTTCTACGTCCACGGCGCGGGCGCGACTCCCCTCCTGTGGCAGCACCTGTTCTGGCTGTTCGGCCATCCGGAGGTCTACATCCTCATCCTGCCCGCGATGGGCATCGTCTCGGAGGTCCTGCCGACGTTCGCCCGCAAGCCGCTGTTCGGGTACACGGTGGTGGTGTACTCGGGGATCCTGATCGGCTTCATGGGATGGGGCGTGTGGAGCCATCACATGTTCGCGGTCGGCCTCGGGCCCATCGCGGACTCGGTGTTCGCCGCGACCACCATGCTCATCGCAGTGCCCACCGGCGTGAAGATCTTCAACTGGATCGCCACCTTGTGGGGCGGCGACATCCGCGGCACCACGGCGCTCCACTTCGCCGTGGGCTTCATCGCGATGTTCATCATCGGAGGGCTGTCGGGCGTGTCGCACGCATCGCCCCCCGCCGACCTGCAACAGACCGACACGTACTATGTGGTGGCACACATCCACTACGTGTTGTTCGGCGGGACGATCATGGGGCTGTTCGCGGGGATCTACTACTGGTGGCCCAAGATGACCGGGCGCCTGCTCTCCGAGCCGCTCGGCAAGTGGCACTTCTGGCTGCAGTTCATCGGCATGAACGTCGCCTTTTTCCCGATGCATTTCATCGGCTTGCTCGGAATGCCGCGCCGCATCTACACGTACTCGCCCGACCTGGGCGTGAGCGACCTCAATCTCGTCTCGACCGTCGGGGCGTTTCTGATCGCCGTGTCGCTCCTCGTCTTCATCGCGAACCTGTGGCGCACGCGGAGCCGCGGGGAGACTGCCTCGAACGATCCCTGGGGCGGCGCCACGCTCGAGTGGAGCATCCCCTCACCGCCACCGGTCTACAACTTCTCGGTGATCCCCACGATCACGAGTCGCCTGCCACGCTGGCGTACCGAGCTCCATGCGCCGATGCAGGATCCACCGGCGACGCCGCCCGGTCCGATCCACGTGCCCGGTGGTTCGTGGTGGCCCATGGTCGCCGCCTTCGGCCTGCCGCTCATGGCGCTCGCGCCGCTCACCCACACGCTGTGGCTGGCGTTCGTGGGAGCGGGCGTGTTGATCGTGGGAATTTATGGGTGGGCGTTTGAGCCCTTCGAGGTCTGAGCGATGACCAACGCCGCCCACGCCTCGACCACGCACTACACCAGCATGGGGCTCGACAGCCGCAAGATGGCGTTCTGGGCCTTCATCGGCTCCGAATGCCTGCTGTTCGGCTCGCTCATCTCCACCTATCTGGTCTACAAAGGGCGCAGCGTGGTCGGCCCGTACCCGCACGACATTCTCAACATCCCCTTCACGTCGGTCAGCACGTTCGACCTGCTGATGTCGAGTCTCATGATGGTGCTCGCGCTCGCGGCCGTGCAGCGCGGGGACATGAAGTGGGGCAAGATCTGGCTGTTCTCGACGGCGCTGCTCGGGCTGGTGTTCCTCGGTGGGCAGGTCATTGAGTTCACCGAGTTCGTGCACAAGGGCCTGACCATGAGCACCAACCTGTTCGGCTGCACGTTCTTCGTGCTCACGGGCACGCACGGGGCGCACGTGGCGGTCGGCGTCTTGTGGCTGCTCACGCTGTGGGTGCGCGCCCTGCAGGGAAAGCTCGGACCTGCGAACGCGATGACCGTCGAGATCACCGGGCTGTACTGGCATTTCGTGGACGTCGTGTGGATCATCATTTTTACGGTGGTTTACTTGATCCAGTAGAGACGACGCCGACGCACAGGAGACAACGATGGCGGACACCGAGGTGAAAGAGCACGCGCATCCGACGGTCGACGTCTACCTGCGGGTTGCCGCGGCGCTCGTGATTCTCACGGTGCTCGAGGTCGGCGTATTCTACGTGCCCGCGTTCCACGGGGTGCTCGTGCCGGTGCTGCTCGTCCTGTCGGCCGCGAAGTTCGCGCTCGTCATCATGTTCTACATGCATCTGAAGGCCGATAACAAGTTCTTCACGTTCCTCTTCGGAGCGCCCCTGCTGCTCGCAGTCGGTGTGATGGTGGCGCTGCTGTTCCTGTTCTACGGGACCCTCACGCTGAGGGGTGCTGCCGGGGCCGGATGACGACGCCGCCCGCGGTCCCCGGGCCCTGGCAACGGTGGGACCTGCATCCGAGCGTGATCATCGGGCTCGCCCTGCTGGGCGGGCTCTACGTGTATTGGGGGGGATTGGCTGCACGCCGGCGCCGCGTTGCCTCGTTCGTGGGTGCGCTGACTGTGTTGGGCCTCGCGCTCAACGGGCCGCTCCACGACCTGTCGGACTTCTACCTCTTCAGCGCCCACATGGTGCAGCACCTCGTGCTCACCCTGGTATTTCCGCCCTTGCTGCTGTACGGGACGCCCGCGTGGGTCGTGCGCCCGCTCCTGCGGCCGCGCCCGGTCATGCGGTTCGCGCGCTGGGCCACGCGCCCCCTCGCCGCGGGTGTGTTGTTCTCGGCGCCGATCACGCTGTGGCACTTCCCGCAATTTTACGAGGCGGCACTCGAGCACCACGGGCTCCACGTGGTGCAGCACCTGGTGTTCATCGCAACGGCGGTGATCATGTGGTGGCCCGTGTTGTCACCCGTGCCCGAGCTCCCGCGGGCGAGCTATGCCATTCAGCTGCTGTATCTGTTCGCGCTTGGCCTGCCGATGTCGCTTGCGGGCGCGCTGATCACGCTCGCGGACCGGGTCCTGTACCCGTTCTACGAGTCGGCGCCGCGCATGTGGGGACTCACGCCCGCGGCCGACCAGCAGCTCGGCGGCCTGCTGATGTGGGTCGTGGGAACGATCTATTTGTGGGTGGCGGCGACGGTGGTGTGGTTCCGGTGGAGCATCCGGGAAGAAGCCGGTGACGTGGAAAGGGCGGTGCCCCTGGAGGCGTACGGGATTGCGGATTTCGGATTGCGGATTGCGGATTCGAAGGAGGGTGTGTCGAAGAAGCGCGCTACCTGAACCGAAGCCCGACCATCAAATCCGCAATCCGCAATCCACAATCCGTAATTGTTTACTCCCCCTCGTCCGTCTCCCCTAGGGGATGCAGCTTGAGCGCCGCCGCGATCTTGGGATGCTCCCGCCACAGGTAATAGCCCATCCCCCAGGCCGCGATGGCGTTGCCGATCGCCACGTTCCACCACGTGAGCGCGCCGAGCAGCGGCTGCGCCAGCACGGCGAGCATGATGTAGAAGCCGAATTCGAATACCGCAAAGGCGAGCACGATCAGATAGAGTGTCGGTGGCGCCACTTCGACTTCGGCGGCCAACGCGGCCGCAACGGTGCCGACGATGATGAATGCGGACACGTGAAGCATCGTGTACGGCACGACGCGAGAGAAGGCGATGACCACCTGCGCGGGATCGTGCACGCCGAAGAACACCGCCGAGCCGAGCATGGCCGGTGTGAAGAACGGGCGGCCGGCGATCACGTCGACGATCAGGAACCAGAGCGCGACCGCCGCGGCGCCGACCAGGCCCGCGATGAACCCCTCGCGCAGGATCCGGGTCAATTGCATCGATTCCCCCCCCCTGACGGACGCCCCTCGGCCAATATAAGGCGTTTGGCTGACCCCGGGCGCAAGCCCGGACGGTAAATTGGGCCCGACCCAACCCCGAGGAGATCATGACTGTATCCCGCTCGCTCGTCTTCCCGCTCTGCCTCGTCGCCGGCCCCCTGCTCGTGATCGTCGCGGGAACGCTGCATCCCGATCTCGCGGGCGACGGCGCGGCGCAATTGACGACCATCGCGCAGTGTCGCGCGTGGAGCGCCATCCACTGGACGTTCCTGTTCAGCTTCCCGCTGGCGCTCACCGGACTGGTGGGCGTTGCCCGGATCCACGCGGGCAGCAGCGGAGAAAATGCGGTGCGGGCGGGGTTGATCACGGCCACGTTCGCCTACACCGCCTGGATGGTGATCGTCGCGTTCATGGCGGGCTCCGGTTGGGCGCTGGCGCAGGTCTTCACCCAGGCCGATCCGGGGATGACCGCCACCCGCGCGGTGTTTGTGTACGACATGATCCATCCGTTCGCGCTCGCGACCCAGCGCGTGGCGGGATTCGCCCTCGGCCTCTCGACTTGTCTGTTCGGTTGGGGAGTGGTGGACGGCAAGGCGCTGCCCCATTGGGTGGGAACGAGCGGGATGGGAGCGGGGGCCGTGGCGATGGCCTTCGCCCTCGGGTTCCCGGAAAACACGAAGGCGGACCAAGCCGCCTTCGTGCTTCCGGTGCTATGGCAGATGGTGACCGGCGCGGTGCTCCTAGCGCGCGCGAATGCGCACGACGCGACCCGCCCAACCGTCGGCGGTGTCCGGGCTGCGTGACAGCACCTGCAGCGTCACCACGTCGCCCTGTTTGACGTTCTTCAGGGCGTCGCGGAACGCGCTGCGGTTCCGCGTGGCCGTCCCGTTCACCGCGACGACGATGTCCGGGCCGCCCGGGTCGTCGCTCGACTGCAACCGCTGAAATGCGGGCCCGTCGGGCGCCACGTCCGTCACCACCAGACCGCCGCCGCGCTCGAGCACCGGGCGGAGCCGGGCGTCGCGCGCGTCGTCCTGCGTCAGCGGCTCGACGGAGATGCCGAGCATCTCCTCCTTGGTCGCGGCGTCGCCCTTCGACTTCGACGAGACCGCCGACACTTCGGAGTCCGAATCACCGGGGGCCCGCGCCAACCGTACCGTCACGACCTTCTTGCCAGCCCCCTGGCGCAGGAACGTCACGTCGACCGCCTCGCCCGGTTTCTTGAAGCCCACGCGCTGCTGCAACTGCGGCGTGTTGTCGACCGGCTGGCCGTCCAACGCGATGATCACGTCGCCGGGCTGGATGCCGGCCTTCTTGGCGGGTGAGTCGTCCCCCGTGTAGCTGTTGACCACGACGCCGCTGATCTGCTTCAGACCTACGGCGTCGGCGTCTTCCGGATTGGCGTCACGGATCTGGATGCCCATCACCGCGCGCTCCACATGCCCGGTCTTCACCAGCTGGTCCATCACGGTGCGCGCCAGATTGATGGGAATGGCGAAGCCGTAGCCCGCGTAGAATCCTGTCTCGCTCGCGATCGCCGAGTTGATCCCGATGACCTGGCCCCGGATGTTCACGAGGGGCCCGCCCGAGTTCCCCGGATTGATGGCCGCATCGGTCTGAATGAAGTCCTGGATCGAGTAGCGCGTCTGCTGCAGGCCCGACAGCAGGCGGCCCTTGGCGCTGACGATGCCGGCGGTCACCGTGAACGCGAACGCCTCCCCGAGGGGGTTCCCGATGGCGAGCACCCACTCGCCGACGCGCGTCGAATCCGAGTTGCCGAACCCGACGCTCGGCAGCGAGCGCGCGTCGATCCTGATGACGGCGACGTCGGTGTTCGGATCGGTGCCCACGACCTTCGCGGTGAATTCCCGCTTGTCGTACAGGCGGACCGTCACCTTGTCGGCGCCGGCGACCACGTGATTGTTCGTGAGGATGAAGCCGTCGGGGGAGACGATGAACCCCGAGCCCGACCCCTGCTCGACCTGCGGCCGCCGCCGGAGATTCGGAAAGAAATCCTGGAATCCCGGGGGCAGCCGCTGGTTGTCGCCGCGCTCGACATGCTGGGCACGGATGAACACGACTTCGGGCTTCACGTGCTCCGCGACCGATACGAACGCGTCCCCGAAATCGGTGGCCGCCTTGAGGGCCGGCGCCGACAGCGGGAGGGGGGCGGGGGCGGCCGTCGCCGGGATCACCGGCGCAGCGAACGTTTCGGTCGCGCCCCCCTTCTTCGGCAGGTTGAGCGTGGACGCGAACGCCAGCCCGAACACGAAGGCGATCGCCACTAACGTTCCGAACTTCAGCCAATCACGCGTACGCACTGACATCGCCGTTCCATCCCTTCACGAGGTTCTTACTTCTTCTTGTCATCGTCCACGATCTCGTAGTCGGCATCGACCACGTTGTCCTTCTTTTCCCCGGTGCTCGCCTCAGCGCCGCCCGCCGGCTGGTCCGCGCTTCCTCCCGGCGTGCCCGCCCCGCGCTGCGCCGCATACAGGGACGCCCCCGCCGCAGAGTAGGCCTGCTGCAGCTCTTCCAGGGCCTTGGAGATCTCATCCGCGTTGCCCGAGCGAAGCGCCTGCTTCGCGCCCTCGAGGGCCTTGTCCAACCGCGTCTTGAGCGAGGCTTCGAGCTTCTCGACCCAGTCTTTCGAGCTCTTCTCCACTTCGTACACCAACGTGTCGAGACGGTTGCGACGCTCGATCTCCTCACGCCGCTTCTTGTCCTCGGCCGCATGCGCTTCGGCGTCCTTGACCATCTTGTCGATGTCCTTGTCGCCGAGACCCGACGAGGCCTCGATCCGGATCTTCTGCTCCTTCCCGGTGGCCTTGTCCTTGGCCGACACGTGCAGGATGCCGTTCGCGTCGATATCGAACGTCACCTCGATTTGCGGCACGCCGCGTGGCGCGGGCGGGATGCCGGTCAGCTGGAACTTGCCGATCGTGCGGTTGTCGAGCGCCATCTGCCGCTCGCCCTGCAGCACGTGGATCTCGACCGTCGTCTGGTTGTCCTCCGCGGTCGAGAAGACCTCCGACTTCTTGGTCGGGATCGTCGTGTTGCGTGGAATGAGCACGGTGGTCACGCCGCCCAGCGTCTCGATGCCGAGCGACAAGGGCGTCACGTCGAGCAACAGGACGTCCTTTACCTCGCCCGCAAGCACGCCGCCCTGGATGGCCGCGCCGATCGCCACGACCTCGTCCGGGTTCACGCCCTTGTGGGGCTCCTTCCCGAAGAACGCCTTGACGATCTCCTGCACCTTGGGCATGCGGGTCTGGCCACCCACCAGGATGACCTCGTCGATCTGGTTGGGCTTGAGCCCGGCGTCCTTCAAGGCCTGCTCCATCGGCGGCATCGTCCGCTTCACGAGGTCGTCCACCAGCTGCTCGAGCTTCGCCCGGGTCAGCGTGAGGTTCAGGTGCTTGGGTCCGGACTGATCCGCCGTGATGAACGGCAGATTGATCTCGGTCTGCATCACGGTCGACAGCTCCATCTTCGCCTTCTCGGCGGCCTCCTTCAGCCGCTGGAGCGCCATCGGATCCTTCGACAGGTCGATGCCCTGGTCGCGCTTGAACTCTCCGACGAGCCACTCCATGATGCGGGCGTCGAAGTCGTCGCCGCCCAGATGGGTGTCGCCGTTGGTCGACTTCACCTCGAACACGCCCTCGGCCAGCTCCAGCACGGAGATGTCGTACGTGCCGCCGCCCAGGTCGTACACGGCGATCTTCTCTTCCTTCTTCTTGTCGAGGCCGTACGCCAGGGCGGAGGCCGTCGGCTCGTTGATGATGCGCACCACGTCCAGACCGGCGATCTTGCCGGCGTCCTTGGTGGCCTGGCGCTGGGAATCGTTGAAGTAGGCGGGCACGGTGATGACCGCCTTCTCGACCTTGTGGCCGAGATAATCCTCCGCCGTCTGCTTCATCTTCTGCAGGATCATCGCCGAGATCTCGGGAGGCGTGTACCGCTTCCCCTGGATCTCGACCGAAGCGAGGCCGTTCGGCCCTTCCACGACCTTGTACGGGACGCGCTTCGTCTCCTCCACCACCTCGCCCATGCGGCGACCCATGAAGCGCTTGATGGAGAACACCGTATTCTGGGGGTTGGTTACCGCCTGCCGCTTGGCCACCTGTCCGACGAGTCGCTCGCCATCCTTGGTGAAGGCGACCACGGACGGGGTCACGCGCCCGCCCTCGGCGTTGGGGATGACGACCGGATCGCCACCCTCCATCACCGCGACCACCGAGTTCGTGGTCCCGAGGTCGATGCCGATGATTTTCTCAGCCATGACGAGTGCTCCTTATCCTGGGGTTGATGCGCGCTGCTAACGCCCCGTCGCACAAGCAATCCCCGTGCCCGACCAAGATGCCAATATGACAGGTTGTGGAGGTCGGTGGAAGTCGGTGGAGGTTAGCCTTTATCTTCTCCCTGTGATCCCGTACAAAGATGAAAACCCCACCGAGCTCACCCCGGTCGTCACTGTCGGCATCATCCTCACCAACGTCGTGGCCTGGCTGTTCGTTCAGGGTGCCGGCGCCCCGGAGCCACTGGCGCGCTCCGTCTGCCAACTCGGACTGATCCCCGGCGAAGTGCTCAAGACCGTACCGCCAGGCACGGCGGTACCGCTCGGTCCGGGGTTGCAGTGTGTGCTCACGGCAGACCCGCACTGGTGGACGTTGCTCACGTCCATGTTCATGCACGGCGGCTGGCTGCATGTCATCGGGAACATGTGGTTCCTCTGGGTCTTCGGGAACAACATCGAGGACTCGATGGGGCACGCGCGGTTTGTCGTCTTCTATCTCTTGTGTGGGGTGGCCGCGGCAGCGACTCAGATTCTGGTCGACCCCGGCTCGCGAGTCCCGATGGTGGGTGCCTCCGGGGCGATCAGCGGGATCATGGGTGGATACATCCTGCTGTACCCGCGGGTGCGGGTCCACACCCTGGTGACCCTGGGATTCTTCATCACCACGGTGACGCTGCCCGCGTATGTGATGCTCGGCTACTGGTTCGTGTTGCAGCTGCTGCTCGGCGCCGCGACGGCAGTGTCGCGCGCGCAGGGCGGGGTGGCCGTGTGGGCGCACGTCGGGGGCTTCGTCGCGGGCCTGGTCCTCATCAAGGTGTTCGCGAACGCCGAGTATCTCGAACGACGCCGCGGAGGGGTGCTCATCCTTCCGCGTGATGCTTGATCGTCTTTCCCTCCACGACGAACACGACATCTTCCGCGATGTTGGTCGCGAGGTCGGCCACGCGCTCGAGGTTGCGGCTGACCAGGAACAGATCCATGGCCGCGCCGATGATGTGCGGGTCCTCCATCATGTGCGTGAGCAGGATGCGGAACACCGAGTGGTGGAGGGCATCCACGGAGTCGTCGCGCCGGCAGATCTCGCGCCCCAACCCCGCGTCCCCGCGGACGAACGCGTCGAGCGCGCCCGACAGCATGGCGCGGGCCTGCCGGGCCATTTCGAGCAGCTCTGGCTCGGGCGCGATCACCCGGGCGGCGAGCAGCCGTTCCGCCGACTGCGCGATGTTCACCGCATGATCCCCGACGCGTTCCAAGTCGTTCGCGATCTTCGTCGCGGCGACGAGGAGCCGAAGGTCGCGGGCCATCGGCTGCTGCGTCGCGAGCAAGTCGATCACGGTCTCCTCGATCTCGAGCTCGAGCGCGTCGACGGCGTGATCGCCTGCGATGACCCGGGCGGCGAGGTCGGCGTCCCGCTTGAGCAGGGCGTCGAGCGCGTGCCCGAGGGCGTCCTGGGCCTCGCCGGACATGGTCAGCAGCTTGGCCTTCAGGTCCGAGAGCTGGTTGTGGAAATGTCGATGGGCCGCACCTAGAGTAGCGCTCATCCGAACCGTCCTGTGATGTAGGCCTCGGTGCGCTCATCCGCCGGCCTGGTGAACAGCTGCTTCGTCGGTCCGAATTCCATCAGGCGACCGAGGTAGAAGAACCCCGTGAAATCCGACGCGCGCGACGCCTGCTGCATGTTGTGCGTAACGATGACGATCGAGTAGCTGCGCTTGAGCTCGACGAGGAGCTCCTCGATGCGCTGGGTCGCACCGGGATCGAGCGCCGAGCACGGCTCGTCCATCAGGAGCACCTCGGGCTCGTTCGCGAGCGCGCGCGCGATGCAGAGCCGCTGCTGCTGGCCGCCCGACAGACCCGTGCCCGGCGTCTGCAACCGGTCTTTGACCTCGTCCCACAGTGCCGCCTGGCGGAGCGCGTGCTCCACGCGCTCGGGGATATCGCGCTTCGGGGCCAGGCCGTTCAACCGCGGCCCGTACGCCACGTTGTCGAAGATCGTCTTCGGGAACGGGTTCGGCTGCTGGAACACCATCCCCACTTCCCGGCGCAGCGCGACCGGGTCGGTGCCCCTGGAGAACACGGACACGCCCTCGAGGAGAATGTCGCCCGAATGCCGGGTGTGCGGGATCAGCTCGTTCAACCGGTTCACGGAGCGCAGGAACGTGCTCTTGCCGCAGCCCGAGGGCCCGATCAGCGCCGTCACCGCGCGGCGGGGGATCGCGACCCTCACGTCGAACAGCGCCTGGGTGAGGCCATACCAGAAACTGTAACCCCGTACATCCAGAACAGGCGTCGGGCGGTCGGGCAGTCGGACGGGGAGGCGTTCGTTGGCCGGCTGTCCGACAGTCCGACCGTCCGACAGGGTTGTTGTCATCCGAACCTCCCCGTGATGTACGCCTCGGTCTGCTCCTTGGTCGGCTTGGTGAACAATTGCTCGGTCCGGCCCAGCTCGATCAGGTCGCCCAGATAAAAGAAGGCCGTGTAGTCGGAGATGCGGGCGGCCTGCTGCAGGTTGTGTGTCACGATCACGATGGTGTACCGGGCCTTCAACTCGTGACATAGCTCTTCGATGCGCTGCGTGCCGGTCGGGTCGAGCGACGCCGTCGGCTCGTCGAGCAGCAGGACCTCGGGCTCGGGCGCGAGGGCGCGGGCCACGCACAGACGCTGCTGCTGGCCTCCCGAGAGCGCCAGCGCACTGTGCCGCAGCCGGTCCTTCACTTCGTCCCACAAGGCGGCGCGGCGCAACGCGGTTTCCACCGCCGCGTCGAGCTGGGCGCGGGGCCGGCGGCCGTTGACGCGCAAACCGGCGGCGACGTTGTCGTAGATCGTCATCGTGGGAAACGGCGTGGGCCGCTGGAAGACCATGCCCACCCGCCGGCGCAGCTGGATCGGATCGACGTCGCGATCGTAAATGTCCTCACCGTCGAGCAAGACCTTGCCCGTGACCCAGCCCCCCTCGGCGAGCTCGTGCATACGATTGAGGCAGCGGAGAAAGGTGCTCTTGCCGCACCCCGACGGACCGATCACCGCCGTGACCGTGTGTGTGGGGAAAAGAATCGAGACGTCCTTGACCGCAGCCCGGCGGCCGTAGAGGGCCGTGAGCCGCTGGGTCTCGAGCCGCACGCGGCCGTCAGCGGGCGGCGCCATGACGCGACCGGAGCACCCAGCGGGCGAGGATAGCGAGCACCAGCACGAGTCCCATGAGGACCAGGGCCGAGGCCCACGCCAGGCGATGCCACTCGTCGAACGGCCCAGTGGCATACTGAAAGATCTGCAGCGACAGCGCTTCCATCGGCTCCCCGATATGGGTATTGAAATTCACGTTGCCCAACGCGGTGAACAGGAGCGGCGCCGTCTCGCCTGCGATGCGCGCCACGGCCACGAGGCAGCCCGTCAGGATCCCGGCGAGCGCGGTGCGCGCGACAATGCGGAGGGAGGTACGCCAGCGGGGATAGCCCAACGCGAGGGCGGCCTCGCGGAGCGAATGCGGCACGAGACGCACCAGCTCTTCGGTGGTGCGCGCGATCATCGGCACCATCAGGATGGCGAGGGCCACGCTCCCCGCGAACGCGGAGAAATGTCCCATCGGTCTCACCAGCCACGTCCAGACGAAGATGCCGACCACGATGGACGGCGTGCCGTTCAGGACGTCCGCTACGAACCGCACTACCCAGCCGAGTCGCCCCGACCCGTACTCGGCGAGGTACAGGCCGGTGCCGATCCCGATCGGGAGGCCGATCAGCGCGGCCAGTCCGACGATGATCCCGGACCCGACGATCGCGTGGGCCACGCCGCCTCCGGTCTCGCCGGTGGGGACCGGGTTCTTCGTGAAGAAGTTCCAGTCGAGCGACGACGCGCCCTTGGCGACCAGATGCCCGAGGATGAGCACGAGCGCCAGTACCGCCACGAACGACAGCGCGCCGACCAGCGCGGTCATCGTGCCGTTCACCAGGCGGCGGCGCAGGCGGCGCGCGTTCACAGGGCCCGACTCCCCACGGCGGTGCCGCGCGCGACGCGCCAGATCAGCAAGCGCGCCAGCGCGTTCACGGCCACGGTCACGACGAACAGGATCAATCCGACCTCGAACAGCGCCGACAGATAGAGGTTCGTCGTCGCCTCGCTGAACTCGTTGGCGATCGCCGCGGCCATGGTATAGGCGGGTTGCAGCACCGACAGGCTGATGTCGTGCCGGTTCCCGATCAGCATCGTTACCGCCATGGTCTCGCCCAGCGCGCGGCCCATGCCCAGGATCACCGCGCCGATCAGTCCCGCGCGCCCGTACGGCACCACGGCGGTCCAGACCGCCTCCCACCGGGTGGCGCCCATCCCCAGCGCGGCCTCGCGCTGGCTCGCGGGCACGGCGAGAAGCACCTCGCGGGAAACCGCGGCGATGTAGGGCAGGATCATGATCGCGAGAATGACCGACCCCGCGAGCAGCGAGCTACCATAGAACACGCCGCTCAAGAACGGTGTCCACCCAAACAGCGCCCGGAGCGGCGGCACGACATACGTCCGCAGGAAGGGGATCAGCACGAAGATCCCCCACAGACCGTACACGACGCTCGGGATCGCGGCCAGGAGCTCCACCAGGAACGCGATCGGCTGGCGCACCCACTTCGGGGAAAACTCCGTGAGATAAATTGCGACGCCGAGCGCCAGGGGTACGGCGATCAACACGGCGAGAAAGGACGACGCGAGCGTGCCGAAGATCATCGGCGCCGCCCCGTACACTTCGGCGACCGGGTCCCATACCGAGGTGACCAGGAAACGAACCCCGAAGTGCCGGATGGCGGGCCAGGCGCTCGTGCCGAGCTCTCCCAGGAAGGCGACGAGGAGCAGGGGGAGCATGAGCGCGAGCGCCGTCAGGGCGCCACGGTACAGGCGGTCACTGGCGTTTCGCCCGCGCAGGACACGCCAGCGGGTGTCGGGAGCCGCGACTGGCTCCAGGGGCACGGTGGTCATCGCGCGGAACGTATCCGTCGTGTGTCACGACTCTGTAACGGGGGACAGAAAAAAACACCCCCCGCCGGCGAATAACGCCGTACGGGGGGGCGGCAGTCGGGTTGGAGGGGTTACCGAGCTGCCGTCGTCCAGACCGCCTTACCACCAGCGGTGATGGTCTTCAACCGTGCCTCGATCCAGGGCCGCAGCGGCTTGGGCAGCGGCGCGTACCCGAGCGGAGCGGCGCGCGACTGGCCGTCCGTCTCCGCCCACCACACGAACTTCACCAGCGTCGCGGCCTTGGTCGCGTCCTCGTACTGCTGGTGCAGCAGGAACCACGTGAAGCTCGAGACTGGATAGGCCGCATCGCCCTCGGGGTTGGTAATGGAGACCCGGAAGTCAGTGCTCGGTCCCATCTCCTTCATCGCGCCGGCTGCGGCGGCGGTGATGCTCTCCAGCGATGGGGTGATGAACTTTCCGGCCTTGTTCCGCACCATGCCCGCGGGCAGCTGGTTGGCCATGGCGTATCCCAGCTCCACGTATCCGAGCGCGCCGGGCGTTTGCTTCACCGTGGCCGTGACCCCCTCATTCCCCTTGCCCCCCAGGCCCACCGGCCAGTTCACCGACGTGCCCCGGCCCACCTTCTGGTCCCACTCCGTGCTCACCTTGGACAGATAATCCGTCCAGATGAACGTCGTCCCCGACCCGTCGGAGCGGTGCACGACCACGATGTCCTCGGCGGGCAGCTTGACCCCCGGGTTCACCGCGGCCAGGCGCGCGTCGCTCCACTTGGTGATCTTGCCGAGGAAGATGTCCGCCAGGATGTCCGGCGTGAACCGCAGCGTCTCCTTGATCTCGGGGAGGTTGTACGTCGGGACGTCCCCCCCGAGCACCGTGGGAATGTGGAGCACGTTGCCCTGAATCGCCGCGATCGCCGAATCCTTCATCGGGGCATCGGTCGCCCCGAAGTCCACCGTGCCATCGGAGAACTGGCGAATCCCGCCGCCCGACCCGATCGACTGGTAGTTGAGCTGGGCATCGGGATGCGCCTTGTTATACGTCAGGATCCAGTCCTGATAAATGATGTTCGGGAACGTCGCGCCCGCGCCGTTGAGCTTCACCTGGGCGGCTGCCGGGACGGCGAGCGCCAGGGCGGCGAGGGCGAGAAAAGGCTGCTTGGTCATAGCTGATACCTCGTCGTCGCTAGAAGTTGAACTGAGTCTGGAACAGGAGTTGTGACCGCGCCGCCTCTTGCGCCGGAGTCGGCGTGGTCGCGAGGTCGAGGTAGTCCCAATCGAGCAGCAGCCGCCAGTTGGGGCTGACCTGGTACGAGGCGCCCCCGATGACGCGGGTTTGCTTGTCGTCCACGCCGGCCTGCGGGTCCTCGACATCGACCCGCGCGAGCAGAGCGGCCTTGCTGTGGGTGAGCTTGTACACGCCGAAGACGCTGTACACGTGGCCGTTCACCTGGAGGGCACCAGCCGGCCAGTCTTGCGTCATCGCCGCCTCACCGGCCAGGGTGATCTGGCGGCTCTTGTAGGATACCATGCCGATGAAACGGTTGCGCTGGGCTCCGCCGCTCGCCTTGCCGTACTGCGCGTAGCCGGTCAGCCGCAGCCCGCCGACGCGGGTCGAGTCGTTGGTGTCCTGCAGCCGCACCGACAGTCGGGCCTGCGCGTCCTTCCCCTTATCGCCAGGGCTGGTGTTGTAGTTCTCGCCGTTCACCACCACAACCTGCAGGTTCGCTTTGTCGGGTCCCCACTTGCCGTCCACGCCGACGCCGAAGTCGGACGAGGACAGGTACCCCTGCTGCGCGCCGGCGGCGGTCATGAAGCCCCGCTCCAGCGCCATCGAGCCCTGCATGCGGTAGTCCCACAGGGCCTCTTCCCAGTCGAGCCAGGACGTGTGGATCAAGCCCACCTTGTAGGTGAGCGGGCTCTTCTCGGGTGTGTACGCGGCGTAGGCGTACTTGAGGCGGTAGCTGAGCGATCCGTTGGACGGCGCGGCCGTGTTGCGGTAGATGTCGGCCGTGACGCGCGTATACAGGCCACCGGAGAACCGGCCGATCACGTTCACATATGCGCGCGTGATGTCGAAGTTGTTGACGTGATTCAGCGTGTCTTTCAGCTGGTAGACGAACTGCGTGTACACCAACGCGCCGACGGAGATCTGCGGCGGTGACGGCGCTTGCGCAGCGGCCGTCGAGGCGCCCAGCGCGCCCAATACGGCGAGCGGGAGCCAGCGAGACAGTCTTGCGTGCACGGTGAGTTCCCCAAGACTGAGGTTGGAAGCGCGGGTCGTGTCGCCGCCCGGGCGGCCTGTCGTGGCACGGCAAACGTGCCCGCCGCACATCACCGCGACGACGCGAGTGTGTCACGAGACTGTAACGGAAAGCAGATAGCGGAGCCATACGGGCCTCCGCTACCTGGCACCCGGTCAGCGACCGTGCCGGCGCTGGCGGGCGTCGACGTGTCGGTGCTGCTGCCCACGGTGGCGTTTCCGGGCACATTGGCGGCGCTGCATCACGAATCTGTCACAGCGTCGCGCTCCCTCAGTAACGAAGTCGAATGCCACCACGAAGGACTGCAGAGTCACCGGGCGCGTCGCAGCTTGGAGCGGCCGCTGTTGTCCGATGGTTGCGTAGAGGGCCGCCACGGTCGCGCTCGGTGGGGACTACGGACTCGGGACTAGGGACTCACCGTCGGGGAAGAACAGGCGAATCGTCGTGCCCTTTCCGAGTGTGCTACGCGCTTCAACGCGTCCCCCGTGGGCTTCGACGAGGTGCTTCACGATCGCTAGGCCCAGGCCCGTCCCCCCCTCTTCCCGCGATCGGCCCGGGTCGACGCGATAGAAGCGCTCGAAAATGCGGGACAGATGCTCCGCGGCAACACCGCTCCCGGTGTCGGCCACCGACACGGTCATGCCGCCCGGGGCCTTTTCGACGGCCACGGTGATGCGGCCGCCGGGCGGCGTGTATCGCAGGGCGTTGTCGAACAGGTTGGTGAAGATCGCCCGCAACGCATCGGCATCGGCCGTGACGCCGCTGCCGCCGGCTGTCGTCGCGAGCTCCACCCGCCGCTCCCGCGCGCGATCCGCGAACGCCGCCCAGGCATCGGCCGCGACCAGCTTGGCGTCGACCCGAACGGGCATCGGCTGCCACCGCCCCGACTCGATGCGCGCCAGATCCAGCAGGTCGTCCACCAGCCGCTGCATGCGCCGGGCGTTGCTCAGGATCGTACGGGCGAATCCGTCCGCCTGGGTCCCCGGGCTTCCCTCGGTCGCCAGGGTCTCCGCGTATCCCGCGATGGACGTGAGCGGCGTCTTGAGCTCGTGGGACACGTTGGCGACGAAGTCCCGGCGCACCGCATCGATGCGCCGCAGCTCGGTCACGTCACGGATCACGAGAAGCGCACCCCCGTTGGGAAGCCCGCGACCGGTGACGAGGAGCGTCCGGCCCGCACGCTCGAGCTCCTGCACCTCGGCATTGTGTCCGGCGAGCACCGCGTCGACCAGGTCGCGGGCGACCTTCTCGTGGAACAGTCCGTCGAGCGCGGGAAGCGGATCGGCGTGCCCGTATCCGAGTAACCGCCGGGCCGCGCGATTGAGGGTGACGATCGTGCCGCGCGCGTCGGCGGCGAGCACGCCGTCGGCCATCGTCTCGATGAGAGTCGTGGTCTCCTCGCGCTCGCGCACCAGGTCGGTGAACCGTTGTTCGAGCTGCTCGTGCATGGCGCGCAGGCTCAGGATGTGTTGAGCGACCTCGGGCACGCTCGCGTCGGGAAAGGCCGGGGGCCGGCCATCGGCGATGGCCTGGGCGGCCCCGCCGAGCTGCACCAGCGGCCGGGCCACCTGGCGGGCGAAGAGCCACGCCAGCGCGCCCGCGCCGAGTAGCGCCGCCAGGCCCGACAGCGCGACGGCGCGCTGCACGGTGGACACCCGTGCGTCGATGGCAGCGAGCGTGGTGGAGACCCGGACCACTGCGATCCCCGGCGGGCCGCCCCGCACCGCCACGTACATCCGACGCTCGTTGGTGGGCCGCGCGGCCTACGCCGGTCGAGAGCGCCTGCTGCACCTCGGGACGCGCCAGATGATTCTCCAGCCGCGCCAGCGCCCCACGATCGAACTCGGTGTCCCCCCGTACGACGCCGGTCGGGTCGATGAGGGTCACGCGTTGATCGACGCGGCTGCCTAGCTCGCGCGCGACATCGGGCCAGCCGAGAGAGTCCCCGGGCAGCAAGGTGGCGAGGAGCCGGGCCTCCCGCTCGAGTTCCCGCGCCACCTCGTCCTCGAGATTCCGTCGGAGCAGGCGGTCCGCGGCGATGGTGAGCCCGCCGACGGCGGCGGCCGTGAGCAGGGTCGTCGTGAGGAACAGCCGCGTGGCGAGCTTCACGAGCGCTTGCGCGCCCGTTGCTCGGGCTGCGGGCGGCGAAACCGATAGCCCGCGCCCCGGACGGTCTCGATGCAGTCACCGCCGCGCCCGAGCTTCTGGCGTAACCGCTGGACGTGCATGTCGACCGTACGCGTCTGGATGTCGGGGTGCGCCTGCCACACGGTTTCGAGGAGTTGCGCCCGGCTCTGCACCCGGCCTTCGCGCTCGATGAGCGTTCGCAGCAGCTTGAACTCGGTGGCCGTCAGCTCGACCTCCGCCGCGTCCACCGTCACGCGGTGCGCGCTCCGATCGATGGTGATCGGCCCGGCGGTGACGAGGCCGCCCGCGGCGACCGCGGGGGCAGCGAGCCGGCGGAGCACGGCCCCGACCCGGAGCACGAGCTCTTGTGGCGAGAATGGCTTCGGCAAGTAGTCGTCGGCGCCGAGCGACAGACCCTTGATGCGGTCCGGCTCGTCCTTGCGCGCGGTGAGCAGGATGACGCCCAGGTCTCGCGTCTCCTCGCGCCGCCGCAGCTCGGCCAGCACATCGTAGCCGGAGATGCCGGGCAACATCAGGTCGAGCACCACCAGGTCGGGGCGCTCCTCGCGCGCCGCCCGGAGCGCGTCGCGCCCGTTCGCCGCCGTGGTCACGCGGTACCCCGACTTCGCCAGGTGGTAGGCGACGAGTGCGGTGATGTCGGGTTCGTCGTCGACGACGAGAATCCGATGCGTCGTGGGCTCGCCCATTGGCGACGGAAGGTAGCGCAATGCGCGCGCCCTCCGCAATTTTCAGCGCACTATGCTCTGCCCGTTCGGCCCGCCGTTGGCCACTCGCGCCCTCCTCTCTCTTCTTCCCTCTTCCCAGACTCCCAATTCCCTTCACGCCGTGATGGCGGTGTCGCGGACCGACACCGTCCCGGCTGAAGCGAGCGGATGGGACCGGTGATCAGCGTCTTCGTGAACGAGCGCCCGGTGTCGGTGGCGCGCGGGGCGAAGGTGCGCGACGCCGTGGAAGCGCTCGACCACGCGCTCGCGGAGCTGGTGGGACGCGGGGCGGCGTACGTGACCGACGGGGTGGGGCGGCCGGTGGACGCCGGCGATCCCGTGGGCGAGGGCGGAGCGATCTTTCGCGTGGTGGTGAGCGCCCGCCAGGGTCCGCCCCGTCTTTCCAAGGACGCGCTGCGGCGCTGGCCCAAGGCGGAACTGCACGTCCACCTGGATGGCTGCCTTCGTCCCGCCACGATGCTCGAGCTCGCGCGTGCCCAGGGCGTGCGCCTCCCGGCGGATACGCCCGAAGGCCTGGCGCAGGCCCTGTTCGTAAAGCACGCCCGGAGTCTCGAGGAGTACCTCACGAAGTACGAGATCACGCTGTCGGTGATGCAGACGGCGCCGGCGCTCGAGCGGATCGCCCATGAATTCGTGCTGGATGCCGCCGCCGATGGCCTGCGCTACGTGGAAGTGCGCTACTCCCCTCTGCTGCACCGGCCGGCGCTGACGCTCGCGCAGGCGATCGAGGCGCCGCTGGCCGGGATCAAGCGCGGGGAGGCGGAAACGGGCGTGAAGGTCGGGCTGATCGTGTGCGCGATCCGCACGCGGCCGCCGGCGGAGTCGCTGGAGCTGGCACGCGCCGCGGCGG
>WNGO01000798.1_pt1 | contig 19620 bp, 17 predicted proteins | sample 5400511 | NCBI WGS metagenome assembly WNGO01 (sample SAMN13153380, study PRJNA577476) | soil metagenome | isolation source: 20 cm soil or saprolite under Garry oak tree replicate 2 | place: USA:California | collected 2016-06-15 | reverse complement strand
CCTTCGCCGGTCGGGCATCGCGGACGTGAGCTACTGGGGCCCCGAGGCGGAGTTCTATCTCTTCAACTCGCTCAGGTTCGACCAGAACGCGCACAGCGGCTACTACTACATCGACTCCGAGGAAGGCATCTGGAACTCGGGCAAGAACTCCGAGCCGAACATGGCTTTCCGGCCGCGGCACAAGGAGGGCTACTTCCCGGTGCCGCCGACCGACAAGCTGCAGGACCTTCGGTCCGAGATCATGCTCAAGCTCATCGAGGCGGGCGTTCGCGTCGAGGTGCAGCACCACGAGGTCGGCACCGCCGGCCAGGCCGAGATCGACATGCGGTTCGACTCGCTGACCAAGATGGGCGACAAGATGATGGTCTACAAGTACGTGATCAAGAACGTCGCCGCCCAGCACGGGTACGTCGCGACGTTCATGCCCAAGCCCCTGTTCCAGGACAACGGTTCCGGGATGCACGTGCACCAGAGCCTGTGGAAGGACGGCGAGAACCTGATGGCCGACCCCAAGGGCTACGCCGGACTGAGCCAGACTGCCATCTATTACATCGGCGGCCTGTTGAAGCATGCGGCCGCGCTGCTGGCGATCTGCGCACCGACCACGAACTCGTACCGCCGTCTCGTGCCCGGTTACGAGGCGCCGATCAACCTCGTGTACTCCAAGCGCAACCGCTCGGCGTGCGTGCGCATCCCGATGTACTCGACCAACCCCAAGACCAAGCGCGTCGAGTTCCGCTCGCCGGACCCGGCCGCCAATCCGTACCTCGCGTTCTCGGCATGCTTGATGGCCGGACTCGACGGGATCAAGAACAAGATCCTGCCGCCGGAGCCGGTGGACAAGGACATCTACGAGCTCGAGGGCGAGGAGAAGGCCAAGATCAAGTCGGTGCCGGGCTCGCTCGCCGAAGCCCTGGACGCGCTCGAGAAGGACCACGCGTTCTTGCTCGAAGGCGGCGTCTTCACCAAGGACGTGATCGACACCTGGATCGACTTCAAGCGCAAGAAGGAAGTCGACGCGGTCGCCCTGAGGCCGCACCCATGGGAGTTCATGCTCTACAGCGACGTGTAGAGACCGAAGGAGCGTCGTTCATCGAGGGGCCTCGGCGCGAGTCGGGGCCTCTTCTTTTACATCCCGAGCATGGCGCGGGCGCGCAGCGCGATGCTGATCGCCACCCGCGTCTCGGGGTCGTCGAGCTGGAGACCGGTCAGCGACTCGATGCGCTCGACGCGGTAGCTCATCGAGTTGACGTGGATGCCGAGGTTGCGGGCCGCCGCGCGGCGCACCCAGCGCGCCGATGACAGGCCCTCGAGGGTCTCGAGGAGCGGCGTGTCTCGCGACTGCGCGTACTCGAGGAGCGGGCCGAGCAGCTCGTTGACGAAACGCCGCAGCGCGTCTGGGCTCTGCACCTCGAGCAATAGTCGAAACGCGCCCAGCGACCGATACGAGGCGACGCGCCCGCGGCTGCCCGTGCGGCGAGTCAGACGAAGAGCCTGCCGCGCCTCGACGTGAGACCGCGCCAGCTCACCCACGCCATTCGCGAGGTTGCCGATCCCGACTGACGCAGAACCCGGCTTCATCACCGGGGTTGCGGCCGACAGCACCTGGGCGGCCAGCTTCTCCACCGCGGGCAGGTCGACGGCGAGGTCGTCCGGGACCAGAAAGACGGCTGACGCCGAACGGACGAGGGTGAGGGCGCCCGGGAGGCGGGAGCGGATCAACCCGCTTAGCGCAGCGTCCAGGCGATCCTGCTGGCCGCGCGGCGCCAGGGCAGCCTCGGTCTTGTCGTCGTCCGGCTCGAGCACGACGACCCACGCCTTCTGGGGCAGGCGGTGCCCCAACCGCTCCGCCTGGCGGGCGATGCGCTCCGCTTCATCTGCTTCGAGGCCGCCGGCGAGCACCTCCTCGACCAGGTCTCCGCGCAGCCGGCGCTCGACCTCCGCCGCCGCGCGTTCCTTGGCAAGCTCGAGCGCCAGCACGGTCGAGCCATGCTCCAGAGCGCGCAGCCGGCCTGCGGCGTCCACGGACTCCTCGTCGGCGACGACCGCGAGCAAGGCCAGCGTCTCGGCTCCCGCGCGCACCGGCACGACGTCGAGCGGCCGCGCCGGCCGGCCGGCGTTGACGCGCACCTCTCGCGCCGCCGCGCCGAGGACGGGGACATGGATTCGCTGCGGCATGCCGTCCGAGTGCTCGCCCGCACCGCGGACACGGTAGCCGTCGGCCGAGTAGAGCGCCGCGCGCCCGCCCGCGAGCGATCCGATCACCTCGAGGATGGACCGGATCCCCGCACCGTCGAGGGAGAGCTTGGTGAAGCGCTCGTGGATATCGTGCGAAAGCTGGATCTCGGCGAGCTGGACCTCGGTGCGGCGCTGCAGCTCGCTTCGCTCGAGGATGCCGGCGACCTGCGCCGCGATCGCCCGCAGGAAGTCGACGTCGCCCGAGTTGAACTCTCGCCGCTCGGTGCTCTGCACGTTGAGCACCCCGACCAGCCGGGGTCCTGACTCGATCGGCACCGAGGCCATGGAGTGAAAGCGGTCCTCGTCCAGCCCTGGCACCCATTTCCAGTGCGGATCCTTGCTGACATCCGGCACCACCGCCGGGCGCCGCGAGTCCGCCACCCAACCGGTGATCCCCTCGCCCACTCTCATGGTCACCTTGCCCACCATGTTCTCGTTCAGCCCGTTGGTCGCCGTGAGAAGGAGCTGCTGATTGGGCGTCAGCAGGTACAGGGAGCAAACGTCGGTGCCGATGGCTGACGTCGTCTCGCGGATGATCAGCTCGAGCAGCTCGTCGGGCCGCTGCGTCGCGGCCGCTGCCTGGGCGAGCCGGACGAGGAAGTTCAGCTCCCGGGCAGCGAGGCTCGAGTCGGCCGTTTGCATGCCCTGATCCTGACGCCTGGCCTTCACGCCGCTTCTCGTGTCAAACACACCATAGATAACGCTCTGCCTAGTGTGACCGATACAGGCTCGACCGGATCAAGGGATGGGGTTAGATTTAGGCCGACCTTGACATCGAATCACCGCGGCGAGTGGCGAGAGCACTTCGCCGGAGTCGACCTGCCGGTGCCGCTGCACGGCGGGGCGACCGTCACCGGGATGAACTTCGACAATGCCGCGAGCACTCCCCCGCTCACACGGGTGCGCGACATGGTCAACCGCTTCTCCGACCTGTACTCGAGCGTGCACCGCGGCACCGGATACAAGTCGCGCCTCTCGACCGAGGCATATGAGGACGCGCGCGAGATGGTCTCGCGGTTTCTCGGGGTCGACGAGAAGAGCCAGGTCGTGATCTTCGTCAAGGGCACCACGGACGCTCTCAATCGGATCGCGGCGGAAGAGGCGCGGCTCGACGGCAGGCAGGTGCTCGTCACCGAGATGGAGCATCACGCGGATCTGCTCCCCTGGCGACACCGCAGCGGCCATGTCATGGTCGGTCTGTCTGACGTGGGGCACATCGACCTCGAGGCGATCGAGGAGGCGCTGAAAAATGCGGATGGCAGGATCAGCCTCGTCGCGGTTTGCGGAGCATCGAACGTCACCGGATTCGTCTCCCCGATCCATGAGGTGGCGGAGCTCGCGCATCGCTACGGAGCCCGCGTTTCGGTCGACGCGGCGCAGCTCGCGCCGCATCACCGGATCGAGGTCCGACCAGCCGGCGATCCCGGTCATCTCGATTTCGTGTCGCTGTCCGGACACAAGATGTATGCGCCCTATGGCGCTGGCGTGCTGATCGCGCCGCGCGACTTTTTCGCGGGTGCGCCTGAGGTGATGGGGGGCGGAGCCATCGACATCGTCACGTGGGACGACACGGTGTGGGCCGACCTGCCCGATCGGGAGGAGGCGGGTTCGCCCAACGTGATCGGAGCTGTTGCGCTCGGGGTCGCCATCGAGACGCTTCTCGAGCTAGGTTTCGAAGCGATGCTCGACGACGAGCTCGCCCTTGGCCGCCGAATGATTGAGGGTCTCAGCGGCATCCCCGGCGTCACCCTCCTCGGCGGTGTTGAGCCGTGCAATCCGGGAGAGCGACTCGCCCTGGCGAGCTTTGTCGTCGACGGTCTGCATCACGGACTCGTCGCCGCGGCGTTGAGCCACGAGTGGGGCATCGCCGTCCGCCATGGTTGCTTCTGCGCGAACCCTTACGTTTTCCACCTCCTCCACATGAGCAAGGGCGACGTCGAGGTCGTGGAGGGCGAGGTCACCGCCGGGCGAAGAAAGGCTCTTCCGGGCGCGGTGCGGGCGAGCCTCGCGCCCTACAACACCGAGGCCGAGATCGACCGGTTCCTCGAAGCCGTGAGGCAGATCGCGCGCGGACGCATCAAGGCGACCTACGAGCAGGCGGCGGACGGGACGTACGCCCCGTCCGGCGGCTGGCCCCGCATCCCGAGCCCTTTGCACGCCACGGTCAAACGGGAGGCACGAACGTGATCAAGCTCATCGTCGAGATCCTGCTCGCGATCTTTCTGCATCCGGTCGCGTTCATCCTGTGCGTGATCGACATCGTCAACCGGCCGGACCTCAGCGGGCTCTGGAAGGTGCTGTGGATCGTGATCACGTTCATCTGGGGCATCGGCCCGATCCTGTACGTCCTGTTCGGCCGCGGCAAGTTCTGGTAACGACGACCGCCGAATGAGAGACCGCGGGGCGACACGAGCCCTCGTGCTCGGTCTTCTCGCTCTGCCGTTCGGAGTCTTCGCACCTTTCGCCATCTGGAGTGGGGCTCGCTCCTGGCGGCGCATCCACAAGTCGGGCGGCGAGCTGGACGGCTTGACCAGCGCCGTGACGGGACTGGTGGCCGGGCTCCTCGCGGTCGTCGCGTTTCTGGTCGGGACGATCTACTGGCTTGTCGCGTCGTGATCGCACGCGCCATCGTCGCGGCGCTGGTCTTCCTGATCGCTCTGCTGACCTATCCGGGGGCGCTCGCCGTCTCGCTGGCGACGCGATTCACACCGGCGCCGGCAACCTCACCCGGTCCGGAAGGCGCCCTGCCCTGGCTGCACGTCGCCCATCCACCTGGAGACATGCCGTACATCGCCGACGACCAGGGACGGATGGTCCTGCTGCACGGCTCGATTCCCGCGTCGCTTCTCGAGTTCGGACCTGGTACCGGGAACGCTTACTCGATCGACCCTGCCGAATATGCAGATGGACGCTGTCCACCGAATTCGTCTTCCAGTCGCTACCCACCACTTTGCCAAGCCGACCTGGCAGCGATGTCAGCACTCGGTTTCAATTCGGTCCGCCTCCCCATCTCGTGGAGCCTGCTCGAGCCACAGCGCGGTCGGTTCAACACGACCTACCTCGACCGCGTCGCCCAGCTGGTGGACTGGGCGGGAGCGCTCCACATGTACGTGATCGTCGACATGCATCAGAACGCCTACTCACACTTCGTGGCGGCGGGCACCGACGTCGACCTGGGCACCAATAGCGGCGCACCCGGATGGGCGACGATCACGGACGGCTTACCGTCGCGCGTGTACCAACGCCAGCGCGAGCTCAATCCCGCCGTGCTCGAAGCCACCACGAACTTTTGGTACGACCGCGACGGCATCCAGGATGAGTACATCGCTGCGCTTGCATTCGTCGCAAAGCACTTCCGTGATCAGCCGATCGTCGCGGGGTACGGCGTCTACAACGAGCCGCTCTTCGGCTGGAACCTGCCGCCCGGCTTTGAGGACCTCCTGCTCTTTCCTTTTTACAGAAGGGTGATCGACGCGATCACAGGCGTGCGCGACGGCCTGCCATGTTGGTCAGGTTTCTTCATGCCCGCCGTGTGTGGGTACCGCGACCTGGGAGTCGACGACCGTCGTCATCTGTTGTTTCTGGAGCCAGGGTTGCTGCGGCAGGTGACGGACTTCCCGACGCATCTCGGGCTGCCGATCAGCTCGTATCCGAACCTGGTTCTGACGCTGCACGCTTACACGCATGTCTTCACCATCGAGCAGCTGCTCGGTCAGACGCCACGCACCGCGACGTACCCATGGGGCGGATTCGACCAGACCTATGGTTTCGCCAAACGGGAGGCACAAGCCATGGCCGCCGCACTGTTCGTGTCGGAGTTTGGCAACTCGCCTGCGGATGACGACCTGCTGCTGACGGCTCAGGTTCGCGAACAGGAACTGCATCTGACCGGGTTCGCGCAGTGGCCGTGGAAGGAAAACGGAGCCGGCTGGGGTATGTACAAGCCTCCCAACTCCCCGCAGGATTCAAGCGGCTGTTTGCGCATCAGCCGTGAACGACTGCTCGCCCGCGTCTATCCGCGCGCCACCTCCGATCCCCACCTGACCTTTCGCTACGACTCCGCCACTGGCGCCTTCACGCTGACCGCGGCGGGGCGCGCCGGCGACGCGCCGACCATCGTCTACGTCCCTGCGGAGGACCGCGGTCCCATCGCGACCAGCGGATCCGGGACGACATCGGTCGAGGCAGGCGTCGAGGGCAGCAGGACCATCTCCACCGTACCGACCGGAGGCAATTTCACGGTCTCGATCGGCCCAGGCGCCCTCGACCTGAAGGGATGCCCCTGAGGGACTTCCAGAAAGTGGCCTTTGACGATCCCGATAGGCACGCCCGGCCGCGTGCCCCATCGAAACTCCCATGGGTCAAACGTCCCGCTCTCCGGGCGGCCCGGCGTGGGGTAATCTGAAGCCCAAGGGTGGGAAGCCGACCAGCAACGTCTGGCCGCGTTGTCGCGTCCACAAACGGGCTCGACAAGAACGTCCAGCAGCCAAACGGAACGCAGAAGAACGGCTCGGCCAAGCGGCGCGTCGGCCCTGTTGCCGCGCCGGTTGTCGAGCCAGCAGTCAAGCTCGTCGCCGTCCACAAGTCGTACGGACGGAACCAGGTGCTGAAGGGCGTGAACTTCGCGGTGGCGCCTGGCGAGCTGGTCGAGGTCACCGGACCGAGCGGTTCGGGCAAGACAACCTTGCTGCGCCTGGTCCACGGCCAGCTCAGGCCGAACGCGGGCGAGCTGTGGGTGCGGGGACGGAACCTGCACCGGCGTTGGCGGCGCGGCCTCGGCGACCTCCGGCGTGACGTCGCGTTCGTCTTCCAGGAGCAGCGCCTGCTCCCTCGCCTGACCGCCCTCGAGAACATCGTCCTCGCCCTTCAGGTGCGCGATCCCCAGGTCCCCAACGCGAGGATCAAGCAGCGGGCCCTCGCCGCACTCCAGTCGGTCAATCTGGCTTCGAGGCGCGGCGCGTACCCGCATGAGCTTTCCGCCGGTGAGCGCCAGCGGGTCGCCGTCGCCAGAGCGCTGGCGACCAAGCCACGCGTGCTGCTCGCCGACGAACCGCTCGCGTCGATGGACGAAGACAACGCCGCGATCGTCATGGGATTGCTCGAGGCTGCAGCCGCCGGCGGCACGACCGTGATCGTCGCCACGCATCGCCACACCTTCCCCGCCAGCCGGATCCTTCGCCTGCCGAGCGCGCGGGTGATGACCAACGGTGCCAAGCGCCCGCATGCGAACGCCAACGGCCACTCCAATGGCGCTGCCAACGGGAGCGCCGGCAGCAACGGCAATGGTCACGGCAACGGACACACCAACGGCGTGGTGGTGCAGCGCGCGTGGTGGCGGACGATCGTCCCGGCTCGCGAGCGAGCGCACCGCGCGCCTATACCGAAACGGCTCCCACTCTGGCGACGGGCGGCGGCGTTCAGCGCGAACAGCTACCGCCTCGTCGTTCTCCACGGACTGCGCAGCTGGAGCCGCGACGCAAGGCAGACGACACCGGTGCTCGGCACGATCGCCCTGCTCTTGATGCTGTGCGGGACGCTCGCCCTGATCGGCGTCGCGGTCCAGCATGCGGTCGCGGACCAGGCCGGCCAGGCTTCGCTTGTCCGGGTATACCTCGCCGGCGGCGCGACTGATAGCAGCATCACGACGCTGGAGGAAAAGCTGCGAGCCGACCCGCGCGTCGCCTCCGTCACCTACGTCTCGCCTGAGCAGGCGCTTGCGGAAGCCCAAAAGCGCCCTGGGCTCGACAACCTCTCGAGCCTCAGCTCGACGAACCCGTTCCCGGCGAGCCTGGACGTGCGCGTGAAGGTCGTGACCCAGGTGGCCGCGGTGGCCACTTCGGTCAAGGGAGACTCTGCGGTCGATCCCGCCTACTCGACGTCTTACGACCCCGACACCTACTCACGCTTGCGACGTTTCGCGCTCATCGCCGGTGGCATTGCCGGCGGCATCGTGCTGCTGTTCGGGGTGGTCGCGTACGCGGTGATCGCCAACGCGATGCGTGGCATCGCAGCCGCCCGGCGGCCGGAAGTCTCAGTCACGCGGCTGCTCGGAGCGCGTGGCTGGATGGTCCGGGGGCCGTTCGTCGTCGAGGGTCTGACCACAGGGGCGCTCGCCGGCGCGGTGGCGGCCGCCGCGGTCGCCGGCGCCTACCTGCTTGCGACACGCTTCGAGTCGACGGTCTACTTCCAGGTGTTGCCCGGCGTAAATGAGACCGCCGTTCAGTACGTGCTGGCCGCGGTGATGACGGCCGGCCTGGTGCTGGGTGCCGCGACCGCGATGCTCGGCTTCCGCAAGGCGCGGGGGTGAAGCGACTCCTCGTCGCCACCGGACTGGTCGGGGCATTTCTCGCCGCGCAGGTGTCGAGCGCCGGGGCGACCGACGCGTCGCCCTGCCCCACGAGCACGACATCCTCGGGCAGCCGGGTCAGCTGCCCGGCGCCCACGGATCCCAACCAGGCGGCGTACGACCAGCTCAAGACGCGGCTGGGCGGCGACGTCGCGCGGGCCCTCGCGGCCCAGCAGCGCTTGCGCCGGACGCTCGACCAGTTCGCGGGCATCGAGCAGTCGCTGACGGCGGAGGTCGCGCAAGAGGAAGCAGTGGTCGCGCAGCTGGAACAGCGGATCGCGACCCTCGACTCCGAGATCGTGGACACGCAGGAGCGGATCGACGTCGAGAAACAGGAGCTCGCCGTGCTGTCGCGAGCGATCTACCGCGAGCCTGACTCGTTCTGGCTGCTCCTCGCGCGAACCGGCAACCTGCACGACGCGCTGATGGCGACCGCGGACGCGGTCGTGGCCGGCCAGCGCGCGCACGCCCTGCAGAACAGGCTCGAGGCAGACCTCGTGAAGCTGCAGGCGGACCGCGATGCCCGCCAGGCGGACCTCGACAGGGAAAGCAACACGCTCGCCCTGCTGAACGCCAACCTGAGCTCGCTGCAAGAGGTGATCGACGAGCAAGGCCTCGTCAGCGGGAACCTCACGACGCTGATGGCGCAGCTGAACACCGCCAAGAGTCAGCTTCGTAACCAGGCGCCAGACATCACCGCGACGTTGGCGCAGCTGCTCGAGTCGCAGGAGCAGGACCTGATCCTGCGTTCGTACCAGACCGCGTGGACCCAGGCCCAGGTGGGCACGGGCCTCGCGCTCGTGAACAAGCTCCTGCCCGCCGGCAAGACGATCGCGGGGCTGGCGCTTTCGTGGCCCATGAGCGCGTTCCAGATCACGCAGGTGTTCGGGCCCACGAGTGTGACGCTCGAACCTGCCCTTGCGCCGTACAAGCACTTCCACACCGGAATTGACATCTCAGCACCGCTCGGCGCGGCCGTGATGGCCGCCGCGGATGGCATCGTCGTCGCCGTCGGCCACACCACATCGGGCTACGGGAACTACGTGATCATCGCTCACGGTGGCGGCATCGCCACGCTGTACGGGCACCTGCTCGCGACTAAGGTCAGGTACGGCGACAAGGTCGTGCGTGGGCAGGTGATCGGGCTGGAGGGGTCCACCGGTTTCTCCACCGGGCCGCATGTCCACTTCGAGCTGCGCGTGGACAACCAGGTCGTCGACCCGATGCCCTACCTGCCAATCCCAGGGACGAACTGGTCCGGCCAGTAGACTCTCAAATCTGGCTACGCCCCCGTAGCTCAGGGGCGCCGGGCGCGCTATTTAATAGTTAGATTTCTTGAACGCGCCCCCGTAGCTCAGGGGCGCCGGGCGCGCGCAGGGCGCACTACTTAGTAGTTAGATTCTTGAACGCGCCCCCGTAGCTCAGGGGATAGAGCAGGACGGTCCTAACGTCAAGGTCGGGGGTTCGATTCCCTCCGGGGGCACCATTTGTCGAAGGGTTTCTAGGCGGCGTGTTCGCCCCAGCGGCGTCGCCTGGTGAACATCTCCGGGACCCCCAACCCACCCCCCACCGCCCCTTCACCGTCCTCCCCAACGCCTCACAGAAACCTCACAGCAGGCTCTTAGATGCGCTTGATGCGACGGGCGCAAGCTTCCGCCCATGAACACCACCGATCGGGCTCACGCCCGGGACGCCGCCCTCCGCCTCCTCAACCGCCTCACCTACGCCGCCGCGTTCGCGGCCGTCGCCGGCGTAGGCCTGTTCAGTGCCGTGAGCGCCGCCACGATCCCAGGCTCAACATCCGCCACGTCGACTAGCACCAGCACTTCGGACTCGGCCTCCAGCACCTCCAACTCATCCTCTTCACAGACGTCATCCAACTCCTCGACCTCGAGCGGCAGCTCCTCGACCTCGAGCGGCATCTCCTCCTCGAGCGGCGTCAGCTCCTCCTCGTCGGGCACCACCCACGCCGTTTCAGGCGCCTCCCACTAAGGCACGATGTCCGACTCCATCCTCTGGTACACGACCCGCGGCGCAGGTGCCGTGACCCTGATCCTCCTCAGCGCGGTCGTCGTCCTGGGGATCCTTTCCAACCTCCGGGTGCAGTCCCCCAGCTGGCCCCGCTTCCTGACCACCGGCCTGCATCGCAACCTCGCCCTGATGACCCTCGTCTTCCTCGCCCTCCACATCGTCACCGCGGTCGTCGATCCCTTCACCAACCTCGGTTGGGCCGCGGCGCTCATCCCCTTCTCGTCCTCCTACCGCACCTTCTGGCTCGGTCTCGGCGTGATCTCGTTCGAGCTCCTGCTCGCGATCGTCGCGACGAGCCTCGTCCGTGGACTAATCGGACACCGCGTCTGGCGCGCGATCCACTGGCTGACGTACGCGGCCTGGCCGGTGGGCGTCGTGCACGGAATTGGCACCGGAACCGACACCCTGGCCGCCTGGATGCTGGCCATCACGGCGGGTTGCGTCGCCGCCGTCGGCGGCGCGATCGTGCTGCGGCTGAGCGCCGGCTCCAAGGACCCGCTCGCAGGGGCGCGCTCAAACTTCCAAGCAGCCGTGGACAGGCGCGAACCACAGTGACGCGCCTTCTCGCCGGCCCGGATGATCGACTTCCGCTGCCACGCGTCGACGGCCGCTTTATCGAGCTGCTCGAGCGCTCGCGACTCATCGGTCGAGGTGGCGCGGGATTTCCCACGGCCGTCAAGTGGCGCGCTGTGGCGCAACGGTCGCGCGGCAACGCCGTCGTCGTGGTCAATGGAGCCGAAGGTGAGCCCCGAAGCCAGAAGGACAGGATTCTCATGACAACGCGTCCGCACCTCGTCCTCGATGGCGCGTTCATCGCGGCGCGAGCGCTGAGAGCGCGACGCGTGGTCCTCTACATCGGCGAGCGCCACGAACAAGCCCGCAACGCGCTGTTGCGCGCGCTGGGCGAGCGCGGTGAGCCCGAGCGAGGCATGGTCTCCTTCGCAGCGGCACCGGCCCGCTACGTCGCCGGGGCAGAGAACGCCGCCATCCATTTCTTGAACGAAGGCATCGCCACGCCCACGAACATCCCGCCCTATCCCTTCGAGCGAGGGGTCGAAGGCGCGCCGACCCTGGTCCAGAACGTGGAGACGCTTGCGCGAGTCGCCCTGCTCGCCCGTGGCACCCCCGCTGACACGGCCCTGATAACCCTCGTCGGCGCAGTGCGCCAGCCAGGCGTGCTCGAAGTTCCGATGGGGACGACGATCGGCGAGGCGGTCCGGCTCGGCGGAGGTGCCACCGAGTCGCCGCGCGGCGTGCTCGTCGGTGGTTACTTCGGGTCCTGGATGGAGCCGCAAGCCGCCTGGCAGGCGCCGATCGACCAGGACCTCAGGCTCGGTTGCGGCGTCATCGGCGTGCTTCCGGCCACCCGATGCCCCGTCTGCGAGACGGCCGGGATCATGCGCTATCTCGCCTCGGAAAGCTCGGCGCAGTGCGGACCCTGCTTCTTCGGCCTGCGGGCCCTCGCCGACGCATCCACGCGCATCGCGGAGCGGGGCGCGAGCCCGGACGACCTCAGACGACTCCAGCGCTGGGCGAGCGAGGTCCGCGGCCGAGGCGCGTGCAAGCACCCCGACGGCGCGGTCATGTTCCTCGCATCGGCGCTCGACGTCTTCGCGAACGAGTTTGTGCACCACAGCGCGCACGAGGAGCGCGAGGTCCGGCGAAGCGCATGAGCAAGCCGCTCATGCTGACCGTCGACCGCATCAAATGCGATGGGCGCGGGCTCTGCGCGGAGCTGCTGCCCGAGCTGATCCGCCTCGACGACTGGGGCTATCCGATCATCTCCCCCGGACCCGTCCCCGAACACCTGGTACCACTTGCCCAGCGCGCGGTTGAAGATTGCCCTGTGCTCGCGCTCGCCCTTCGCCGCATGGAAGCCAAGGCGTGAGCGTCAGCCTGCTCGGCATAGCCGACGACCGGGCCCTGGGCAGCTCGGTTCGCGTCATCGTGACCCGGCCCCAGTCGCTGGCGGCCGCCAAGGCCGCGGTTGACGACGTCCTCCGCGCGATCGACGCATCCGCCAGCCGCTTTCGCGAGGACAGCGAGCTCAGCCGGCTGAACGCGGCACCCGACAAAGTCATCAGGGTCAGCCCGCTGCTCGCGCAGGCGATCGCCGAGGCCCTCCGCGGGGCCACGCTCACCGACGGAGCGGTCGATCCTACGGTGGGACATGCGGTCCGGCTGGCCGGATACGACGCCGACTTCGAGTCCGTGGCTCCCTTCGGGGAAGGCCTTCACCTTGTGGCTCGCCGCGTGCCCGGGTGGCAGGCAGTCCAGTTCAGCGCCGCGACGCGCACCGTCCTCCTGCCCCGAGGCGTCCAGCTCGACCTGGGCGCCACCGCCAAAGCACTCGCGTCAGACCTCGCCGCCGCCGCCGCGTTTGCTGCGATGTCAAAGCAGGGAGGCGTCCTCGTGAGCCTCGGCGGCGACATCGCCCTCGCCGGCGCGCCGCCTCCTCGAGGCTGGTCGATCCAGGCCAGCGAGGACGCCGCCACGCCGATCTCCGATGACGACGAAGCCGTCTCGATCAGCTCGGGCGGCATGGCGACCTCGGGCACGACCGTCCGGCGATGGATGCGCGGCCAGACGATCCTTCACCACATCATCGACCCGGCGACAGGCCTGCCCGCCAACAGCGTCTGGCGGACGGCGACAGTCGTCGCGGGCAGCTGTGTCGACGCCAACATCGCCTCCACCGCAGCGATCGTGCTGAGCGAACGCGCGCCTACGTGGCTCGAAGAGCGCCACCTGGCCGCGCGGTTGATCGACCGGGACGGAGGAATCCACCGCATCGCCGGCTGGCCCGCCGGGCGCCCGCAGGGCGCACCCCAAACGGACGCAAATCGAAGCTGATCCCCAAGATTCTCTGAGCAATTTCCCAGGAATCTCGATCAGCATGGAGTCGATGAACAAAGAGACGGCTCGTGTCCTCGTCGTCGACGATGAGCCGAACATCACCGAGCTGGTGGCCATGGCGCTCCGCTACGAGGGCTTCACGGTCAAGACGGCCGCCACCGGGCGCGGCGCTCTGACCGCGGTCACCCAGTTCTCGCCGTCGCTCGTGATCCTCGACGTGATGCTTCCGGATATCGACGGGATCGAGGTCTTGAAGCGGCTCAACAGCGCCGGCGCCAAGGTGCCGATCATCTTCCTGACCGCGAAGGACGCGACTGAGGACAAGGTGCACGGCCTGACCATCGGGGGCGACGACTACGTGACCAAGCCCTTCAGCATCGAGGAGCTGATGGCCCGCGTCCGCGTCGTCCTGCGACGCCACGGGAACAACGCAGAGACCGGCAAGCTCGCCCTGGCTGACCTCGAGCTCGACGACGAGGCGCACGAGGTGCGCCGCCACGGTCACGTCATCGACCTCACCAACACCGAGTACAGGCTCCTTCGCTACCTGCTCATCAATGCCGGACGCGTCCTGACCCGGAGCCAGATCCTCGATCACGTCTGGCACTACGACTTCGGCGGCGACGCGAGCGTGCTGGAGACCTACATCAGCTACTTGCGACGCAAGGTCGACCGCTACGACCCGCCGCTCGTCCAGACCGTGCGCGGCGTGGGATACGTGCTCCGAACGCCAAGGAAGTGACCTTGTCGCTCCGGGGGCGCTTGCTGATCGGGGTGGTGACTCTGGTCGTCGTCGGATTGATCGTGTCGGACGTGGTGATGTACGCCGCGATGCGCAACTCGCTGCTCAGCCCGATCAGCAAGCAGCTGGTCGCTCCCTCGAGCAGGACTACGGCGCAGATCGTCCTGTCGCACACCGACTGCAACGGACACGGACCCGGCGTGACGGACTTCCCCACCGGCACGGTCGCGGAGCGCATCGGCGAGGACGGCACCGTGCTGCAGTATTGCCGGCTGGGGCCGTTCGGCAACACGGAGACGGCTGCCGGTCTGCAGCTTCCTAAAGAGCTACCCAATCAGGGGATCGACCACCCCGCCACCCCGTTCAACGTGGCGGACGCGAGCGGCGTGCACTACCTCGCGACGGCTTGGCCCGAGGATTCCTTCAACGGCCAATTTGTCGTGTTCGCGATTCCAGTGACGGATGTCAACACGACGCTGAGCAACCTGCTCCTTCTCGAGATCGAGATCGGGCTCGCGGTTGCGGCGGCCACGGTGATCCTCGCGCTGGTGATCATCCAGCTCGGGCTGCGCCCCCTCCAGAAGATGGGCGGTGTGGCGGGTGAGATCGCGGCGGGCGACTACAGCCGTCGTGTCGCACCCGCGACCTCGAGGACGGAGATCGGCCGCCTGGGCCTCGCGCTCAACGCGATGCTCAGCCAGATCGAGGCCGCATTCGAGCAGCGGGCCGCATCCGAGCGGCGGTTGCGCCGCTTCATCGCCGACGCCTCGCACGAGCTGCGCACTCCGCTGACCTCCATCCGCGGCTATTCCGAGATGCTCCGAAGGGGCGCGTCGAAATCTCCCGCCGACTCCGACCTCGCCCGGCGCAGGATCGAAGAGGAGTCCGTGCGGATGTCCACCCTGGTCGACGATATGCTCCTGATCGCGCGGCTCGACCAGGGCCGGCCGCTGGAAACCAGGCCGGTCGACCTGCAGGCGATCGCGAGTGACGCCGCGGCCGACGCCCGGGCGGTTGCGCCGAAACGCGAGATCACACTGCAGGCCCCGGCAACAGTCGTCGTGAGCGGCGACGACACGCGCCTTCGTCAGGTGGTCGGCAACCTCGTACGCAACGCGCTGGTCCATACGCCTGGCGCGTCGCCCATCGAGATCGCGGTCAGCACGCAGAACGGCACCGCGCAGCTCTCGGTGGTCGACCATGGCCCTGGGTTGCGGCCCGAGGACCGGGGGCGGATCTTCGAACCGTTCTACCGGGCGGATCCCAGTCGCAGCCGCGACAGCGGAGGCGCCGGCCTCGGTCTCTCGATCGTCAATGCCGTGGTCGTCGCGCATGGCGGGCGTGTCCAGGTGAAGGAGACCAGCGGCGGCGGAGCAACCTTCGAGGTCGCGCTGCCGCTGGCCTCCGGGCCTGGCTAGCTTCGGCTTCTATCCAGGCACCCCGATCGGGCTCGCCGCCGGATCGTCTCCAAGCGAGCTCCAAGGTTTGTCTCAGATCGCTATGAGGGCTGGACCTCATCGTGGTCTTTGGCGCCCGATGCCACCTCGGGGCCTTTCCCCCAAACGTAGGGGCCGACCCCTAGCGGCCCCTACACCCCCTCCCCTTCCCCGCCAGCCAGGGAAGTTGGCCCGGCGGGACCGCTCGGGGTCGGAGGGAGAGCGTCGGGGGCTTGCCGATGACGAGGCGTCAGAGCTTCCAGTGGATGCCCTGCAGCACCGGCTTCGCCGTCGCCACGTACGCCTTCAGGTTGTCCTGGCGAGTGACCACCATCACGATGTAGTAGACGCTGCCGCTGGTATTGGCTCCGGCGAACAGCGACGACGCCGCCGCCACCGAGTGCCCGCCCGCCGTGAGGGTGAAGCACAGGGACCATGACACGCCGTGAACGCCGTTGAACGTGCCGTTCGTCGCGGTGGTGCCTCCACAGGTTCGGGCGTCCGGGTAGTTCTGCTTGAAGTAAGCGTCGATGGTGTTCTTGTTGTCCTGCGCGGTCTGCGTGGGACTCGACCGTCCGCTCGCTGCGGTCACCGAGCCTTCGCTGTTCGGGTCGGTGAGGACGATCGCTTCGCTGTCCTTGTTCGCCACCGACCAACCTGCAGGGACGGGCATCGTCACGCCGTCGTTCGACTCGGTGTGCGCGCCGGACGTCGCGGTCGGCGACCCAATCGGGCTTGGCGTCACGCCGGGACTGGGGCTTGCCACATCTGGACTCGACAGGCTGCTTCCGTTCGTGTTGTTCGACGACCGGTTGCCGATGATCGCGAGCGCCGTCCCGCATCCGGCCATCAGGACGACGAGCGCCACGACCCCCGCGATGATCAGCATCCACGGCGTGCGGTGCACGGGAGGCACCGGACCGGACGGCGTGTAGTAAGGGCTCTGGTAGCCGGTGGGTGGGGCGATCCCCGGCGGCGGACCGGGCGGGGGGCCTGGTAGCGGCCCGGGCGGAGGCGCCGAGGGCGGGCCCTGCATCGGAGCCGTCGCCACGGCGGAGGCCGTCAGTGGCGTGCCGCACGACATGCAGTAGAGGTTGCCGTCGGGATTCTGCGCGCCGCACCTCGCGCAGGTCATCGCCACCTAAGCGGACCCTGAGGAGCTGGTCGGCGTCTCGCCCACCGGCTTGCGTGCGCGCTTGAGGGCGCTGGGCGACGCGGTAAGAGCCACGCCGCAGTTGGGGCAGAAGCCCGAAGCCACGATGTGCATGTGGCAGTTGGGGCAGACGGTCTCGGCGAACCCCATATGGGCCGCCTCCTGCAGGAGCGCGTGGTGCAGCAGGTAGCGCACGTAGATGAGAAGGGCACCCACCACGACCGCCTGCCACACAAGGACGAGCAGCGGGGAGACCGCGGACTCCTTCAGAAGGATGGTGCCCAGCGAGAACGCGACGTGTGCGAGCAGGGCCATCGCGACCCCGCCGATCTCGCGGCCCGCCAGGCTCCCCCGGCGGTATCGCCAGACCGTGGCCACGATCATCCCGGTCGCGCTGCCCTGGAGGAGCGGCTGAAAAACCGCAAGCGTCGTGAGGTCGAAGATCCAGTTACCCGGCGTGAGGTGCGCCGGGAGACTCGTGAGCGCGCTGGAGAACGCGACCAGCGATTCGGCCACGCTGAACCCGAGGCCCGCCGCCACGCCGAAGACAAGCCCGTCGACCGTCTCCGGAAAGTTGAGCCGGTTCGGGAGGAACAACGCCGGCAGCGGCTTCAGCGCCTCCTGCACGATTGGCACCAGCAGACCCAGGAACAGCAGCGTGCCAACGCTGGCGCCGATGTTGGTCAGAGGGTTGCCTATTGCCGGATAGGGGTTGAAGACCGCACGCTCGATCAGCGTCAGGACCAGGCCGACCACGGCGCCGCCCCCGATCGTGAAACCGAGGACGATCGCCGGCTCGTCGCGGTAGACCTGCGCCTCGTACAGGTAGATCAGGTACAGGACCGGCACCAGGAAGGTCGCGACCAGGATCGCCGCGGTGATCAGCCCGGAGAGGTACAGGACGATGATCCCCGCGAGACCGACCGCGAACGCCCAGCGGAACTCGTGGATCTTGTGCTGGCCGAGGTGCGGGAACAACGTGGTGAAAACTGACGGCTGGATTACGTGCTCGGCGGGGTGCGCGGCGTAGCGGTACTCGCGTGTCCGCGTGCTCGCACTCGCGTTGCCGAGCTCACCCATCGTGCCCTGATGGGCGCCGCAGCGTGTGCAGAACACGCCATCCGGCACGTCGTTCGCGCAGTGGTCGCAGCGCATTGGCCGGAAAGGATATCCGGCGAGTGCCGGACTTTAGGCTTGCTTAGCCCCCTCTGCCTCCGCGGGCACCCAGCCCCGGACGAAATGGCAGGAGTAGTGGCCGGGATGCTTCTCGAAGTACCGCTGGTGATACTCCTCTGCGCGCCAGAAATCGGTCGCGGGAACTATCTCGGTCACGATCTGGCGGTCAAAGAACTTCTGCGCCTCCACCAACGACTTGCGCGCCGCCTGCTCCTGCTCGGGGTTGCTGTAGAAGATCACCGAGCGGTACTGATGGCCCGTGTCCGGTCCCTGGCGGTTCAGCGTCGTCGGGTCGTGCATGTTCCAGAACGAGTTGAGGAGCTGCTCGTACGAGACCTTGGCCGGATCGTAGGTTACCTCGACCGCTTCGGCGTGCCCGGTGCGCCCCATGCACACCTGCTCGTACGAAGGATGGTCGACATGGCCGCCCTCGTAACCCGAGACAGCCTCGATCACGCCCGGCACCTCGTTGAAAAGATGTTCGACGCCCCAGAAGCAACCGCCGGCGAAAGTGGCTTTCTCCATCTCACCCTCCAACATATTCAGGACCCATCATGATTCCCCAGCCGGACGATTCCCTAACCGCAATGCCGCGGCGCCGCTGGTGGCACCTCGCCACGGTGGACATCACGCCGCTGCTGCGGCATCGCGACTTTCGACTGCTTTTCATCGGAAGGTTTGTGTCCTATTTCGGCTCGATGGTTACAACCGTCGCGTTCCCCTTCCAGGTCTACCAGCTCACGCACAGCGTGCTGCTTGTGGGAGCGCTGGGCGTGCTCGAGTTCGGCGCGATCCTGATCTTTGCCTTTGTAGGTGGCGCGCTGGCCGACGCTCGCGACCGCAGGTCGATGGTCTTGCTGGCCGAAGCCGCCCTGATGGGCTGCAGCCTCCTCCTCGCCGGCAATGCCGCGCTCGCGCAGCCGCAGTTGTGGCTGCTGTTCGCGGTCGCGACCGCGTGGGGCGTCCTCGATGCGATTCAGCGCCCTTCGCTCGACGCGATGCTGCCCCGGCTCGTCGACAAGCGCGAGCTGGCGGCGGCTGCTGCGCTCGGCAGCCTCCGCGGCACCCTGGGCATGATCCTCGGACCTGCGCTCGGCGGCGTCCTGATCGCGGTCTTCGGACTTCCCTTCACCTTCCTCTTCGATGTGGCGACGTTCGTGGTGGGGCTCGCCTGCTTGTGGCTCATGCGGGCGGTGCCACCGCCGGTCGATGCCGAACGGCCGAGCCTGCGCCGCGTCGTCGAGGGGTTGCGGTACGCCAAAAGCCGTCAGGAGCTGATCGGGACCTACGCCGTCGACATGCTCGCGATGTTCTTCGGCATGCCTTTCGCCCTCTTCCCGGCCATCGCGCAGGGACTCGGTGGCGCCAAGGTCTTGGGCCTGCTGTACGCCGCTCCGGCGGTGGGATCGTTTCTCTTCTCGGCGACCAGCGGCTGGACCAACCGCGTCCACCGGCATGGGATGGGCCTGGTCGTGGCCGCGACCATTTGGGGCCTTGCGGTCATTGGTTTCGGTCTTGCCCCTGGGCTGCTGCTCGCCCTCGTCTTCCTTGGGCTGGCCGGTGCGGCTGACATGATGAGTGGCGTCTTTCGATCGGTGATCTGGAACCAGACGATCCCCGACTCCCTACGCGGCCGGCTGGC
>WNGO01002173.1_pt1 | contig 19629 bp, 15 predicted proteins | sample 5400511 | NCBI WGS metagenome assembly WNGO01 (sample SAMN13153380, study PRJNA577476) | soil metagenome | isolation source: 20 cm soil or saprolite under Garry oak tree replicate 2 | place: USA:California | collected 2016-06-15 | reverse complement strand
ACTGATGTCCCCGGGAAAGGGAATCGTGTCGAGACCGGTGCCGCAAACGGCAGAGTAGGCCAGCACTGAATCCGTATTGAAGGCGCCTTGCGCCCAGCGCCGGGCGAGAAGCTTGTCTTCCATCACCGGAACCATCAGCCCGGAATATCCGACCTGGGTGACCGGAACCGCCTTGACCGCGGTGGTGATGACGAGCGCCGCCGTCATCGTTCCGCTCGATCCGAATCTCGCCCCCGTGTAGGTCTCGATCGCCGCGCCGATTGATACATCGCCGAGCGGCGCGGGCGTCGGATCCACGCCCATGAAGGCCCAGCCTTTCGACGCCGACACCCGCAGGCCGACCGACTCCGCCACCTTGGCGTGAACGGTCAGCTGTCGGGTCAGTTCTGCGACCGAGGCGTCAAAGTCTCCGTGCGTGCGCGCGAAGACTTCCTGAACGACATTAGCTCCCTCCAGGCCGATCGAGAACTGCCTGCCCGAGCCGGTGTGATAGGCGCCCGGGTAGAACGGCCCATACGGCTTGAGCATCGCGGTCCCGGTGAAGTTGAAATTGCCCTGGCTGCGTGGGCTGTTGTCGGTCACGTAGCGCACCAGGGAGGCGCTCTCGCGGATCACTTTCCAGTGAATCCCGTCCTCGCCGGCCAGAATTGCGTTTCCTTCGATGTTGGGCAGCGATGCGAGAGCTCGCTGTCGCGCAGCATGGCCGGCCCGACGTTGGGAAGAAAGTTCTCTTTGGCCGACAGGTCATCGAAGGCCCGCAGAAATGCAAGCGCTTGTGCATCGGATAGACCGCTCACCAGTTCCCCGAGCGGCTGAGTCACTATGCGGAGAGTCTCGACCTCGTACCCTCGTTGCTCGAATTCGCCCTTGGCCGCGCGCAACACCGCCAGAGCCTCGGCAATCTGCGGCGCGTAATTCTCGCGGTCCAGGCGCACGAATCCCGTGATGGCGCGCAGCTTCGGCCGCGTATAGTTCTGCGCGTGCGCCGTTGCCACCGACAACACGACGGCCAGCAGCAACGCGCCGATCAGTCTGTGTCGAAGACCGTGGATCATGATTCCTCCCGTGATTCCATCGTATTGAAGCACAGTTCGTCCGCCCGCAGCGGGCGAATGCCGCACCTCATCCGGGCGCGGTTGGCCGCGCCCTGACGATCTACAATCGAGCCCATGACCCTGCTTGCCGACCTGGTCCGCACATCGCAGCGCGTGGGCGCGACCGCCGCTCGCCTGGCCAAGGTGCGGGAGTTGGCTTCGTTCCTGCGGGCGCTGCCACCCGATGAGATCGAGACTGCCGCGCACTATCTGTCGGGAGAGACCCCGCAGGGCCGGGTCGGCATCGGCTATTCGACGTTGCAGGCAGCCGCAGCGAGCGGCGCCGCGAGCACACAGACGCTGTCGATTGCGGAGCTGGATCGCCGCCTCGGCCTGATCGCAACGATTCGCGGTGCGGGCTCTGCCGCCCGCCGCACGCAGGCGTTGCGGGACCTGTTCCTGCGCGCGACACCCCCTGAGCAGCAGTTCCTGCTGCATCTGCTGGTCGGAGAGCTGCGGCAGGGCGCGCTGGCCGGAAGTATGGTCGAGGCGATCGCCGCGGCCGCCGAACTGCCGGTGGCGCAGGTGCGCCGCGCGGCGATGTATTCAAAGAGTCTGGGAGCGGTGGCCCGGGCGGCATTGCTCGAAGGAGCCGATGCGCTGGGCCGATTCCAGCTGGAGCTGTTCTCGCCGGTCGCCCCCATGCTCGCCCAGACCGCTGCCGACGTGGGCGAGGCACTGAGACAGCTGCAGGGCGAGGTGGCGTTCGAGTGGAAGATGGACGGGGCGCGCATACAGGTACACAAGGGGGCCGAAGAGGTGCGCATCTACACGCGCGCGCTGAACGATGTCACCGGCGCCTTGCCGGAGATCGTCGATGCGGTGCGTACGTTCCCCGGACAGGCGCTGGTGCTCGATGGTGAGGCGATCGCACTCGATGCCTCGGGCCGGCCGCATCCGTTCCAGATCACCATGCGTCGGTTCGGCCGCAGGCTCAAGGTCGATGAGCTGCGCGGCGCGCTGCCGATCAAGGCTTTCTTCTTCGACTGCCTGCGATTCGATGCGCTGAGCATCGCGGACCGCCCGGCGCACGAGCGCTTCCAGGCGCTCGGCCGGGCCGTGCCGGCGGCGTTGCAGATTCCACGGCTCATCAGCTCCTGCGAGCCGGCGGCGCGCGCCTTCTATGAGGCCGCGCTCGCAGCCGGTCATGAGGGCCTCATGGCAAAGTCGCTCGATGCCCCTTACGAGGCCGGCAATCGGGGCGCGAGCTGGCTGAAGATCAAGCGTGCGCACACCCTCGACCTGGTGGTGTTGGCGGCGGAGTGGGGCCACGGCCGGCGCACCGGCAAGCTTTCCAATCTGCATCTCGGTGCCCGGGAGCCGGCCACGGGCGAGTACGTCATGCTCGGCAAGACGTTCAAGGGCCTCACGGACGCCATGCTCGAATGGCAGACCAGGGAGCTTCTGGCGCGCGCTGCGGCTCGCGCGGGTGAAACGCTACCAGGACGACAAGCGCGCCGCAGACGCCGATACCATGGAAACGGTGCGCAGAGTGTATGCGGCTCAGGCTGGCGCATGACTGCCCTCGGTTCTTGAATGGCGGCATGACGCGAGCGACAATTTACGGTCACCTTCTCGTGAGGCTTACATGAATAGCTCGGTTCTCACCGTGGTGGCACTTGCGACCCTCGCTGCGCCGCTTGCCGCGCGGGCTGAGCAGCCGCCGATCATCGACCGCAGCAGTTTCTTCGGCGAGATCACCATTGCCGGCGCGCAGATCTCACCGGATGGGCGGTACATCTCATTCCTGAAACCGTACCAGGGGACGCGCAACATCTGGGTCAAGAAGGCCAACGAGCCGTTCAGCGCGGCCAGACCCGTGAGCGCGGAGCGCACCCGGCCCATACGCAATTATTTCTGGAGCCGCGATTCGAAGTACCTGCTGTACGTGCAGGACGCGGCCGGTGATGAGAACTTCAACATCTACGCCATCGATCCGACGCTGGCGGCGGACCCGAAGACCGGGGTGCCAGCGACTCGCGCTCTGACCAACTTCAAGGGCGTGCGCACCGAATTGTTCGCCGTGCCGAAGACCAGGCCCGACGTGCTGTACATCGGCCTGAACGACCGCGATGCCCGCTGGCACGACCTGTACGAGCTGCACATCTCGACCGGCAAGTCGCACCTGCTGCGCAGGAATACCGAGCGGATTGCCGGCTGGGATTTCGACAACACCGGCAAGCTGCGCCTGGCGGAGCGCACCAACGCAGTGGGCGACACCGAGGTGCTGCGCGTCACGGCGGACGGCTTCAAGCAGATCTACGGCTGCACGGTGCTGGAATTCTGCGGCGTGGCGGGCTTCGATAAGTCCAACCGGCAGGTTTACCTGATCACGAACAAGGGCGCAGTGGACCTCAGCGAGCTTGAGCTCATGGACCCGACGACCGGGGTGACCGCAAGAGTCGAAAGCGACCCGGAGAGCCGCGTCGATATAAGCAATGTCGCGACTTCGGATGTCGACTACCGCATTCTCTTCACCGAGTACCAGGACGACGTGCCGCGCCTGTACTTCAGGGACAAGGCATTCGAGCAGGGATACCGCTGGCTGAAAGCGCAGCTGCCGGGCAAGGAGATCGCCTTCGGCGCGCATTCCCGGGATGAGTCGATATGGATCCTGACCGCCTATAGCGACACCGATCCGGGTGCGACCTACATCTGGAACCGCAAGACGAACACCCTGGCGCTGCAGTACCTCATCCGCGAGGAGCTGCCGCGGGAATCGCTCTCGGAACGCCGGCCCTACCAGTTCAGCTCCTCCGACGGGCTGCTCATCCACGGCTACCTCACGCTGCCGAAGGGTCTGTCTGCCAGCGGCCTGCCGCTCATCGTCTGGCCGCACGGCGGCCCGTGGGCGCGCGACACCTATGGCTACGACACGTTCGCGCAGTTCCTGTCCAACCGCGGTTATGCAGTGCTGCAGCCGAACTTCCGCGGCTCCACCGGTTACGGCAAGCGCTTCCTCAACGCCGGCAATGGCGAGTGGGGACGCAAGATGCAGGATGATCTGACGTGGGGTGTGAAGGCGCTGGTGAACGCCGGAACCGTGGACCGCAGGCGCGCGGGCATCGGCGGTGGGTCGTACGGGGGCTATGCGACGCTCGCGGGGGTGGCGTTTACCCCGGATCTGTATGCGGCAGCGGTGGCGATCGTGGCGCCGTCGAATCTGATCACGCTCCTCGATGCCATTCCGCCGTACTGGGAGGCGGGCCGCAAGCAGATGTACACGCGCATGGCCGATCCGACTACCGCGCAGGGTAAGGCGCTGCTGGTCGCGGAATCGCCGCTCACTCAGGCGAAAGCGATCGTGACGCCGCTCCTGGTGGTGCAGGGCAAGAACGACCCGCGCGTGAACGTTCGCGAGAGCGACCAGATCGTCGCGGCCGTGCGCGATAACGGCAAACCGGTCGAATACCTGGTGGCACCCGATGAGGGCCACGGCTTCGCTCGGCCCATCAACAATCTGGCGATGGTCACGGCGATGGAAGCCTTCTACGCGCAGTACCTGGGCGGCCGGCGCCAGGCCGACGTGCCGCCGGACGTTGCGGCCAGGCTCACGGAAATCAGCGTCGACCCGAAGACTGTGAGCGGTGCGGTAACGCTGAAGGGCGCTGTGGCGACGCCACCGCCGTCGGGCAAATGACGCCGGTGGCGCGTGTGCCGCGCCGTCCCCGGCGGTCCATCAATCCGGGAATGCAGGCAGCGGCCTATCTCTCCAACTCGAGCCCCACTGCGAGGGCGTCGGACCCATGTCGAACTCGAGCAGCCCACCGGCCTCGAGCTGCACGTGCGTCAGGACCGGGATGTCCAGCGGCTCGCCGTTCAATCTCACAGACTGGATATAGACGTTGGTCGCGGAGTTTCGCGGCGCGGATACGACAAACCGCTTGCCGTCAGGCAGGTTGAGCGTGAGCTTCTGGAACAGCGGGCTGCCGATCATGTAATTCCCCGATACGGGATTGAGCGGATAGAACCCCATCGCTGCGAATAGGTACCATGCGGACATCTGGCCGCAGTCTTCGTTTCCCATTACGCCGGCGGGTCGATTCTGGTAAGAGTCGCGGGCAATCTCGCGCACTCTGAACTGCGTCTTCCATGGCTGGCCGCTGAAGTCGTAGAGATATCCGTAGTGGTGGCTGGGCTCGTTATCGTGCCGGTTGTGCCCGCCCTGGAAGTGCTCATCCAGCGTTGCATTGAATTTCTCCGGCCCCCCCATGAGCGCCATCAGACCCGCAATATCGTGGAGCACGGAATACGTGTAGACCCACTGATCGCCCTCGGTCCAGCCATCCTCCGCGCGCGCCCAGGAACCGTCGGCGTTTCTTCCCTGCATGAACCCCCGCGACGGGTTGTAGAGATGGCGGTAGTTGCGGGAGCGATTGATGAAGAACCGGAAATCCTTGTCCCTGCCGAGCGCTTTTGCGACCTGCGCGACCGCGAAATCGTCGTAGGCGTCCTCGAGCGTTTCGGACGCCGCCTCAGCCGTCTTGTCGACCGGAACATACCCGAGCTGCTTGTAGTACGTGAGGCCGGGACGCGCCTCGTAGGGGACCCCGGGCTCGCGGTCGTGCCAGTCCCGCGTGGTATCGCCCTCGGGCGGCGTCATGGCGTCCTTGTATACGGCCTCCCACGCCAGCGGGTAATCGAAACCGCGAAAGCCCTTGTTGATCGCCTCGGCCACGACCGAATCCGCGTGCGTGGCAATCATGATGTTGGTGTAGGACGGGTTCGGCCACTTCGGCATCCAGCCACCCTGCTGGTAGTCCTGCAGCAATGCCCGCACCATGTCGTCGATGCGCTCGGGAGCCAGGATGGTCAACAGTGTGTTCTCGGCGCGGAACGTATCCCAAAGCGAATAGGCCGTGTAGGAAACTCCGTCGTGCACCCGGTCGTCGAAAGCGCTGTAGTAGCGGCCGTGCTCCGAGAACAGCCTGGGGTACAGCAGCGCGTGGTATAGCCCCGTATAAAGGATGCGACGCTCATCCTCGGAAGCGCCCTCGATCGACACCATTGCGAGCTTCTGGTTCCAGGTGCTCTTCAGCTGCGCACGGACGGCGGCGAAATTCCATGCCGGAATCTCCGCTCGCAGATTCGCCCGCGCCTGCTCGATACTGATGAATGAAGTGCCGACCGTCGCCTGCACCACCCGATCGGCTCCGGGTTCGAAGCCGACGTACGCGCCGACGTTAGGGTCTTGAGCCGTCAGCTCTCCGGAGCGCAGCGCCTCGCCGGTATACACCCCGTGCGCGACGAAGGGCCTGTTGAATCTGACCACGAAATATCCCTTGAAATTCGGCAGCCGCATGTTGGTGAGGTGGGCGTCCATGCGGTCGGGGTTATAGCCGACGATCTCGCGCGCCGTGGGATCGATGCGCACGAACCCCATGACGCCGGTGCGAGTGGCTTCGACCACGACGCTTGCCCTGGAGTGCGCGGGGAACGTGAATCTCAGGAACCCACAGTGGTCGGTCGCGGTGATCTCGGTGCGGATCTGCCGTGAGGCTCCCGCATCCATGAGCACCGAATAGTAATCTGGCGATGTGATCTCGTCGCTGCGTGAGAACGGCAGCCTGCGGGTTGCCGCGACGGTCTTGATATCGTCAACTTCGGGTGTGAGCGTCACGTAGCCGTAGTCGCCCATCCAGATGGCCGGTTGATGGGTGCCGATGAACCCCGAGATCGTGTTGTCTTCAAACGCGTACGAGCTGACGCTGATGCGGTTCTCGCGCGTCTGCGCGGTCCAGTTCGTCATCCCGAAGGGCGTCGTGACGAACGGCATCGTGCCACCATAGTCCGATCCGCCGCCGCCGGTACCGATGTAGGTGTTGACCCAGTCAACGGGACTGGCGCCATCCTGGGCAGGCCCAAGCGCATAGGCGCGAGCGGCAGCGACGACTGCAGCCGCAGCGACGACTGCGCGTGCGATTCTGTGCAACACCGTGGAGACCTTGTCGAACAATCTACCACCGATCATCGAACAGTGTCTGCGGACGCCGACTAGTCCGGCTGCCTAGCCCGTCCTTGTAACCCTGATTGGGATCTTCGGACCATTCCCCCCGCGGCCGCCTTTGGCCGAGGATGCGCATCGCTGCCGACGAACAGCACTGTCGGTAACGCTTCAGCCCTCTAATGAGTCATACGGAGAGTTTCCAAATGCTGTCAAACTTTTCACCATTTTCCCCGCAAGGATTGATACCTCAGTTTCCTGGACTGCAGGGAGCGGGGTGGCCGCAAATGAGTCCCGGCCTGTTCGGGCAGCCCGGCGCATACAACAGCGGCTATGTGCCCTTCGGTCACGAGCCTGCACTGGCAGGCATGTATCCGAGCCCGTTCGCGCCGAGTCCGTTCGCGTACAACCCGCTCCTCGGCTCCTTTGCCGGCTATGCGGGTGCACACCATCCGGCACAACAGATCGTCCTGTTGCTCGGGCAGCTGGCGCAGCAGATCTCCGCCCAGACCGCCGTGACACAGCAGATCAGTATCGGGCTCCACCAACTCGTACACCAGCTGGCTGTGCAAGGCCTTCAGACTCCTCAGGGCGCCCTGGGTGCCTTCGGTGGTCAGTACTTCGCACCGAGTCCCTTCACCGGCGCGACGCAGGGCGCATACGGTGGACTCACCCCCCAGGCGCAGGCATGGGGCGCCAATCGGGCGCAGACCATTCAATAGCACCCAGGCCGTGTGCCTCGGCAGGCCGCCGTGACGGGAGTGAAGCCCGCCGGCGCCTGCCGCGGCGCGACGCGACGCGGCGACCTCACCATCAGTATGGAGGACAGTTCGATGGCTCAAGAAAGAGAGGAGCGGCCCGGCGCGGCGATCAAGAAGACCAGCGAGGCTGGCGATGACTCAACAAGGAGGACGGCGGGGACGCAAAGCCGCTCCGCCCCGCGGGAGCTGGAAGCGGCGCACTGGACGCATCGCCCCCCGGCAGCCGGCGTGAACGTTACCTGATCGGAACCCGTACTGCTCCGGGCGGTCTGCCGTTCGCCCATCCCCAATTCTCCATGGACAACGTCGTCGAGTACCTCGGCCATCAGGAGAACGTCGAGGTCCTCAAGCGCATCAAGCTCGGCGGTACGCAGCCCTTCATGACCGATGGCCGCAGTGTAAGCGAGGTGGTAGTGGCCAAGATCGACGAGGGCAAGGCGCAGCGACTACGCGCGGCTGCACCACCGCATCTGATCATCGAACGCGACTCGTTGCTCGCCTGTGCCGACTACCTGTCGCTGCCTGCGCGGATCGCGCCGATCGGGACGCTGCTGCCGCTGCGCTCCATCGCGACCGAGGTTTCCATTCGCGTGATCGGGGAGCGCGATCAACCGCTCGCCAGGGCGACGGTGGTCATCGAAGGAAACGGCTTGCCGGCCCAGGCGCTCACGGACGAAACCGGAACCGCGCGGCTCACTTTCTTCGGAGGCACGGTCGAGGCAATCCAGACACTGTTCATCAGCCGGATCTGGCGCGCGTGCCGGCAGCCCAGAGCTTCACCCTGGGGCTTGCTACCGGCGCGAACGCCGCGGAGCGAGTCGCAATGCCCGCCTACTGGCCCGTGTCGGTCCAGGGGTGGCAGGGGTGGCCGGCATGGCCGCCGGTGACGCCGTCGGCAGGGGGATTCTTCTGAGACTCAGTTCGCTTCGAGCGTCGGATTCGCTGCCGGCGCCGAAGCGGGCAACGCCGCGAGCGCGCGCGAGATGGCGCGAATGCGCGCGACTGCTTCGCCGCGCCGGTGTACCTTGAGTTTCTCGCACAGGTTGTGGACGTGGTTCTTAACCGTCGCGGCTTCGATTCCCAGCCGCCGGCCAATCTGCTTGTTGGTGAGCCCGCAATCGATCAGCTGCGCTGCAGCTCGCGCCGCGACAGCGGCATGCCGTCGGCGTGGCCGTTACCGACACCGACGGGGTCGTTGCCACCCTGCGACAGCAGGGCCACCTGGCGATACAGCGACGCGGCGGCCCGCGGTGAGCACGGCAGCTCGTCGCACATCACCTGCTCGAGCACTCTGACCACGTCGCCGCTTTCGGCGCTGTCGCGCACATAGCCCGCCGTGCCCGCCGCCGCCAGCGCCAGAATCTCCTCGTCAGTCTCTTTGACGCCGAAAGCCACGACCTTGGAGTGAGGCGCGGATGCAACGAGGTCCTTCACGAACTCGACGCTGTCCTGGCGCGCGGCATCGAAGAGGGTCACATCCGGGTGCAGCTGCGCACTGCGATCCCCGGCATGCGGCAGGTCGACGGTGCTGACGACATCGACTCCACGCTGCGCCAGGATCGAGTTCAAGCCCTCCCGCACCAATCGGACATTGCTCACGACGAGAACGCGCAGCTTCATCGGCCGGCTTCCGGAGGCATCATTTTAGGGCACCCTGAATAGGGGGAGGTTCAAGGTATGACCGCTCAATTCGCAAGTGGCTCCGCGAGAACGTGAATTTTTTCTGACCCGCCGGCAGACAGCAAGCGCGAGCGGCGTGTCGGCGGCAGCGGACAGTGCCGCTGGAGCCCGCTCTCACACCAGCTGCCGGACGCCCGCGACGAGCCGTTCCACCTCGTCCGCGGTCGTATACGCCGCGCAGCCGGCGCGCACCAGGCCATCGCGCTCATGACCCAACACCCGGGCCACAGTGCTCGCGTAGAAGTCGCCGTGCGACACGAATATGCCGCGGGCCGCAAGTTGAGTGGCCACCTCGCCCGCATCCCGGCCGGCGAGGGTGAAGGAGACCGTGGGTGTGCGGTCGGCCCCCGGCGGCAGTCCGTAGAGCTCGACTCCGGGAATGGCGCGCAAGCCCTCCCACATCCGCCTCAGCAGCTCCGCTCCGCGCCGCTGCAGACATTGCGACACGCGGCCGAGCCGCTCGCGACGCGGCACGTGAGCCTCCGAGAGGGAGGCGAGAAAGTCGACCGCCGCGGCCGCCCCCACGATGCCTTCGTGGTTCAAAGTCCCGGTCTCCAGGCGATCCGGACCCTGCGAGGGCGCGGGTTCAAGTCGGGGTGCGTCCAGTTTATCGAGCAGCTCGCGTCGCCCCCACAGCACCCCGACGTGCGGCCCGTAGAACTTGTAGGCGGAGCAGGCGTAAAAGTCGCAGTCCCAGGCTCGCACATCCGCCATGTGGTCGCTGGCGTAGTGGACCCCGTCGACGAACGCCAACGCACCCACCGCATGCGCCTGTTTGACGAGCTGCCCGACGTCGTTGATGGTACCGAGCGCGTTGGAGGCCGCCCCCACCGCCAGCAGGCGGGTTCCCGGGGTGAGCTTCCTCTCGAGGTCTTCTGCGTCAAGGCACCCATCCTGCGGTCGCATCCTGATGGTGCGCACTTCAACGCCGCGCTCTTTTGCCAGTGCGCGCCAGGTGTCGGAGTTCGCGTGGTGGTCGAGCTCCGTCACGACCACCACATCCCCCGCTCGCCACTCGCGCCCGAGTGCGCGGCCGAGATGGAACGTGAGCGTGGTCATGTTGGCTCCGAACACGATCTCGTCCGCAGAACCCCCGATCCAGTCCGCCAGCGCCCCGCGCGCCTCGAACAGTGCCTGGTCGGTTTCCTGGCTGCTCGGGTACGCCCAGTGGGTGTTCGCGTTGTGCTGCAGCAGGTACTCGGTCATGGCGTCCACCACACGGCGCGGGACCTGTGTCCCGCCCGGACCATCGAAATAGGCCACCGGATGACCGTTGTGCCTGCGCGCGAGCGCCGGAAAGCGGCGGCGGATCTGGTCAACGCTGGCAAACTCCGGCATGGACACTCCCCAGGCAGCGAACGGATGCTCACCTCCCTTGATACTATCGTCAACGCGTGGTGGCGGCACGGTCATGGGGAATCCGCTGGTGTGGCGCCGCAGGTCGCCCTGACGCGGCGGCCATCCGCGGGGCGCCGGCGGGTGCGAGTCCCGCCGGCGCCTGATACCGACCCAAGAGCGTTAGCAACGCAGGTCAGACCACCTCAGCCCCCGTCACGACCGAAGTGGAACAGGTCGAACAGGTCGCCGATGGCCGGCATGTTGCACGGCACATAGGTGTTGTCCTCGTCCTGCAGCGGATTGGGCAGGTTGTCACGACTGCGCTCGCTCAGCGTGCCGCCGAGCTGCCAGTTGCGTTCGATGAACTTCACGAACGAGGAATGCTCGTTGTACACGTGGCTGATGTGCCCGCCCGTCGAGAAGGGCGACACGGCGATCATCGGAATGCGCGGCCCGGTGCCGAAGAAATCAACCGGTTGGATGAAGCCCGAGTCGTAATAGCCGCCGCCTTCGTCCACCGTGACGAAGATCGCGGTCGTGGCCCACAGCTCCCGGTTGCTCTGCGCAAGCTCGATGATGTTCTTGGCGAACGCCTCGAACAGGCCCCATTTGGAGGACGCCGGGTGTCCGTCCATGGTGCCGTCGGGCTTCACGTAGGCGACCGCCGGGAGCGTCCCATTGGCAAGATCCGTGAACAGGTCGGTCACGTCCCGCATGTGATCGGCCACCACGGACGGGTAGTTCGACTGATATTCAAACGGGTTGCAGATGTTGCAGTAGCCGCCGTTGAAGGGGCTGCTCGTTCCGTCGGCGTTGAATCCGCCGCCGTAGTATTTCCACGGAATGTTGTTGGCGGTCAGCACATCGCCGATGCTGCGCTGTGCCGTCGGTGGCACGACCAGCCCGCTCTGCGGCAGGCCCTTCGGCGTGAAGGCCGGGTCGACGTTGACCGCCTGCCAGTATTCACCCGCGCCACACCGCGTCTGCAGCCTATAGGGGAGCGACTGCAGATAGCTCGCGATCGCGCCGATCCCCGCTTGCGTCTCATCCGAGCAATTGAACCACTGCGCGCGGTGGGTATAGCGATTCAGCGTCCCGGGCTGCGGGTCGGGGTTGTAGATGTTGGCGGCCGCCGGCGTGGCGGGATTGCCATTGCCGTCGCTGAAGAACACCTGGTCGGCGAAGCCGAGCGGCTGGCTGTCCGGCCCCGTGCCGCCCATCACCGGCTGGTGATAGTTGTCGCTCATCGTGTATTGATCGGCGAGGGACTTGAAGAGCGGCGCATCCCCGTTCTGCATGTTGAAGAAGGCCATGGTCTGCCCGGTGTCGTGCGGCGTGCCGCCCGGCGGGGTGCTGTAGGTCGTGGTCACGGCCGATTGCAGGTCGTGGAGACACCCCGTGGGATTGCTCCTGGACACGTGCTCCGCGTCGATCGCGCAATCCATCTGTTGCACCATCTGGAAATATTGATGGATGGTGTCGCCGGTGAAGGCATCGAAGGGCATGGTCGGACTCGTGAGCTGGAATGGCCCGGGCGGCAAGGCGTTGACATTCGTGATGCGCGTGTCGGGACCGAGCGTGAAGCTCAGCCCGGTGCCACCCGTGCCGAACAGAGACTGATCCTGGGGTGGCAACCCGGGGTCCCCGCCCGCAAGGCTCAGGATCCCGATATACGGAGAGACCGCACCGACCCCGTTCACGTCCGGCGGCGGCAGCGTGCGATAGAGCGTCTTGTTCGCACGGGCGGCGCTGCTGAAGAATTTGCCGCCATTGGGCGCGGAGGTGAGCTGGTACTGATGCGCCCTGGCAAAATGCCGTCCGGGCGTGCCGTCGGCATTGACGATGCCCTCGGACAGCAGGTTGAGTATTCCCTCCTGTGCGTGCCGGGGCACGTAGGTCGCGAACAGGCGATCGAAGCTGCGATTCTCGCCGACGATGATGATCACGTGCTTGATCGGTGTGCCGGTCCTGATCGCATCGGCCGGCGTGTTGGGATCGGCAGCCTGCACGGATGCGGCGAAGGCAAGGGCAGACAGGGCCGCTGCGGATGCGCCGGCGGCGATTCTCGTCCGCCAGATTCTGGTGAATTGCGAATGCATACATTCCTCCCCGGTTGAAATGAGTCCGGGGAGGAAAGCTATGCGCAACAGATGACATGACGGTCTCGGCTTTTTCTCCAAGCGGTGAATCTTTTGTGACATGGCAGCGGCAACGCGGCTCGAAGACCCGGGCGCTGCGGATGCGGCCATCGATCCGCTTGAGGCTGAAGAGTGAAAAGCGACGGCTTCAACACGACAGTGGCATACTCGACGGCCATTCCCACGGCGCAGACTGAGCTCGAAGATGCGACCTCGCAGGCGAGATTCCCAGCGGGCGGGTACCGTCGGACAAGCGGAGCGCTCGACGCGCTACCGAAACCTCGTCAACCCCTTCGAGCCGGTAAGGATATTCTCGGACGATCAGCTCGAGAATATGCACCTGGCGGCGCTGGGCATCCTCGAGCGCCAGGGCATGCGGGTGTTGTCGCCCCGTGGGCGGGCGGTACTGGCGGCCGCGGGCGCCGACGTGGACGAAGCGAGCCAGATGGTCCGGCTCGACCGCGGCCTCGTCACCACGGCCCTGGCGACCGTTCCTGCCGAGGCCAATCTCATTGCGCGCAACCCGGCGCGCTCCTGCCGCGTGGGAGGCCCCCACGTCGTGTTCGCGCCGGTCGCGGGCCCGCCCAGCGTGAGCGATCTGCAGCGCGGCAAGCGCACCGGCACGATCGAGGATTATCGTGACTTCGTCCGGCTCTCGCAGGCCTTCGACGTCATTCACGTGCTCGGCCAGATGGTCGAGCCGCAGGACACCACCGTGACCGAGCGTCACCTCGAGACGACATTCGCGCAGCTCACGCTCGGGGACAAGGTGCCGTATTTCTACTGCCGGGGCGAAGCGCAGCTCGCCGACTGCTTCGCCATGCTGCGCATCGCCCAGGGAATCGACGAGGCCACGTTTCGCAGCGAAGCGCACTGCTATTCGATCTGCAACACCAACTCGCCCCTGCAGCTGGACGTGCCCATGACGGACGGCATCATCGAGTTTGCCGCGCATGGGCAGTTGATGATCGTTACCCCGTTCACCCTCGCCGGCGCGATGGCGCCGATCACGATCGCCGGCGCCCTGACCCTGGCTCATGCGGAAGCCCTGTTCGGCATCACGCTGTCGCAGATCGTTCGGCCGGGTGCCCCGGTGATGTACGGCAGTTTCACGTCAAACGTCGACATGAAGTCCGGATCACCCGCATTCGGCACACCCGAATACGCCAAGGCGGCCTTCGGCGCCGGGCAGCTGGCACGCCGCATCGGTGCGCCGTGGCGCTGCTCGAGCGCGACGGCATCCAACGCCCCGGACGCGCAGGCGGTGTATGAGTCGCAGATGAGCCTGTGGGGAGCGCTCCTGGGCGGTTGCCATTTCATCCTGCACGCGGCCGGCTGGCTCGAAGGCGGGCTGACCGCGTCATTCGAGAAGTACATCCTCGATGTTGAAATGCTGCAGATGTTCGCGGAGCTCTTTCAGCCGGTGCTCGCCTCTGCCGAGGAGATCGGCATCGAGGCCGTTGCGGAGGTGGGTCCCGGGGGCCATTTCTTCGCGGCTGCCCACACCATGCAGCGCTACCGTGACGCCTTCTACACACCCCTGGTGTCGGACTGGCGCAACTACGGCGCCTGGTCGGATGATGGCGCGAAGACCGCGACCGAGCGCGCGAACTCGCGGTGGCGCGAGACTCTCGCGTCCTTCCAGCCGCCCGTCCTGGATCCGGCCGTGCATGAAGCGCTGGCGGCGTTCGTCGAACGCCGCCGCCGGGAAGGCGGCGCCGCGCCCGCCTCCTAGGGGCCGGAGGAAGTCAGGCAAGCTTGCGTGCACTAGTTGCGGAACAGCAGCGCAAACAGACCCAGGGACGCACCATCGGCGTCGGCGCTGAAGGGGCCTCGAAATCGAGATTCAGGTCACGCTCACTGTGACCACTTGCACACTTCCGGCAAGTCCCCATACTGAGCGAGCACCTGCGTCGTTATAAGGTAAAGATTCCTTACCGACTGTGTGGCCAAGCCTGGCGCGCAGGGTACGGCTGCGAACCCGCGTGTCGGCGCCACCGGGAAGGTCATTCACGATGACCGCGGCCACGCCGTGTGGCAATGGGTAAAGGAGACCAGCCGCATCGCCATCGAAAGCACTTCGCGGCTGCTTCGCAAACTCGAGGCGCCGGAGCTGAAGATGGAAGACACCAAGGACCAGGAGGTGCGGATCACGCCGGATCCCAGCGCTGGCGGCGGTTACGATCCCTATAACCAGCGAGTCAAACCACCGAGGTCGGGCCGCAAATAGAGCTTCGCCGGGCAGTCGATCGGTCTGTTCTAGGTCCGTAAATAAGAAGCGCCGTTCACGTCCAGAACCGCGCCAGTCATACTTGCCGGCGCGTCGAGAGTGCAATACGTGACGACCTGCGCGACCTCGTCCGGGGTTGCGACCCGCCCCAACGGTTGGTCGGCCAGGACTGCCTTGTCCCGCACCAGATCAGCCACTCTCTGTGTCGACACCCAGCCGGGCGCGACGACGAATACGTAGACGCCCCTCGGTGCCAACACCTTGGCCAGCGTCTGGCTGAGCGCATTCATACCGGCCTTGCTCGCGGCGTACGCCGGCGCATCGGGCTCTCCCCGAAAGGCACTGCGGGAGGAGACGTTGACGATCCTTCCGCCACCCTGCTCTACCATCTGGCGCGCGGCGCAATAGGAAAGGTGTGCCGGACCGCTCAGATTGATCGCAAGCGTGCGCTGCCACGCCGCTGTCCAGTCTGCGTAGTCGGTAGTCAGCGGCGGATGAGTCGGAAAGATGCCCGCGTTGTTCACGACCCCATCAATGCGCTGAAGCGCGCAAGCCTCCTGCCAGAGGCGTTCGATCGACGCCGGATTGCCGAGATCGGCCCGGATGATAGTGTGGCCAACGCCTTTCATGGCCTGCCTCGTCGCCTCCGCTGCGGCCCGGTCAGACTGGTAGTGCAGCACGACCGTGACGCCACGCAGAGCCAGGGCCTTGCAAATAGCCGCACCAATGCCGCCCGAAGCCCCGGTCACGAGTATGTGGGTCATGCTTCAACACTCCGACACGTCATGGATGCGTCATGGTCAGGGGGCGCGGACTTTTCGACAAGGCCCCACTTATTTGAAATAGTAGCAGTGTAGAACTGGGCCGGAGATCGCAATTTGACGGGAGCCTGGATGTTCCACCTACCGGCATCAGGGACGGCCGGGCGCGCCTGTGCTGGCTCGATGAATGAACACGTGGCTGCCGTGGGTTGCAGCGTGGCAACCATACTCCTTTGCGGCATGCTCGCGAAACCTGCGGCAGCGCAGGGGGCGCCTGTTACGGCGGTGCTGGATACGCTCAGTTCCGTGCATCCCTTTGGCGAGGTCGCAATCTCGCCGGACGCAAGACGCGTGGTCTACGGCAGCGTGGTTACCGGCAAGCGTGCCGGGGCCGAGGTCGACGTGTCGGCGCTCTGGATCGCCAAGGCGAGCGACGGATCCGGCGCGGCTCGCTTGACGGCTTGCCCGGGGTCGGTGTGCGACGAGCACAGCGCCGCCTGGTCGCCCGACGGGACGCAGGTCGCGTTCGTCACGACTGACGCGAAGGAGCAAACGCAGATTGCAATCGCCACCGCCAGCGATCGCAACGTGAAGATCATCACCCGCGCCCACGGCCCGCTGGACACGCCCCGCTGGTCTTCCGACGGCAGTCGCATTGCTTTTCTGTACTCCGAGGGTGCACCCAAGACGCCAGGCCCCCTCAATCCGCTCGCGCGCGACGCAGGCGTGCTGTCCTCGACCGTGTACGAGCAGCGGCTGGCGTTGATTTCCGCGCACGGCGGGAACGCAACACTGCTCGGCCCGGCCGATCTGAACATCTACGAATACGATTGGTCGCCCGACGGCAAGCGTTTCGCGGTCACGGCCGCGCGCGGCTCCGGTGATGACAACTGGTGGATCGCCGAACTCGACTTGCTCGATGCGCAAAGCGGCGCGCTGACCACTCTCGTAAGACCGCATCTGCAGATCGCCTCGCCGCGCTGGTCGGGGGACGGCACGCGCATCGCGTACATCGGCGGCCTCATGAGTGACCAGGGCATCACCGGGGGCGACATCTACGTGGTGCCCGCCGCCGGCGGCGCCCCCGTTGACGCCACTCCGGGCCTGGCGGGCTCCGTACAGACGATTACCTGGAATGCATCGGCTACGCGCATACTGGCCACCGAGTTTGCCGCGGGCGACGAGGTGCTCGCCACAATCGACGTCGATTCGAAGTCGCGGCGCGAGCTATGGCGCGCTCCGCAGATGATCTGGGCGAACTGTCTGCTGGGCTTCACGCCAGGCGACGCGGGCATATCGCTTTCAAGGAACGCAGCCCTCTCGGCCGTCATTCGTCAATCGTATACATCGCCGCCCGAAGTGGCGACCGGGCCGCCCGGCAAGTGGGAGCCCATCACCCGGGCCAATGCCGGCGTGAAGCCGATCACCGGCAAGGCGAGCAACGTGTTCTGGAAGAGCGACGGCTTCAGCGTTCAAGGGATGCTGATCGAACCGCCGTCGGTCGTGCAGGGAAGGCGGTACCCTCTGGTTGTCGTGGTGCATGGCGGCCCCGCGTACGCGCACTATCCGCTCTTCCCGGCGAGCCCGGATTCGTTCGACGCGGTCCTTGCCAGCCAGGGCTACTTCGTGTTCAAGCCCAATCCGCGCGGCAGCTACGGTCAGGGCGAGGCATTCACGCAGGCCAACGTCAAGGACTTCGGCTACGGCGACCTGCGCGACATCCTGAGCGGTGTCGACGCCGCGCAGAAGACTGCGCCGATCGATCCTGAGCGGGTCGGGATCACCGGCTGGAGCTACGGCGGCTACATGACCATGTGGGCCCTGACCCAGACGGACCGCTTCAAAGCGGCGGTCGCAGGCGCAGGACTTTCAGATTGGCTCAGTTACTACGGCACGAACAACATCGATACGTGGATGATCCCCTACTTCGGCGCCTCGGTCTACGACGACCCGAATGTGTACGCACGCAGTTCGCCGATGACGTTCATCAAGAACGTGCACGCACCGACTCTGATCGTAGGCGGCGACCGCGATGCGGAGGTGCCGATCACGCAGTCCTACGAATACTGGAACGCTCTGCGGCGTCTCGGCGTAAGGACGGAGTTCGTCGTTTACCCCGACGAGGGACATTTTTTCTTCAGACGCGCCGATCAGGTCGACGTCGCGTCGCGCGTGGTCAACTGGTTCAATGCTTACCTGAAGCCGGGCCCATGAGAGAACCGCACGTCCCACGGACGCGGCCACCCCCCGGGCTCGTATCATGGCTCGCACCCAGCGGGGCTCGATATGAGCGGCGTGGGGCTGTGCGCACACCAGTGGATGATCTGCTCGAGACTGATACGCGTGGCGCGCGGATCGGCGCCCGGCCGCCAACCGTCGCTCCGTCCGAGTGACGGACCGAACGCCAGCGCGCCAACGGCAGCGCAGGCGGGGAAATAATGGCTATGCGTGACGATTACGGGTACGCCGGCGCGCTGCGCCGCCTCGATGCCCGCCGGGGCATCCTCGATCGCCACGGCCTGGTGCGGGCGCAGTCGCAGGGCTTCAAGCGCGAGCCGGTAAACCTGCGGATCGGGCTTCTTTCGCGGCGCCTCGTCGGCGCAGACGACTGTCGCGAAGTGATGCTCCCAGTGGCTGCCGAGATGCCACTCGAGCAAGGCCGCGACATTGCCGCGGCTCGTGGTGGTGACGATGCCCATTGGCAGATGAGCACGGCAACAATCCGACAGCAGTTCCGCGACACCCGCGCGCAGGGGTAACTCGCCACGGCGTACGATCCCTGCGTAGATCTGGTTTTTCAGGCGGTGCAGCGTATTGGCAAGTGCCTCGCACTGGCGCGCATCCCTCGGGGCCTCTTCTCTGCGGCTCATGTCGCACACAAGCCGCTCACGGCCTCCGGCCACCGCGAGCAGCTCGCCGTAATGCTGTTCGCTCCAGCGCCACGGCATGCCTAGCGCCTCAAAAGCGCGATTGAAAGCCACCAGGTGCCCGTCGCGCTCGGTTTCGGCCAACGTGCCATCGACGTCCCAGAGCAGGGCCTTGATCACGCGAGAAGTGCGGGCAGGCCGTCCACGCTCTCCACGAACGCATCGCACGGCAGCGCACGCGGGTCAGCTCCCTCGTTGTAACCATAGGGCACGCACACGACGGCCAGCCCCGCGGCGCGCGCGGCGAGCACGTCGGTCAACGAGTCGCCTACCATCAGCGTCTGAGCCGGCCGAACCTCAAGTTCCTCACAGGCGCTCAGCAGCGGTTGCGGATGCGGCTTGCGATGCATGCCGGCATCCCCACCCACCACGACGTCGATCCAGTGACTCAGACCCAGGCGAGTCAGCACGCTAACGGACGCCTTTGTCGGCTTGTTGGTCACCACTGCAAGGCGCAAGCCCAGGCGGTGCAGCTCAGCAAGCCCCGCGGCCACTCCCGGGTACACGCGCGTCTGGATTTCACCGAGTTCGTGAATCCGCTCGTAATGAAAGTGGAATCGCTCGAGCAGGAGCGCGGCGTCGGAGGATTGTCCGGCAGCTCCAAGTCGCGCAACGGCGCGCTGTATCAGAGTGGGCACACCTCGTCCGATGAGCACGCGGACCTGAGCCGCAGTGAGGCTCGTGAGTTTCTGCTCGGCGAGCGCGCGGTTCAATGCGACGCTGATGTCGGCGGCGGTATCAAGGAGCGTGCCGTCG
>WNGO01002066.1_pt1 | contig 19639 bp, 24 predicted proteins | sample 5400511 | NCBI WGS metagenome assembly WNGO01 (sample SAMN13153380, study PRJNA577476) | soil metagenome | isolation source: 20 cm soil or saprolite under Garry oak tree replicate 2 | place: USA:California | collected 2016-06-15 | reverse complement strand
CGATCGCGACGGGATGCTCACCCTCGTTCGCCAACGGCGCGAGGCGGTGCGCACTGACCTTCTCGAGTTGCCGGCAGGCACGCTCGAGGCGGGCGAGGCACCGCTCGTCTGCGCTCGGCGAGAGCTCGAGGAGGAGACGGGCCTGACAGGCGGGACCTGGCAGGCGGTGACGGCCTTCTACACGACTCCCGGCTTCTGCCGCGAGCGAATGCACCTCTTCTTCGCCGAGGGCCTCGAGCGCGGCGAACCCAGTCCGGAGAGCGACGAAGAGCTCGAGGTCGTCCGTTGGGCCAGGGACCAGATCGCAACGAAGGTGGGCGAGATCGAAGATGCCAAGACACTGGCCGGGCTGCTCCTGTATCTCCACCGAGCCGAGGCGGACGACACGCACAAGGTAGGGTGACGCCGCTTTGAAGATCGGTGTCGCCAAGGAGATCAAGACCGACGAGTATCGCGTCGCGCTCACGCCTGCGGGTGCGCGTGAGCTCGGGCAGCGCGGACACGACGTCACCGTCGAGACTGGTGCCGGCGAAGGAAGCTCCTTCTCCGATGCCGCGTACGAGGCGGCGGGTGCCCGGATCGTCTCTCTCGACGAGGTCTGGGGCGAAGCCGAGCTGCTTCTGAAGGTGAAGGAGCCGATCGAGCCCGAGTACGCCCGTCTCCGCGAAGGGCTCGTGCTGTTCACGTACCTCCATATTGCGGCCGACGAAGCGCTGACCCGAGCGCTCCTCGAGAGCGGCATCACTGCCGTCGCCTACGAAACGGTCGAGACCGACGCAGGGGCTCTACCGCTGCTCGCACCGATGAGCGAGATCGCCGGCCGCCTCGCCGCGCAGGCAGGTGCGTACTTCCTCGAGAAGCCCCTCGGAGGGCGCGGGCTGCTGCTCGGGGGCGTGCCCGGAGTTGCACCCGGCCGTGTCGTCGTCCTCGGCGGAGGGATCGTCGGCTACAACGCCGCCGTGATCGCGATCGGCCTCGGGGCGAACGTCACGATCCTCGAACGCTCGATCGACCGGATGCGCCATCTCGAGGAAATCCTGTCCGGCCGTGTCAGCCTCTTGATGTCGTCGAGCCTCCAGATCGAAGAGTCCGTGCGCGAAGCGGACGTGGTGATCGGCGCGGTGCTGATTCCCGGTGCGCTCGCGCCACGATTGATCACCCGCGAGATGGTTGCGGGGATGAAGGAGGGCTCAGTGCTCGCCGATGTTGCGATCGACCAGGGTGGATGTGCTGAGACGTCGCGACCGACGACGCACAGCCATCCGGTCTACACGGTCGAAGGGGTCACGCACTATTGCGTTGCGAACATGCCGGGCGCCGTGCCGATCACGTCCACGAAGGCGCTGACGAACGCAACGCTCCCGTACGTCGAGGCGATCGCCGACTACGGCCTGGCGGAAGCAGTCGCTCGCGACGCCGCTCTTGCGCGCGGAGTCAACGTCGTGGAGGGAACCGTCACCTTTGAGGCAGTCGCCGACGCGCACGGCCTCGGCTACCGGCCGCTCGAGGACGTCCTACCGCTGTCCGCTGTTTAGCGTCCGGGCCGCTAGCTCGGCTTCTTCGCGGGCGAGAAGCGCACCACGACCCACGTGATTCCTGCCGCAAGCGCGATCACCGCGGCACAGAAGAGGAGCATGCCGAGCAGTCCGATGGCGTCCATCATGGCCGACCTACAATAGCCGCATGCCGAGGGCGTGTGTCATCGTGCTCGATGCCGTGGGTGCCGGCGAGCTTCCGGACGCCGCCGAATACGGCGACGAGGGCTCCGACACCCTCGGCAACGTTGCGCGCGCCGTACGAGGTCTCGACCTCCCGAACCTGGAGGCCCTCGGCCTCGGCAACGTCGAACCGCTGGAAGGCTGTCCCCCGCAGGCCGGCGCGCCTGCGGTGGCGGGCCGTCTGCTCGAACGCTCCAAGGGCAAGGACACGACGACAGGGCACTGGGAGCTGATGGGGGTCGTCACACCGACGCCGATGCCGACGTATCCGCACGGCTTCCCGCACGACGTGATCGATCCGTTCATGCACAAGACCGGACGCGGTGTGCTCGGGAACAAGCCCGCGTCGGGGACGGAGATCATCCAGGAGCTCGGCGAGGAGCATCAGCGAACCGGCAAGTGGATCGTCTACACCTCGGCCGACTCGGTCTTCCAGATCGCAGCGCACGAAGAGACGATTCCGCTGGAAGAGCTCTACGACGCCTCTCGCAGCGCACGCGAGATCCTGACCGGCAAGCACGCCGTCGGCCGCGTGATCGCACGACCGTTCGTCGGCGAGCCCGGCAACTACGAGCGCACGCCGAACCGTCACGACTTCTCGCTCGAGCCGAGGCGCCCGAACTACCTCACGCTCGTGCGTGACGAGGGCATGCAGGTCCACGGCGTCGGGAAGATCGGCGACATTTTCGCGGGCCAAGACATCGACGAATCGCATCCGACGAAGTCGAACGTCGACGGGATCACGCAGACGGAGAAGCTCTTGCGCGAGATCGACGACGGACTGATCTTCACGAACCTCGTCGAGACCGACATGCTCTGGGGACATCGAAACGATCCGGAGAACTTCCATCGCTGCCTGCAGGACTTCGACCGCCGCTTGCCCGATCTGCTCGATGCGCTGCGTCCGCAGGACCTGCTGATCCTCACCTCCGATCACGGCTGCGACCCGACGACGCCGTCCACGGACCACTCCCGCGAGTACGCGCTGCTGCTTGTCTACGTCGAAGGCAAGAACGCCGCGGGGCGCATCCACCAGGGGGAGTTCGCGGACGTCGGTGCGACGGTGAACGCGTGGCTCGGAGGGAAGTCTCCCTCTCGCGGCCTCCCCGGCCAGTCGATCGTCGAGCACTGACCGTCCCCGCGTGATCCACGCCGCCGAGCTGATCCGCCGCAAGCGCGACGGGGAGACACTCTCGAGCGATGAGCTGTCGGAGCTCGTGCTCGCATATGCGCGCGGCGACGTGCCGGACTACCAGATGGCCGCATTCTGCATGGCCGTGTACTTCCGAGGTCTGAACGGCGAGGAGACCTTCGCGCTCACGGACGCGATGATCCGCAGCGGCGAGACGATCGAGCTCGGCGCTGCTCTCGGCCGCAAGGTGGTGGACAAGCATTCGACCGGGGGAGTGGGCGACAAGACGTCGCTTGCAGTCGGCCCGATCGTGGCCGCGTGCCGGGTGCCGTTCGGCAAGATGAGCGGCCGCGGGCTGGGCCACACCGGGGGCACGCTGGACAAGCTGGAATCCATTCCCGGCTTTCGCGTCGAGCTGACGACCGACGAGTTCCTGCAGCAGGTGCGAGAGGTGGGGCTCGCCATCATCGGACAGAGCGCGAATCTCGTTCCTGCCGACAAGCTGCTCTACGGCCTGCGCGACGTCACCGCGACCGTCGACAACGTCTCCCTGATCGCCGCCAGCATCATGTCGAAGAAGATCGCGGCCGGCGCCGACGCGATCGTCCTCGACGTCAAGGTCGGCGACGGCGCGTTCATGAAGACGGTCGAGGACGCACGCGAGCTGGCGCGGATGATGCTCGAGCTGGGGCGCCATGCAGGCCGCGAGGTCGTCTGCGTCCTCACGGACATGGACCAGCCGCTTGGCTACGCCGTCGGCAACGCACTCGAGATCCGCGAGACGATCGCGACCCTGAAGGGCGAGGGGCCGCCCGACTTCACCGAGCTCGTGCTCGGCGCGAGCGCCCACCTCCTCGCGCTCTCCGATCTGGGGATCGACGAAGAGGAGGGGCGCGACCGCGCGGCGGCCGCGGTCCAGGACGGAACGGCACTTGCGACGTACGAACGCTGGATCGCCGCGCAGGGTGGAGACCCGCGTGAAGCCGCGCTGCCGACGGCGCCCGAAGTCCGTCAAGTGCTCGCGCCCACGAAAGGGTTCGTCCGCTCCATCGGCGCGACCGCCGTCGGGATGGCGGCCCTGCGCCTGGGCGCGGGACGCCAGACGAAGGACGACGCGATCGACCACGCGGTCGGCATCCGCTGCCTCATGAAGCGGGGCGACGCTGTCGCAGCCGCCGAGGTCCTGGCCGAGGTCCATGCCCGCGACGACGAGTCGGCGAAGCTAGCCGAGGCCGAGGTGCTCGAGGCCTACGAGCTGGCCGACGAAGCTCCGGCCGCACGCCCGATCGTGCTCGAGACGATCGCGTAAGCGGATGCCGGAGCTACCCGAGGTCGAGACGATCCGACAGAAACTGGAGCCGCGCCTCGTCGGTCGGCGGCTCGAGCACGTCGAGATCTACGATCCGCGCCTCGTGCGCCCCTTCGAGCCCGTCGCCGTGGCCGCCGAACTCGAAGGCGAACGAGTGGCGGCGCTCGAACGCCGTGGCAAGTATCTGATTGTTCGGTTCGAATCTGGGAAGGTTCTCCTGATTCACCTCCGGATGACGGGGAGTCTGCGGCACGCGGCGAACGGAACATTGGCCGACGATCCGCATCGACGTGCTGTTGTCAAATTAGACGACGGATCGGACGTCGCATATCGCGACGTCCGCCGCTTCGGCACCTGGCAGCTGCTCGAGGCAGCCGAGTTGGAGCCGTACCTCGAAGAGCGGTTGGGTTTCGAGCCGCTCGAGCGCACCTTCACGGCGCGCAGGCTCGCGCAGCGACTCGAGGGCCGGCGCGCACCGATCAAAGCGGCGCTGCTCGACCAGCGCACGGTCGCGGGGCTCGGGAACATCTATGTCGACGAAGCGCTCTGGCGGGCTCAGGTCCATCCGCTTCGCTCCGCCGGCACGCTCCGAGCCGACGAGCTCGCCCGCCTGACACGATCGATCAAAGACGCGCTGAGGGCCGGCGTCAAGCAGCAGGGTGCGAGCCTACGCGATTACTCGACACCCGACGGTGGACGGGGCCGCATGCAGGACCGCTTTCGGGTCTACGGACGCGAAGGACATCCGTGTGCGCGGTGCGGGACGCCGATCGACAAGATCCGCACGGCCGGCCGCGGCACCTGGTACTGCCCGACCTGTCAACGCCTGGAACGTCAGGCGGCGAGCTCGTCCTCCAGCCGGCCGTCGCGGTCGAGGCGCCACAGCTCCGTGTAGCCGCCGATCGGCCCGTTGTCGATCAGGATCTGCGGAACGGTCCAGCCGCCGGTGAGATCGAACAGCTTCTGGCGGAACGCGGGATCGTCGTCGAGCGAGATCTCCTCGTACTCGATCCCGCGGCTCTCCAGCAGCGCCTTCGCCCGCACGCAATAGCCACACCAGCGAGTCGAGTAGATGCGAACCCTTGCCATATGGCTTCTAACGAAGAAAGTCCCGCAAAGGTTCCCTCCACCGCCGGGACTAGACTGGCCGGAAGATGGGACGTTCTTACAAGACGGAGGCGGTCGTGCTGCGCTCGTTCCGGCTCGGCGAAGCCGACCGCGTGCTGCACATCTACACCCTCGAGCGAGGTCGCATCGGGGCCGTCGCCAAGGGGATTCGCAAGACGAAGTCTCGGTTCGGTGCGCGGCTCGAGCCGCTGTCGCACGTCGAGCTGATGCTGCACCAGGGCTCGAGCGAGCTGCAGACCGTCACGGGAGTCGAGCTCGTTCGTTCGCACCACGAGTCGCGCGAGCAGCAATACCGGCTCGGAGTCGGCCTGCTCGGCGCGGAGGCGATGCTGCGCCTCTTCACGGAGCAGGAGACGAATCCGCGCGCGTTTCAGGCGCTCACGCGCTTCCTCGATCTCCTCGACGACCTCGAGCCGCTGCCCAGTCGCACGTCGCTCGACCCGCTCGCGCTCTCCTTCCAGCTGAAGCTGCTCTGGCTGTCCGGTTATCTCCCGCACCTCACGAGTTGCGCCGACTGCGGTACCGAGAGCGAGACCCTGGTCGGGTATTCGGCGAAAGCGGGCGGCGCCGTGTGCAGCAACTGCGCAGCGGGCGGCTCATTGGCCCTCTCGCCCGCCGGCATCGTGGGGATCGAGGCGCTGCTCGCACGTCCACTAGCGGAAGCGCGCGACGCCGGCCTGGCGGAACGTTCGACACGCGACGCACTCACCGTCATTACCGCCGCCTACGAGTACTTCGGGAACTTCAGGCTCCGCACGCTACGCAGCGCCTAGTTCGCCTTCGGTGACTTCCAGTCGCGCTCGAGGGCGCCCTCGAGCCACTCGCCGACGCCGGCGATCGGAATGCGTTCCTGCGCGAGTGAATCGCGGTCACGGACGGTCACGGTGTCGTCTGCGAGCGTCTGCTCGTCGACGGTGAACGCCCACGGCGTGCCGATCTCGTCTTGACGGCGGTACCTCCGGCCGATCGCGCCGCTGTCGTCGTACTCGACGCTGTGCCGGCGCCGCAGGTCCTCGTACAGGGAGCGTGCCTTCGCAACCATGTCGTCGCTCTTGCCGATCAGCGGAAGGATCGCCGCAGTGACCGGAGCCATCTTCGGATGGAGACGTAGCACGGTTCGCTCGCGCTCACCGACGACCTCCTCGTCGTATGCGTCGACAAGCAGCGCGACCATGATGCGCTCGATGCTGACAGCGGGCTCGATCACGTAGGGGACGTACCGCTCGCCGTCCTGGCCCACGTACTCGAGCTTCGTCGTCGAATACTCGGCGTGCTGGGTCAGGTCGAAGTCGCCCCGATTCGCGATCCCTTCGAGCTCGCCCCAGCCGATCGGATACTCGTACTCGATGTCGCTCGTTCCCTGCGAGTAGTGCGACCGCTCTTCGGGGCCGTGCTCGCGCACGCGGAGCTTGCTGTCGCGTAGCCCGTATCGCCGATACCAGTTGAGGCGCTCGTCGATCCAGTAGCGGTACCACTTCTCGGCCTCGTCCGGGGGAACGAAGAACTCCATCTCCATCTGTTCGAACTCGCGCACGCGGAAGAGGAAGTTGCCGGGCGTGATCTCGTTGCGGAACGACTTGCCGATCTGGGCGATTCCGAACGGCGGCTTGCGCCGCGCGATCTGGAGCACGTTCTTGAAGTTGATGAAGATTCCCTGGGCCGTCTCGGGGCGCAGGTATGCACGCGAGCCTTCTTCCTGCAGCGCGCCGACGGTCGTCTCGAACATCAGGTTGAACCGGCGCGGCTCGGTCAGGTCGCACTCAGGCGTCTCGCCGGGGTGCTTGCTCGGCTTCAGGCCACACTGCGAGTCCTCCAGCTTGTCGGCGCGAAAACGGAGCTTGCAGGTGCGGCAGTCGATCAGGGGATCGGTGAACCCGGCGACATGGCCGGACGCCTCCCAGACCTTTGGGTGGAGGATGATCGCGGAGTCGATCGCGACGATGTCGTCCCGATTTCGCACCATCGCCTCGAACCAGCGCTCCCGGATGTTGTTCTTCATCAGGACGCCGTAATGCCCGTAGTCGAAGGTCGAGCCCATGCCGCCGTAGATCTCGGAGGACGGGAACACGAACCCGCGGCGTCGGGAGAGGGAGACGATCTTGTCCATGGTCACCGCGTCGGCCATCGCTCGGCACGTTATCCGCGACAATGTGGCCGTGACGGAGCAGCCGACCGTCGAGCTCCACATCGTCTCCGACTCCACCGGAGAGACTGCCGCGCGCCTCGTGCTCGCGCTCGAGGCCCAGTTCCCCGAGCAGGCGTTCGAAGAGGTCCGCCACACGAGGGCCGAGACGGTCGACGATCTGGAGCGGGCCGTCGCCAGCGCCCGTGGGCACGCCGCCGTCGTGATCTACACGCTCGTGGACCCTGAGCTACGCGATGCGATGCGGCGCCTTTGCCGCCGTGCCCGTGTCCACTACTGCGACTTGCTCGGGCATCCGATCGATGCGGTAGCGCGCGTGTCCGGACATACCGCGCGCATGACGCCCGGCTCCCGGGCACCGCTGACTCCGGCCTACTTCCGCCGCATCGAGGCGATGGAGTTCGCGGTCAAGTACGACGACGGAGTGGGGGCGGGTCTCGACGAGGCCGACATCGTCCTCGTCGGAGTCTCGCGCACGTCGAAGACGCCACTGTCGATCTACCTCGGCTATCTCGGACACAAGGTCGCGAACGTGCCGATCGTGAAGGGCATCGAGCCGCCGAGGGAGTTGTTCGAGCTCGACCCGACGAAGATCGTCGGCCTGACGATCCACGCCGACCGCCTCGCCGAGATCAGGCGGGCGCGCGTAAGGAACCTCGGTGCCAACAACCGGCGCTACGCGGAGCTGAGCGAGGTATACGACGAGCTCGACGAGGCGACCGCGGTGCAGCGGAAGCTCGGTTGCCCGGTGATCGACATCTCGGAGCTGTCGATCGAGGAGACGGCGCAACGGATCCTACGGACCGTAGAGGGACGGAAAGCGGAAGCTGCGGAGGCCGAAGTCACGTGAAGCCGAAGCCGCCCGTGCCCTGGTGGCGCTGGGCCATGTGGTGGAGCATTCTCGGCGCCGCTCTCGTCCTCTTCTACGTGCTGCTGACGCCGATCTGGCTCGGGCTCCGAGGACTTGCCTGGCTAGCGGAGTTCCGGGCCCGCCGCCGGCGCCGCAGCTGATTTGGAACCCGCGGCGCGGCAGCCGTGTACCAAGTACGTGACGTCGCGCCGGATTGCGATCCTCTGCGTGACAGGCGGACTCGTCTACGCGGCCGGTTCGATGCCGGGCACCGCATCCCCGACCTCGGGGCGAACCGTTCCGTGCGGCGAAAGCATCGACGTCACGAAGTTCCCCTACGTCGGTAGCAATCGTCCGCAATATCGCTACCGCCTTGTGCTCGGCGCCGTCTCGGTTCCGCCTGCATACCAAGCGCAAGTCGTGGCGACCGGAGAAACGCCGTGGGGTTGGTGGCGCAAAGGGGGGCTCGTCGTTCGCGCCGACGGGCCGGTGGTCTCGATCAGCGTCCCGCCGGGCTGGCGCGCACGAGCCGGCATCGCATGGGGTTACGGGAACAACGGTGTGTTCGACACCCTTCGGATCGGGGGTTGCCCGGGTCCCTCGGGGCGTGGCCTCGCCTTCTCGGGGGGCTTCTACCTCCGCTCGCCGTCGGCCTGTCTCCCGCTCGTCTTCAGGGTCGGCAGGCGGAGCGAGACCGTCCGCTTCGGTATCGGACGCCGGTGTCGAGCGTGAGACGCCGGTCGTCGCTTCAGGAAAGCACGGCTCGCATGAAGAGAAAGTTCGGGATCGGGCGTCCGGGGTCCGGAGGCTCGCGCAGCGACTCGATGAGGAACCCCGCACCCTCTAGGGCGCGTGAATAGTCCTCGAGTGGATAGGTCCAGCCGTGAAAGTGCATCTCTTGTCCGTCTCGACGCACGGTCATCTCTAAGCGGCGCTTGCCGAAATACGGTCCGTCGATTCGAAACGACGCGTCGGGATCGCCGCTCGCGAAGGACCCCGCATCACGCATAGGGTGGGTGATGCAGGCGCAGAGCCGACCGCCTCGCTCGAGTACGCGGGATGCTTCGCCGACCGCGCCTGGCATGTCATCGAAGTCCATGAGCGTGTTGAAGGCGACCACGAGGTCGAAGCTGTCGTCGTCGAACGGAAGCGCAGCCGCGTCGGCGACGAGATATTCGGAGTCTGGATCGGTTTCGTGTGCAAGTCGAATGAGAGTCTCGGAGATGTCAATCGCGACAACGTCGTGACCAGCCGCGTTCAGGTCGCGCGCGACACGCCCTTCGCCACAGCCCAGATCGAGGGTTTTGCGGCCTGCTTTGGGGACGAAATCCAAGAACGACTTCCGGGTCTCTCTCCAGTACGAGTCGTGCCCGGGCCGGCGCGCCCAGGCCGCCCAGCGTTCTGCCCAGCGTTCCCAGTGCTCTGCTCCGGTCGTCACTGGAGGAGTCTCGCGTCGAGTTCGGTTTCACCGTCGGGGCCGACGCGGTACGCCGCGGCTCCCTCGCGCGAAGTGACGACCTCCCGGAGCTCGGTGCCGACGTAGTGAAGGGCGATGTCGTCGTCGGCGGCGACGCCCGGCGCGAGCCCTCCAGCGACGAGTTGCGTGTAGACGGGACGGCGACGCTCCTCACCGTCGTAGTGCGGGCACGCGCTGCCGGGGAGAAAGCCGAGGCACTCGATCGGCGCGAGCTGAGGTCCGAACGAATCCGTCACGCCGTACTCGAACCAGCAGATCATTCCCGCGCTCCAGCCGGTTAGGAGGACGCCCTGCTGCCAGGCCTCCCGGAGGATCCGGTCGAAGCCGTGTGTGCGCCAGACGGCGAGGGCGTTCGCCGTGCTGCCGCCGGTGATGAGGATGGCGTCGTGGTCGAGCGCCAGTTCGCGCAGTCGCGAGGGCGGCCAGGGAAAGAAGTGCAGGTGCGTCATCTCGGCACGCCCGTGGAGTCGCTCGTACCACCAGACCGTCCGGGCCGGGTCCTCCATGGTGGCGGTCGGTACGTAGAGCAATCGCTTTCCCGGCGCGAGGCCGAGCACATGGTCGAGCAGTGTCTCGTCAGGGATTCCGCCCATCGCAACGATCGTCGGGTCCGGCACAACGCCGAGTATTGCAGGGGATTTGTGAGAGGATTCTCCCTTGGCCGAACGCTACGTCTACGCCTTCGACGAGCCTTCCTCAGGCGGGCGGGAGCTCCTGGGCGGCAAGGGGATCGGCCTCGCCGAGATGACGCAGATGGGGGTGCCCGTCCCGGCCGGGTTCACGATCACGACCGACGCCTGCCGCGCCTACATGTCGAACGGCAAGACACTGCCGGACGGCGTGGAGAAGGAGATCGAGGAGCATCTCGCCGCACTCCAGGAGAAAACGGGCAAGCGCTTCGGCGACACCAACGACCCGCTGCTCGTATCGGTCCGTTCGGGTGCGGCGGTCTCGATGCCGGGGATGATGGATTCGATCCTCAACCTCGGTCTGAGCGACGACGCGGTTGTCGGCCTCGCCCGCGCGACGGAGAACGAACGGTTCGCGAACGACTCCTACCGGCGTTTGATTCAGATGTACGGCGAGGTGGTCGACGACATCGACGGGCACCGGTTCGAGCAGGCCCTGAGCGATCTGAAGAAGTCGAAAGGATCCTTGCAGGACGTCGATCTGTCGGCCGACGATCTCGCCGAACTGATCGACACCTATCGGGAGATCTACCGGGAAGAGACCGGTCGTGACTTCCCGCCGGACCCGCGCGAGCAGCTCGCGCACGCGGTGCGCGCGGTCTTCGACTCGTGGGACTCGCCGCGCGCTCAGGTCTATCGGCGGACGTACGACATCCCGGACGACCTCGGCACTGCGGTCAACGTCGTGCAGATGGTGTTCGGCAACAAGGGAGAACAGTCCGGCACCGGCGTCGCGTTCACGCGCGATCCCTCGACCGGCGAGCAGGGGCTGTACGGCGAGTTCCTGGCGAATGCGCAGGGGGAGGACGTCGTCGCCGGCATTCGCACGCCGGAGCCGCTCACGCACATGGAGCAAAAGCTTCCCGCCGCCTTTGCCCAGCTGCTCGACACCATGCGTCGGCTGGAGCAGCACTACCGCGACATGCAGGACATCGAGTTCACGGTCGAGGACAACGAGCTCTATCTGCTGCAGACGCGTTCCGCCAAACGCACAGCCGCGGCTTCGGTCAAAGCTGCTGTCGACATGGCCGACGAAGGACTGATCTCGCGCGAGGATGCGATCGCCCGGATCGATCCTGCGCAGCTCGAGCAGCTCCTACATCCGATGATCGACCCGGCCGCGCGCTGGGAGGTGGCGACGAAGGGCCTGAACGCCTCGCCCGGCGCGGCCTGTGGCGCGATCGTGCTCGACGCCGACACGGCGGAGGAGCGCGGCAGGGCGGGTGAGAGCGTGATCCTCGTCCGCTGGGAGACGACGCCGGACGACATCCACGGACTGATCCAGGCGGCCGGAATCCTCACGGCGCACGGCGGCATGACCTCACACGCAGCGGTGGTGGCGCGGGGCATGGGCAAGCCGTGTGTCGCGGGCTGCGAAGGGCTCTCGATCGACCTCGACGCGCGCATGATCACCGTTGGCGAAACGACCCTGTCCGAGGGCGATCTCCTCACGATCGACGGCAGTACCGGAGCGGTGATCGTGGGAGAGGTGCCGCTCGTGGCACCCGCCGTCAACGACGATCTCCAGACGATCCTCGGCTGGGGCGACGAGCACCGGACTCTGAAGGTGCGTGCGAATGCCGACACCCCGGAGGATGCCGCGAAGGCGCGCGAGTTCGGAGCGGAAGGCATCGGCCTGTGCCGCACCGAGCACATGTTCATGGCCGAGGACCGGCTGCCCGTCATGCGCGAGATGATCCTTGCCGAGAGCGAGGACGGCCGTCGCGAGGCGCTCGACAAGCTGCTGCCGATGCAGCAGGGCGACTTCGAGGCGATCTTCGAGGCGATGGCCGGGCTGCCCGTGACGATCCGCCTGCTCGATCCGCCGCTGCACGAGTTCCTGCCGCCGCTCGGCCAGGTGACGGACGAGAGAACGCGTCGCCGCGTCAAACAGCTGCAGGAATCGAACCCGATGCTCGGGACCCGTGGCTGCCGGCTCGGCTTGCAGTGGCCGGAGATCTACGAGATGCAGGTTCGAGCGATCGTCCGCGCTGCGCGCGCGGTCGACGAGCGGACCGGGGAGCCGCCCCTGGTCGAGATCATGCATCCGCTCGTCGGGTTCGAGGAGGAGCTACGCCGGCTGCGCGACCTGACCGTCCGCGTGGCGAAGGAGGAGGCTCCCGAGGTCGAGTATCTGTGCGGGACGATGATCGAGCTGCCGCGCGCGTGCATCCGCGCCGACGAGATCGCCGAGCAGGCCGACTTCTTCTCCTTCGGGACGAACGACCTCACGCAGACCACACTCGGCTTCTCGCGCGACGACGCTGAGTCGACATCGACGGGGTCGGCGACCTGATGCGAATCGCCGTCAAGCGTGGTCGTTCGACCAAGCCCGACCTGAAGCTCGGCATCTGCGGCGAGCACGGGGGAGAGCCGAAGTCGGTCGCGTTCTGCCACGAGCTCGGGCTGGACTACGTGTCGTGCTCGCCCTATCGGGTGCCGCTGGCACGGTTGGCTGCGGCGCAGGCCGCCCTGGCCGCGACCGGGGTCGTCGCGTATGCGGCGGCAGGGGGCTGATGGGATACGCAATTCTCCTCGACGGTGACCGCGTCGCACACATGAGCTCCGACGAGGCCGTCCGTGTCTGGATAGCGAAGTACCGTGAAGACCATGCTGATGACGATCCTTCAGCGGTGCATCTCCAGATCCTCGAACGGGGCGCGCTTGCCTGGCTCGTGGGCGGCAAGCTCGTCGACCGAGAGCGGTTTCTCTAGCTGAAGAGCGTCTCCTGGGACGAGGTTCGCGCGCGGCGACTCGCGCGCAGCTCGCTCGCCGAGCGCGCGAGTGCGGAGCGGCTTCTAGAGGTCGTGCACGAGACATGTGGCATCCACGCGCAGGTTCAGGCGTCGGCCGAGCTGCAGCTCGCCGCTCGCGTCGAGGGGATCACGCAGCAGGACGTTCGCGACGCGCTCTGGGACCGCCGGGAGCTAGTGAAGGCGTGGACGTTGCGCGGGACGCTTCATCTCCATCCAGCCGGCGAGCTGGCGATCTGGTACGCGGCCGCCCGGGCGGTGTCGCCGGCCGAGCCGCGGGAGCTGGACGCGTGGGTCGATCCAAAGGGCGAACTACACCCGGCGCTCGGACACGATGACGTCAAGGAGATAGGCGCCGCGGTGCTGGCCGCGCTCGACGGCCGCTGCCTCCTGCGCGAGGAACTGGCCACCCAGGTCGTGCAACGCGTCGGTCCCAAGGCGCGAGGCCGTCTGCTCTCCGGCTTCGCGTTCTTCGGCGATGCCGACCTCTGTCAAGGACCGCCGCAGGGAAGCAAGATCACGCTCGCCCGTCCGGATCAATGGGTCGTCCAGTGGGAAGAGGTGGACGAGCAGGAAGCTCTGCGCGAGGTCTGCCGCCGCTATCTGCGGACGTATGGACCGGCTACGCCGAAGGATTTCCGCGAGTGGTTCACGTCGCGGTGGTTCAAGCCGGCCGATGCGCGAGCCCTGTTCGATTCGATCGGCAACGAGCTCGAGATGATGGACATCGAAGGACACGCTGCTTCCGTCCTCACCGGTGACACCGAGTTTCCGCAGCCGGAAATGAACGTACGCCTGCTATCCGAGTACGACGTCTACGTGATGGGCTTCCGCGAGCGCGACCAGCTCGTGCCCGACAAGGCGCGTCGCCAGGTCGCGGCGCACGGTCGCGGCAAGTACGAAGGGCCCGCGGGCGTTCGCTTCCTGATGATCGGCGGCATGGCGGCGGGCTTGTGGGAACGGAAGAAGCGAGGCAAACGCATCGAGCTCACAGTCACACCGAGCGGGAAGCTCACGCGCGCGGAGCGCGCGGAAATCGACCGTGAGGCCGAACGCATCGGTGTCTTCCTCGGGCTCGAACCGGTGCTTACGGTCGAATGACGACCGGCGTGCCCAGCGGGACCGTGCGCATCAGATAGCGCAGGTCGAAGTCGCTCGCGTGCACGCAACCCGCAGACACGGCCCGGCCGAAGTCGCTCGACGAGAGCGTGCCGTGAATCGCGATTCGGTTCCCTCCGCTCCAGCCGGCGGGCAGATTCGGCTGCGTTGCGGAGAGCGCGAGAATGCAGCACCCGTAGGCGGCGCTGTAGGCGGAACCGTTGAGCTTGTCCGTGACGGCGAATGTCCCTGTCGGAGTCGGCGAGCCCGCACGGCCGACACCGATGCTGAGTCGGCGCACCACGGTGCCGTTGCGTCGAACGACGAGCGTGCGCGCCGAAAGATCGACGTGAAGGTCGAGACGCGTGCGGGCATACCGCAGCCCGCTGGACCTCGCGTCGACCCAGACGACCCGGTTGCTCCCGACGCCGGCCTCGGTGACTCCCAGCCAGCGCCCTTGCCGGTTGACGACGACGCCGAGTGCACGCGGCGACCCGAACTCCGTCCTCGAGCCGACGCGCGAGAGCACGCGGCCGCCAGGGCGGCTGCGTAGCGCCAGAGCGTGCCCGGGCCTGACCTCGGCGATCACGTGCGCGGGTGCGGGGCGTGGCGTCGGGACGCGCACCCATCCGGTCGGGGACGCCGGTGGGTCGAACGCGACCCGGCCGACTGCGGTGCTCGGTGCAAGAGCTGCAGCGCCTGCGCTGACGACGACGAGCGAAATGAGGGCGAGAAGCGACCGGGCCACACAGGGTGGATCGGCAGGTCCGGACGGTCATGCGTTCCCTCGAACGAGTTGCCTCCAAAGGGTGACAGGACGCCGCCGAACCTTCTAGGTCTCGCGCAGCTCCCGCGCGAACGAGCCGCCGCCGATGACGTGCTCTGCATGGTCACGCACGCGTTCGCGGAGCTCACGGTCGGACGTCACCACCCAGATCGGCGGCTCGAGCTCTGTGACGAGGCGGGCGATCTGATCGTCGCCTGACTCGTTCCCTTCCCAGACGATCTGAACGTCGTGTCCCTCTTGCTCGCCCCAGGCCTTGCTCCGCTGCTCGAGCTCCTCGCCGGGCATGTTCGGCCAGAGCGACCGGCGGACGTTCTCTGCGTCGACGAGGACTGTCGCCATCGCGCGCCTCGTGGCCTTAGGCGTAACCCTTGGCCTTCCAGTACGCCACGGCGATCGAGACGATTCCCACGGCGACGATGCCAGCGATCCCGACCAGCCCGGCGCGTCCGTAGGCGGCGTGCCCGCGGCCGAACCGGGAGAGCGCGAGCGTCGCCGCGGCGCCGCCTATCAGCCCGCCGATATGGCCGCCGACCGAGATGTTGCCGCTCCAGGCGAAGGTGAGCACGAGATTGGCAACGATCACTCCGAGCGCACTCCCGCCGAAGACGTAGTCGCGCTGCTGTTCCAACACGAGGCCCGCACCGAGAATCCCGAAGATCGCGCCCGAGGCGCCGACCGTCGCACTGTTGGGGCTGACGACGAGCGCGCCCGCCGAGCCGGCCAGCCCGGAGACGAGATAGAGGAGGAGGAAGCGGCCGGAGCCGATCCTCCGTTCGAGCAGCGAGCCGAACCAGTAGAGGCCGAGCATGTTGAGGAGCAGGTGAAACGGCCCGTAGTGGAGGAAGGCGGCGGTCATGAGCCGCCACCAGTCGCCCTGCGCGACGAAGGGCGCGTACAGAAAGCCCTTGTCATAGATGGTGCTGTTGACGCCGTAGACGCCGCCACCCTGCGCCAGCTCCGCGACGTACACGGCGACGTTGACCCCGATCAGGATCCTCGTCACCTTCGCGCCTGTGCCCTCGAAGGCTGCGCGGCGTACTCCCTTGGTCACCCGCTGGACGCCCTGCGGCTTCCCCGAGTGCTCCGGGCAGCGGATCCCGACGGGCGCCATGGTCATGCACTCCGTGCAGATGGGCCGGCCACACTCCGTGCAGGAGAGGCCGGTGACCCGGTCGGGGTGGCGGTAGCAGGTTTTCTCGACGGCTTCAGCCATGCGCGAAGTAGCGTAGTCGGATGAGCATTCACGTCGCATTCACTCCCGTCGAGACGGGTCCTGCACCGATCGGGGTCGTGGTCGACGTGCTCAGGGCGACGTCGACGATCGCGCAGGCACTCGCGTCCGGCTACCGGCGGGTCCTCTGCTGTGCCGAGATCGAGGATGCGCTGGCGCTCCGTGCACAGATCTCCGATTCACTCGTCGGCGGCGAGCGCAAGGCGGTCCAGGTCGAGGGCTTCGACGTCGGGGCTTCCCCACGCGAGTTCCTGGAGCCGCGCGCCGAGACTCTCATCCTGTCGACGACGAACGGGACGCGGGCGATCCTGGAGACGGCAGAGCGTTGCGAGGAGGTCGTGCTCGGCAGCCTCTTGAACCTCGATGCGGTCGCACGCGCGGTGGCGAGCCGCGACGCCGTGGTCGTCTGCGCGGGCTTCCAGGGCGCGTTCGCGCTCGACGACGCCTACTGCGCTGGTCGGATCGTGCAGCTCGTCCAGTCCGAGCGAACGGATGCGGCGATCGGATCGGAGCTGATCGCGCGTGCGTTCCCGAATGCCCTGGACGCGCTCAACGCCCGCACGTACGGGCCGCCTGGTCTCGAAGAGGACATCGCGTTCTGCGCGCGTGAGAATGCGCTCGACATCGTCCCGCGACTTGCCGGGATGGTCGGGCCGGCCGCGGAGATCACAGCCTCCTCAGCGTCTTCAGCTAGCTGGTGAGCTTCGCGAACGGGAGGGCGCGAAGGGGATCCACCGAGGCGCCGCGGATCCGCACTTCGAAGTGCAGGTGGGGGCCGGTCGCGTGGCCGCTTGCGCCGATCAACCCGACGCGTACTCCCTGGCCGACCCACACGCCGACGCGGACGTCGATGCGTGAGAGATGCGCGTACATCGAGCGCTCGCCGTGTCCGTGGGCGACGACCACCAAGAAGCCCCAGCCGCCTTCGCGCCAGCCCGCCCATACGACCTGACCCGAGCGCGCCGAGTAGACGGGTGTGCCCATCGGCGCCGGCAGGTCGATGCCCGAGTGCCATCCTGCGCCACGCGGACCGAAGCGGTCGCCGAGGACAGTGGCGGTCAGCGGCCAGGCGAGCGGCAGCGGGATCGTCGGAGGCGGCACAGTGAGCGCACCGAGCGTCGTGGGGCCCGCGACTCCGTCGACCCTCAGCCCGGCCCACTTCTGAAAGTGGCGCAGCGCGCGGTTGATGTGAGGACCGAAGATTCCGTCGAAGGACCCGGAGGGAAAGCCGTGCTCGGCGAGCTCGAACTGAAGCGCGGCGACGTCCCAGCCTGCCTTCCCGAGGCGAAGCTTGCGGCTGCCGAGCCGGTGTCGCGCGAAGCGGCCGAGAGCCTTGCGCGTCTTCGGTCCGGCGACGCCGTCGACCGTGATGTGGGCCCGCTTCTGGAGGCGGCGGATCGCCTTCGCGGTACCGCGCCCGCTGATCCCGTCGATCGGGCCGCGGTAGAGCCCGTGCGAATGCAGGCCGACCTGGAGGGCGGCGACGCCCGCATCGGCCGCCGAGGCACGCGGAGTGATGGCCGCGGCGACAAGGATCAGGGGCAGAGCGAGGAGCGCCCTGGCACGCATGGGTTGACCGTTTTCGCCGTGTCCGGTGGGATCCCTTGACGGGAAGTGTCCCTTCTCTGTAGAGGCCGCTCGGTTTGCAGAGAAAGTCGGAAGGGCGGGGTGGAGAACCCGCCCTTCCTGAGACAGAGACGCGGAAGCGGCGAGCTTCCCGGGTCGAGAGGGCTGCGGCACCCTTCCCGATCCCCCTAAGTCCCTGTTGCCCTAAGACATCGGCAGGCCCACCCGGGGGCTTTAGGTCATCTCTACAGCCAAGGGATACTTCCCCTTGACAATCGAACAGGTGTTCGTGTAGAACATACGTTCCCATGATCGCCTGCCTTCTCATCCCCGGCTTCGAGTTGCGGGCTGCCCTGCGCAAGCAGCCGGGCCTCGCCCTGCGACCCGCAGCACTGTCGCCGGTGGCCGGAACGGAGCCCGTGCTCGGCCCGGTCACGGCCGAGGCCGAGCGGCTCGGTGTGCGCCCGGGAATGCGGCTCGGCGAAGGGCTGGCGACGTGTCCGGAGCTCGTTCTGGTGGAGCAGGATCCGGCCGCGGCCGAGCAGGCGTGGGAAGAGATCCTGCGTGCACTCGAAGACACCGGTTTTGCGGTCGATCCGGCCGCGGCCGGTTGCGTCTACTTCGAGACGCGTGGGGTCGAGAGGTTGTACGGCGGGCTCGAGCCTGCGCTGCGGCGCGCGCTCACCGCCGTCGGTACTGCCTGGGATCCACGTGCGGGCGCAGCGCAGCGCCGGTTCGCAGCTTTGGCCGCAGCGAACGTCGCGCGCCCCGGGCAGATCTTGGTCGTCTCCGACGAGCGGTTGCGCGATTTCCTCGCGCCGCTCCCGCTCGAGCTCGTGCCGATGGAGCCGCGCCGCCGTGCGGAGTTGCACGAGCTCGGGGTCAAGCGCGTCGGACAGCTTGCTGGGCTACCAGGTAGCGCCGTGGCCGAACGATTGGGGCCGGACGGCCGGCGCGCCTGGGGCCTGGCGAGAGGCGGGAAAGCCGCGCGTGTTCGCGGCCGGCGTCCACCTGCGGAGATCGTCGAGGCCCTCCAGTTTCCCGAGGCGATCGCCAACGAGCTCACGTTGCGGCGCGCATTCGGTGCTCTCGTCGAGACGTTGTTGGCACGGCCCGAACGCAAGGGTCGGTTCGTGCGAAAACTCGCGCTGTCGGCGCGGCTCGTCGGCGGTGGCTCCTGGCGGCGAAGCGCGACGTTGCGCGATCCCACCACCGAGCTCGATCGCATCAAGGCAGCACTCGGGCCCAAGCTCGCAGAGCTGCCCGCGCCGGTGCTCGAGCTGCGGCTCGAGCTCGTCGAGCTGACCGAGCACGACGGGCAGCAGCTCGAGCTCCTGCAGGCTGCAGGAGGAGAGCTGAACGTGCGGTTACGGGAGGGCCTGCGTCAGGTGCGCGCCAGCACCGGGTCGGGATCGGTCAACCAGGTCGTGGAGGTCGCACCGTGGTCGCGCATTCCGGAAGCGCGCGCGTTGTTCGTGCCGCGGGACGACTGAACGCGCCTCGAGCGGCGGTCGTCGAGGCTCGTCTCGACGGGACGCCGGTGCGGGTGAATCGCCTGCAGGTCGAGGTCGTCCGCGAGGAGTGGCGCGTGGTGGATCGGTGGTGGACGGAGGAGCCGGTGTCCCGGCGCTACTTCGAGGTCGTGTTGCAGTCAGGGGAGAACGCCGTTGTCTTTCGCGACGAGGAAAAAGCCTGTTGGTTCACGCAGCGGGGGGCATGAACGCTGTTTTTGTCGAGGGCTCGCGAGGTTAGTCGCGG
>WNGO01000834.1_pt1 | contig 19641 bp, 19 predicted proteins | sample 5400511 | NCBI WGS metagenome assembly WNGO01 (sample SAMN13153380, study PRJNA577476) | soil metagenome | isolation source: 20 cm soil or saprolite under Garry oak tree replicate 2 | place: USA:California | collected 2016-06-15 | reverse complement strand
TCCATCGGCGCGGAATACGCACGAACATCGCTCGTCGCACTCCGCGACGGCAGCATCTTGCGGGCAATGACCATTAGCGGAAACAGCACGACGTTCCAGTAGCTGGCGTAGAGAACACGAAACCCGGCTTCGCGCAGCAGTTGGGCGGCGCCGCGGTGGGTGTAGCGCCTGATATTGTAAACTGCGGCATCATGGTCCGACAGCATCCAGCGATAGGCCGGCAAGTTCAGGACGAGAATGCCTCCCGGCATGAGGCAGCGGCGAAACTGCTGCAGCGCTTGCCGGTCGTCGACATCGCGATGGCACAGTACATCGGCGCTAAAGATCGTCGAGAAGGCCGCATCGCGGAAAGGCAGCGCATTCACCGAACCGCGGCACACCGGGCGCGCGCTCTTGGCGCGGGCGCGGGCGCAGGCACTCTCATCGGCGTCGAGACCGATAACCATGCTCGCCCCGACGGCGGCGGCGAGCTTTGCCAGTAGTCCACCGGTGCCGCAACCGGCGTCGAGGATCCGCCGTGGTGCCGCTGAAGCTCCGAACCGGTGCGCCAGCATGATCAAATTGGCGTGGGTTGCCGCGAACCACCACATCCGGTCTTCGAGCCGGTCGAGCTTGTCATATTCAGCGGGGTCCATTCCGGCTGAGAACGAAAAAGCGGCGGCGGCTATTCCGTCAGGGGTAGGCGGAGACGGGGCGCGGGTTCGTCACCGCGCCGGCCACCGGCCGCTTGACCATGCGCTGCTCGGCGGTGATGTCGCGCCGATCGAGAACCATGGATAAGAGCGCGCCCATGCGCTCGACGCGGTAAACCGGAATCCCCGGAAATAGGCGGTCGCAATCGTCTTTCGTGAAAGCGATGAAGAACTCGGCCCTGTCCTGCCGGTGCACGAGCCGGAAGTTGTCGGGGAAATAGTAGCGCGCCGAGATCGGCGGGCCGCACACGGCCACAGTGAACTCGCGCTCCTCGAAATCGGCGCCGTATTCGTGCCTCAGGTAGTCCTCGAGGCCACGCACCGCCTCGGCATAGGAATTGGCCCAGTAATCGAGCTTGAACTTGCGCTGCGCGCCGTCGACGCCGCCGACAAAGCCGTTGTAGTAGACATACTGGTCGGGGTGCAGCATCACCATCGTCGCGATATGCGCGATCCCGTAGAGCCCGAGCGCGGCGTAGATCGGCGCACGGTAGGGTAGGGCGGAGAGGCGGGCGAGAGCACGGTCGGCAATCACTGCCGCGGCGACCGCGATCGGCGGCAGCACGAAAATGAAATGGCGCATGCCGTCGAACAGCACCGCCTTGATCGCGATCGCGTAGGTAACCGGGAAGACGATCGCAAGGCCGAGCAGGAAATGGCCGAGCACGGTCTCGCGTCGGCCCCAATTGTCTCGCCGAGCCAACGCGACGACTGCCAAGACCGCGGCCGCCGCCAGCAGCACCAACACCAGCTCCGGCAGCGCGAGCAGGATGTAGGTCGGGAGATACGTCCAGGGCAGGTCGCTCGCCGGCACGAAACGCCCATCGAACAGCGTCTTGAACGGAAAGGTCTCGTGCGAGAAGAAGGCAAGCGCCCGCAGCGGATGCCCCAGCGGGTCCTGCTGCGCCCACGGCCAAAACACGAGCATGACCGCGAACGCGACGCCGGCAACGGGCAGCAGCACGCGCCACAGGCTCGTCAGCCCGGTCGTGATGAAGAGGCTGAGGCGGCGCGCGGCAATGCCTTGCCATGCCGCCGACAATCCCAGGAGCAGGCCGAGATAGCACAGAAAAAGTAATCCGCCGACTCGAACGCCGAGCGCCAGACCGATCGCCAAGCCCATCTTGAGCAGCACCCGCCACGGTGGATACGGCAGGCTCGGCAGGATGCGGACCATGTAATAGGTCGCCCAGACGCCGCCGACGGCAAACGGGATGTCCTTCGGATTGTTGAACATCTGGCCATAATAGTTCGGCGTTAGCAGCAGGAAGAGGAGCGCGAGAAAGCCGGCGCGCGGCCCGCCCAATGCCCGGCCGAGCTTCCAGCAACCGGCGAGGCCGACGAGCCCGACCAACCCGTTCAGCAAATGGCGGGTCTCATAGATTCCGAGCGGCGAGAATTTATTGAAGGCCGCCGCGATCATGTCGAAGGCGGCGCCGTAATTGTAGAGGTTGAGCCAGTTCAGGGCGCGCTGATCGCTGAACAGGCTGAGGTAGTAATCGAGGGCGAAGACGCCGTACCAGTTATGGACGTCCTCGTCCCAGGTGACGCCGTAATCGGCGAAGGTCACGAGAACGAGGATCCCCGCGGCGGCTAAGAGCGCCGCAGCAAGCGCATTCCATCGCCGCTCCGCGCCCAGCAATATCCTGACAAAAGCCATGGGTTCTGCTGTGCTCGTCGCGCGAAGGTGGGATGATCGCCTGATTGTGTTGACGTGTCGTTTGCGCCGAGGGCGCAGCACTGTCAAGCCGAATTGCCTGAAAAACCGGCGGTTGCTCAGTTCATAGCCCCGTCTCGGCCAACAGTTGGGCAAGAACCCGCTCGCCGGCGAAGCAGTCGCCGGCCAGTTCGCGGGCGGCGCGGCTGTGGCCGCTATAGTCGGCGGCAATCGTGTCGATCGCCGCCAGCGCCTCGTCCTTGCTCGCGTAATCGAACAGGCCATGCCCGGCGGGGCAGTAGCTATCAAAGCCTGTGCGCATCGTCACGACCGGCCGGCCGGCGGCGAGATAGCAGACGGCCCGGTCGCTGAACCAGCCGCTGTTCGGCCGGACATAGATGTCCTTGGCGACGGTGAACTCGCCGCGCGAGCCCGAGATGAAATCGCGGTAGGCGTCCATCCCAGCCGACACGGGGCGTGGATCAGCGAGGCCCCAGCCACCAGCCTCGACGGTCTCGCGGACGGCCTCGTCCGGCGGGAGCATCGCCATGCGGAAACAGGTCTGCGGCCGATGCCGCGGCAGGTCGAGATATTCGAGAAAGTTGGTGTGCTTCGACCAGAGATAGCTGTTGCCCTCGAAATCGATGTTCTTGCCCTTGTTTTCCCAGGTAGCGATCGTCGTGAAGCACGGCGGGGCGGCGGCGTCCCTCGGCGGCTCAGGCCAAAGGTCGAGATCGACGGGCGGGCGGGTGGCGCGCCACGGCACGCCGGAAAGCGGGATCGGGCAGGCGGTGGTGCCGAGATTGGCGCCGTAGGTAAAGAAATGTGTGTGCGCGTCGACATAGGCGCGCGCCGCAAGGTCGGCCTTGGCGTATTTGATCTGCTCATAGACCGGGTCGGTATCGATCATGATGCGCACGGGACAGCGCAGGTGCTCCTCGCGCAGCTGCGTCGCGCCACACAAATTGATCAGCGCGTCGGCCTCGGCGTAGAGCGTCCGCACGGCTTCGCGGGAAAGCCCGTGATAGACATCGTTGATCGCATCCCAATAGGCCCACCGCTCGCCAAGGCCGTGCCGCTCCAGCGCGGCGCGCAGGTAGCCCAGATTATAGGCGCAATCCATGACGACGCTGCTGATGCGCGGATCGTAGGGGTTGGCGCCATGGTCCTCGACATACCAGGTCTCGAAGCCGAGCTTTTGCAGCGGTGCCAGATAATGCACAGCCTGCCAGGCGATCCCGGCGAGGGGCATCTGGCCGACGAAGTGCAGGAGAACGATCTTGCCGCGTCTCTTCACGGGATCCGGCTTTTCAGGGGTGTCGGGCGATAACGGCTCATCCCGGGCAAAATTTCCGCCGGGCGCAGTACGGCGGCACTCGGCCGACCAGAGGGCGCCAGGCTTGCTCCGGCGGCAAGCCGCATGCTAGGAGGGCCGCGCCGCCGAACCGCGAGCGTGGCCGATCTGCTGGGGGTGCGGCGAACAGTCATCCCTGTACCAGTGTTACGCGGCGTGTTTTTGCCCGCGCGACCGCCTCGGCGCTACGATATGATTGGTTTGCGCGAGGCCGAGGAAGCCAAGGAAGAGACGCGAGACCATGACCTACGTCGTCACTGAAGCCTGCATCCGCTGCAAATACATGGATTGCGTCGAAGTGTGCCCGGTGGATTGCTTCTACGAGGGCGAGAACATGCTGGTCATCCACCCCGACGAATGCATCGATTGCGGGGTGTGCGAACCCGAATGCCCGGTCGAGGCGATCATCCCAGACAGCGAGCCGGTCGCCGAAAAATGGCTCGAGCTCAACCGGCAATATTCGGCGAATTGGCCCAATATCACGCGCAAGAAGCCCTATCCCGAAGATGCCGACGAGTGGAAGGACGTCGACGGCAAGTTCGACAAGTTCTTCAGCCCCAATCCCGGGGGCCGCTGAGCCTCTCCCGGGAGCTCCTGGGCGGCTCTACGCCGCGCTCCGGGATAGTCCTAACCCGCCTCTGCGAGTGCGGCATGGCTGATCTGCTGGCTTGCCAGCCGAGAATATGATACAAATTTGACTGGCGCTTATCGAACGCCTCCCCCTCGTCCCGCGGCCTTCCTTTGAGGTGTTGGACGGTTGCCCCCTGTCGTCGGCGACCCCTGGAGGTTTCGACTGCCGCCATTCGGGTCAGTTGCGTGAGAGACGGAATAACATGACGGTCGAGAAGGTACCTTTCGGCAAGGGCGATCTCGTGGTCTACCCCACTCACGGGGTGGGGAAAATCACCACGATCGAGATGCAGGAGATCGCAGGGCATACGTTGAGCGTCATTGTTGTCGTGTTCGACAAGGACCGCATGACGTTGCGCGTGCCGCTCGCCAAAGCCAAGGTTTCCGGGCTTCGCAAGCTGTCGAGCCGGAAGGAGATGGACGCCGCCCTCGCCAAATTGCGCGGCCGGTCCCGGGCGAAGCGCACGATGTGGAGCCGCCGGGCGCAGGAATACCAAGCCAAGATCGCCTCGGGCGATCCGGCCTGCATTGCTGAGGTCGTTCGTGATCTGTTCCGAAATGCCGGGCAGCCGGAGCAGTCCTACAGCGAGCGGCAGATCTATCAGGCCGCGCTCGACCGGCTGGTCCGCGAGTTCGCGGCGGTCGAGCGGATCGACGAAACAACAGCGGTCCGCCGAGTCGAGCAGCTGCTGTCGGCCGCCTGATCGGCCCTTACGGGGCGCCAGCGGCAAATGGCCGCGTGGAGGGCGGGCTGAACGGCGGCCCCGAGGGCAAGCTCGCCCGCCTGCGCGGCGCGCGTCGGATCTGGGCTGTCGGATCGGTGCACGGCGAGGCTGAGCGCCTCTCCCGTCTGCATGACCAGATCGCGGCGCGGTTCGTCGATGGCGACCGCCTCATCTATCTCGGCAATTACCTGGGCCATGGCAGCGCCGTCGTTGCGACGATCGACGAGCTGATCGATTTCCGCAGCCGCATCATGGCGCGGCCGCGCGGCTTTGCCTCCGATATAGTGTTCCTGCGCGGGGCGCAGGAAGAGATGTGGCAGAAGCTCCTGCAACTGCAATTTGCCCAGAACCCTGGCGAGGTCCTGGGCTGGATGGCGCGGAACGGCGTCGAGCCGACGGTCGCGGGCTATGGCGCGGAGATGCGGCAGGGGTTTGCCGCGAGCCGCGACGGTCCGCGCACGATGACACGCTGGACGAGCGGCATGCGCGACGCGATGAATGCGCGGCCGGGGCACACCCCGCTGTTTTCGATATTGCGCCATGCAGCGGTGGCTCTGGAAGGACCGCTGCTCTTTGTCAGCGCCGGGCTCAACCCGGCGCGGCCCCTTGCCGATCAAGGCGACGCCTTCTGGTGGGGGCCCACGGACATCCTGGAGCTCACGGCCCCATTCGAGGGGTTTCGGCGGGTCATTCGCGGTTTTGACCGCGATCGCCGCGGCCTCGTGCAGCGGGACTACGCAGTCTCGCTCGACGGCGGCGCCGGGCGCGGCGGCAAGCTGCTGGCAGCCGCTTTCGCTCCAAATGGCGAGGTGCTCGAGGTCCTCGAAATCTGAGGCTCAGATCGCGGTGTAGCCGCCGTCAATCAGGAGATCGCTGCCGGTGACAAAGCTCGCAGCCTCGCTCGCCAGATAGACGGCGGCGGGGGCGATCTCCGAAGGCCGGCCGAGGCGGCCGAGCACGTGTTTGGGGCCGATCTCCCGGTTCGCCGCGGCAAAGGAGCCGTAGCGGTTCAGTGTGCGCTGCGTCTCGACCGCGCCGGGTGACAGCGTGTTGACCCGGATGTTCTGCGCCGAGTGGTCGATCGCCATGACCTTGGCGAGCTGAATGAGTGCGCCCTTTGTCGCGCAATAGGCGGCACGGCCGGCGCTGCCGACCCGGCCGAGCTGCGAGGCGATAAAGATGATTGAGCCGCCCTCGGCGGCGATCATGTGCGGCAGCACGGCACGGCTCAGCAGAAACGCGCCGGTCAGGTTTATGTCGAGCACCCGCTGCCAATCGGCGAGCGTCGTCTCGAGGACGGTGCCGCTCGGATCGTGTGGTGCGGCGCCGTGCACGAGAATATCGAGCCGACCGAACGCGTCATGAGCGGCGTTGGCGACATCGCGCGTCGCAGCCTCGCTCGCGACGTCGCACACCTGGGAGAGCGCCCGGCCCCCGGCCGCGGTGACAAGCCTGGCGGTTTCGGCCGCGGCCTCAGGATTGAGGTCGCAACACGCCACCGCAGCGCCCGCCTCGGCAAACGCCACCGCGATGGCCCGGCAGATACCGCCGCCGGCGCCGCTGATCAGCGCCGCTTTCCCCGCCAGCTGCATGCGTGCTCCTCCTTCACAGCATCACAGTGCCGCCATCGACCGCGATCGTCTGGCCGGTCACAAACGCGCTTGCGTCCGAGATCAGCCATTGCACCGTTCCGGCGAGATCCGATGGCATCAGGTTGCGCTGAATCGTCTGGCTCGTCTTGATCGTATCCAGCGCGCGGTCGAGCTTGGCACCGAAAAACTCGCGGGTCCCTTCGGTGATGACAGCGCTCGGCGCCAGCGCATTGACGCGGATGCGGTCGCGTCCGAGTTCGCGCGCAAGACCGCGCGTCAAACCGATCACGGCCGCCTTCGAGGTTGTGTAGTGCAGCCCATACGGCATGCCATAGGTCGCGGCGAGGGAGGCGATGTTGATGATGCTGCCGCCATCGGCTTTGCGCATCGCCGGCACCGCCGCCTTGCAGCAATTCCAGATGCCCTTGACGTTTACCGCCATCGCGGCGTCCCACTCCGCCTCGTCGATCCCATCGAAGCGGCCGCCATGGAGAGCGCCGTAAAGCGCGGCATTGTTGATCAGCGCGTCGAGCCGGCCGAAGGCGCGCAAGCCCGCCTCGATCATCGCCTGGGCCGAAGCGGCGTCGGTCACGTCGAGCTTGACCCCGACTCCCTCGCGCCCGGTCTTGCTCACCAGATCGAGGGTCTCGGCGCAGTCGTTGATGTCGCCGGCAACGATGCGGGCACCGCCCGCCGTGAGGCTTACGGCGAATTCCTGGCCAAGCCCGCGCGCCGCGCCGGTAATCGCAACGACCTTGTCCTGCACATCCAACATCGGTCACCCCTCGCAGAAAAGCACAAGCCGCCGCTAGGGGCGGCGGCTTGACCGAGACGTCGAAAGGCGGGTCAGAGCACCTGGTCGGTTTGCGGATCGATTAGATGCATGTGGTTGAGGTCGGCAACGAGCGGCATCGTCTCGCCGGGTTTGCCAGCAACCGCCGGATCGACCCGGCCGCACACCTCGGTGCTATCGACCAGGAAATAGACCATCGTTTCCATGCCCATCGGCTCTACGACGTCGAGCTGAGCGTCGAAGGCGGCCCGCCCCGGCGGCAAATCACCCCGTTTTTCGATGATGTCCTCGGGACGCAAGCCGAAGATCAGCTCGCGGCCGGCATAAGGCCGATACCGCGCGATGCGGTCCGGCGGTATCGGGAAGCTCAGCTTGTCGGACAGCTTGATCGAAAGACCGGCGCTGCCATTGGTGCCCTCGACCAGCCGGCACGGCAGGAAATTCATCGCGGGCGAGCCGATAAAGCCGGCGACGAACCGAGTGGTCGGACGGTGGTAAACTTCGTTTGGCGAGCCGATCTGCTCGATCTTCCCGCCATTCATGACGACAACGCGATCGGCCAAGGTCATTGCCTCGACCTGGTCGTGCGTCACATAGACCGTCGTCACCGTGACCTTCTGATGAACCTTTTTGATCTCCATCCGCATCTGGACGCGCAATTTGGCGTCCAGGTTCGACAGCGGCTCGTCGAACAGAAAGACCTTCGGGTTACGGACGATCGCGCGGCCCATCGCGACACGCTGACGCTGACCGCCCGACAGCTGCTTTGGCCGCCGGTCGAGCAGGTTCGTGATGTCGAGGATACGCGCTGCGTTCTCGACCCGCTCTTTGATCTCCGCCTTCGGGAACTTCTTCAGCCGTAGACCGAACGACATGTTCTCGTAGACGGTCATATGCGGATAAAGCGCGTAATTCTGGAACACCATTGCGATGTCCCGGTCCTTCGGCGGCACATCGTTGACCAGCTGGTCGCCGATATAGATCTCGCCGGAGGTGGCTTCCTCGAGACCGGCGATCATCCGCAGGGTCGTGGTCTTGCCGCAGCCCGAGGGCCCGACGAGCACCACGAATTCGCGGTCGGAGATATCGAGGTCGATGCCGGCGACCGCGGGGGTGCGGTCGAAGGTCTTGACGATGTTGCGAAGGGCGACTTCGGCCATAAGTTACTCCATTAGCCCTTGGTCGCGCCGGCGGTCAGACCGGCGATATAGTAGTCCATCAGAAACGCGTAGATGATCAATGGCGGGGCGGCGCCGAGCAGCGCACCCGTCATGATCTGGCCCCAGTTGTAGACGTCGCCCTTGATCAGGGTCGTGACGATGCCGACGGGCAGCACAAGCTGGTCGGCCGATGTCGTGAAGGCGAGGGGATAGAGGAAATTCGCCCATGACACCGTGAACGTGAAGATCGTCGCTGCGATGATTCCCGGCAGCGCCACCGGGATGAAGATCTTGGTCAGGATCTGCAGGTAGCCCGCGCCGTCGATCAGCGCCGCCTCGTCCAACTCCTTCGGGATGCTGGAGAAGTAGCCGATCATAATCCAAGTCGCGAACGGCACAGTGAGCGTCGGATACAGAAAGATCAGCACCCACCAATGATTGATCAGCTCGATGCCGGTCAGGTCATGGATAAAGGCGAAGATCTTGAACAACGGGATGAACAGCAGCGATTCCGGGATCAGATAGGTCAGGAACACACCGGTCGCCAAAGTCCCCGATCCCCAGAACTTCATGCGTGCCAGCGAGAAGGCGGCGAGAATGCTGACCACCATCGTGACCGCGACGACGATCACCGCGACCAGCGCCGAGTTCTTAAAGAAGGTCAGGAACTGCGCCTGGCTCAACAGGTCGATATAGTTCTGCAAGGTCGGGTGATAGACCCACCACGGATTGGTGACCGCGCCGATCTCCGCGCTCGTTTTGAGCGAGGTGATGAACATGTAGATCGGCGGCATCAGAAAGAAAATGACGAACAGGATCAGGAAGAAATACGACCAATAGAGCGTCCGCTTCCGGCCGCGCGAAATGCTGCCGTAGTGGACCGCGCCGCGCTCCGAGGCGCCGATCTGTGCGGTTGCGGTGGTCATTCTTTAAGCCTCGTTGCCGCGCTTGCGGATGTTGCGGAGGATCAGCGCCGCCGCGACCGCTAAAATTGGGAACATGAACAACGACACCGAAGCGCCGAGCGGGATGTCGTTGCCCCAGATGCCCAAGGTGAAGGCCCAGGTCGCGAAGACATGCGTCTGATCGACCGGGCCGCCATTCGTCAACACCTTGACGATGTCGAAATTGGCGAAGGTCACGATCAGCGAGAACAGCGCCGTGATCTGGATGATGTTGCGCATCATCGGCAGGTTTACGTACCAGATCTTCTGGAACCAGTTGGCGCCGTCGATCGCCGCCGCCTCATGCAATTGCTCCGGCACCGATTTGAGGGCCGCCAGATACATGATCATGAAGAAGGGCGAGCCGACCCAGACATTGACCAGGATGACGCCGAACCGCGCCCAGTACGGGTTGCCGAGCCACGGGATGCCGGACAGGCCGAGATGGGTCAGGATCCAGTTGAAAGCGCTGTAGGAGGGGTCGAACAGCCACAGCCAAGCGAGGGTGCTCATCGCTGGCGGGATGACCCACGGGATCAGCAGCATGCCGCGCCATTTGCGCTGGCCCTTCATCGGAATGTTGTGGACAAAATGGGCGACGATGAAGCCGATCAGCGCCTTGAAAATGACGGCGGTTACCGCGAACAGGACCGACTGCTCGACAACCATCCAGAAGGTGTTGCGCCGGAATAGGAACTCGAAATTTCCGAAGCCGACGAATTTGGTCATCGATTTGTTCAGCGTCGCCAGGTGCATCGAGTAAAAGGCCGGGTATATCACCAGACAGGCGACAATCATGATCAGTGGCAGCGCAAACAGGAAAGCGACGATCGATTTGCGCTGAACCAGCGCGCGGCCGCGGGGGCGCCTTCTCGATGCCGGGATTTGCAGGTCGCGCGCTACGGCATCGGCCATGCACAGGGTCTCCTCATCCAGGCGCCGGCGGCTCTTTTCGGCCACCGGTCGCGGGTGATCGACGTACTCCGAATTAGGAGCATTCCACATATTCTAGCGCAGCCAAGGGAAAATCCCTCACCGATTCCGCAGCCGGCCGGGCGCCGGCTTCACGGTCGGTATCGAGGCTGCGCGGCAACCTACCCAAGCTGCGGCTTATCTCGCCGCTTGCAACCAAATAACGAGCCACCCCGCTCCTGGCAAGATTATCTCTCGGTTAATTTCAACTCGATCCGGCGGTTGCGGCGATACGCCTCCTCGCTCTCGGCGGGATCGAGCGGCTGGTTGTCGGCAAACCCGGCGGCGGCCAGCCGCGCCGCGGGGACGCCCTGCGCCACGGCATAGCGTACGACCGAGATGGCGCGTCCCGCCGACAGCTCCCAATTCGAGGCGAATTGGGCATTGCTGATCGGTCGCCGGTCGGTATGGCCGTCGACCCGCAATACCCAGTTGATGTCTGGCGGGATCTTGTCGGAGATCGCCTTCAGCGCGGCAATGACGGGGTCGAGGCGGCGCTTGGCCGGGCCGCCCAGTTCGGCGCTGCCCGGCATGAACAGCACCTCGGACTGAAAGACAAAGCGGTCCCCGACCACGCGGATGTCGGGGCGCTCGCCGATGATCTCGCGCAGCCGGCCAAAGAATTCCGAGCGATAGCGGGCGAGCTCCTGGACCTTGCTTGCCAAGGCGATGTTGAGCCGGCGGCCGAGATCAGCGAGCTGGGTCTGCTGGTCCTTGGTTTTGGCTTCCGAGGCGTCGAGCGCCGCGGCGATCTGCGCCAGCTGTTGGCGCAGCGCGGCGATCTGGGCGCTCAGCTCCTCGACCTGCGCACGAGCGGCGCGGCTCGTCTGCTGTTCAGCCGACAGCGCCGCCTCCCCCTTCTCGGCGCGTTCGCCGAGGTCACGCAGGCGGATATCGCGGTCGGTGATCTCCTTTTGCGCAAGCGCCGTGCGCTCCTGCTCGGAGGCCAGCCGCGCCTCCAGCTCCTTCGAGCGGTCGCGCAGCGCGCCCGCTTCCTGCGCGTTCTGCTGGCCGGCGGCAAGGGAGGCAACCTTGGCTTCGAGCTCGGCGCGGACCGTCTTCAGCGCTTCGATGTCGCGGCGCAGGCTTTCAAGCTCCTTCAGCTGCAGCTCGACCTTTTCCTTGTCGGCGGCGACGGTCGCCTCGGCATCGCGCAATTTTCCGGTTGCCTCATTGGCACGGGCGGTCTCCTGGTCGGTGCGGGCCGCCAGCTCGCCGAGGCGGGTGCGCAGCGTGTCGCGTTCCGCCATTGCCGCCTGCAGCTGCGTCGTCAGGCTCGCCGCGCCCTCGCGCAATTCCGCGCCGGTGCGCTTCTCGACCGCCAAGAGATCGCTCAGCTCATTGACCTGCTGCTGCAATTGCGCCAGCGCCTTGTCGCGGCCAGAGAGCGCGTCCGACAGCAGAAACTGCCCGGCGGTGAACACAAGCAGCACGAAAATGATGACCATCAAGAGCTGGGCAAGCGCGTCGACAAAACCCGGCCAGATATCGATGCTGGAGCGCCGCGAGCGGCGGGTGCCGAGAGCCACTTACGAGAAGCCTCAGCGGCCGCTTTCGTCGGCGAGAGCGGCAATCGTCCGCGCGAGCAGGCGGATCTCGTTGCGCAATTCGGCGACGCTTTGCGCCCGGCCTTCGGCAAGCTCCTCGTTGAGCCGCGCCATGTAGCCCTCGATGGCTCGCAGATGCGTCCGCACAGCCTCGTTCTGTCCGAGCGAGCTCTCGGCGAAGCGGATCATCTGACCCTGTCCGGCATTCATGTGCTCGCCGATCGTGCCGAGCCGCTCGGCGAGGCTGGCAAGTGTCGTGTTGGACGCGATGCGGTTTTCTTCGCTCCGGGTCAGGAGCCGCTGCAGGCTTTCGAGGCTGTCGGCGGTCTGTTCGAGGAGGGCCTGCAGGTAGGCGGGCACCGAGCCCTCGCCCGCCTCGGCGAGCGATCCCGAGGACAGGCGGGTGTGGGTCGAGAGCCACTCTTCGAGATCGTTGTAGAAGCGGTTCTGCGCCTGTCCCGCCTGCAGATCGAGAAAGCCGAGGACGAGGCTGCCGGCGAGCCCGAACAGCGACGAGCTGAACGCGGTCGCCATGCCGTGCAGCGGCGACTCGAGGCCGGCCTTCAGATCGGCGAAGGCGCGCGCCACGTCGCTCGCCGTGACATCGAGCGCGCCAATGACGCCGCCGACCGAACGCACCGTTTCGAGGAGGCCGTAAAACGTCCCGAGCAGCCCGAGAAACACGAGGAGACCGATCAGATAGCGCGAAGTCTCGCGCGTTTCATCGAGGCGCGAGGCGATGCCGTCGAGCAGGGTTTGCAACGAGCTGGCCGACAGACTGACGCGGCCGTCGCGCCGAGCACCGAGCATGCGGGCCATCGGCGCCAACAGGCGCGGTGGGCGGCCGGAGGGCGCGCCGAAGTCGCGATCCGCGAGCCGCCGGCGGAAGCTTTCGATCCACTCGACTTCCGGGTCGAGCAGCATGACTTGACGGAAAATGTAGATGATCCCGGCGAGCAGGATCCCGAGAATGACACCGTTGACGGCGGGGTTGCCGAGAAACGCCGCGAGGAGCGGCCGGTGCAGGGCGAAGGCGAAGGCCGCCACCAAAACCAGGAACAGCGCCATCCGCAGCAGGAACTGGCGCGTGCGCCGCATGCGGCGTTGTTCGAGCAGCCTCGCCGCCATCTCGCGCTCGGCTGCGGCCATTACCGCATCACCACAAAATCACCCGCAAGCAGGGCCGCTGCCGCGCAACGCCGCGGGCGTCGTGTGCATGCGAAGTAACTCCTGTCGTTCGAGACGGCCGCGCCAGCCGACCGGTCCGCCGGGCCGGCCGCACCCTAGCGGAACGCCGCCGGGGGCGACAATTAAATCTGAGCAAGGATCCAGCTGTGTGCGGATGGTGCCCGCGCCCCTAGGGACAGGCTTGCTTGTAGTCGTCGATCGCGTCCTCGAGATCGTCATGCGCGTCGTCAAGCTGCTGCATTTCGGCCGCGCATTTTTCCTTGCCCTTGCTCGCCGCGACGCAGTGCTCGTAAGCGCGCAATGCATCGACCACCTTGGTCAGCGCCGCCTGAAAGGTGTCGTTCGCGCTGGCGCAGTTGAGGGTCCCGGTTCCCGGCGGCGATACCAAAGCGAGGGTAAAGAGGGCGGCCGACACGGCGCCCGCGACGATATTCATAGAAGCGATGGGACTCCTGCCGAAAACGGCTCCGTCATGCCGCCGGACGGCCGCCCCGGATCGCCTGCTTGATCAGGGCGGCGAGCGGCAGATGCAGACGGTCGTTGGCGGCCAGCACGTCGCCCGTTTCCATCATCTTCTGCCCGCCGGCGAGGTCGGTGACAAACCCGCCGGCCTCGCGCACCAGCAGCATCCCAGCGGCGATGTCCCAGGGCGACAGCCCGAACTCCCAAAACCCGTCGAGCCTGCCGGCGGCAACATAGGCGAGGTCGAGCGCGGCGGCGCCGAACCGCCGCACGCCGCTCGTCGCCGGCAACACCGCCGCCAGGGTGCCGAGATAGACCGGCTGGTCGGCGCCGTCGCGAAAGGGCAGGCCTGTGCCGACAACTGCCTCGGCGAGCTGACGGCGCGCCGACACTCGGAGCCGGCGGTCGTTCAGATAGGCGCCGGCGCCCTTCTCGGCCCAATACATCTCGTCGCGGGTCGGCTCGTAGACGACCCCGGCGATGATTTCGCCGTCGCGTTCGAGCGCGATCGAGATCGCGAAATGCGGGATCCCGTGCAGGAAATTTGTCGTGCCATCGAGCGGATCAACGATCCAGCGGTGGCGCGGGTCGGTGCCCTCGACTTCGCCTCCTTCCTCGAACAGGAGGCCGTAGCCGGGGCGAGCGCGGTGCAACTCGTTCCGCAGCGTGCGTTCCGCTTTCAGATCGGCGGTCGAGACGAATTCGCCCGGGCCCTTGATCGAGACTTGCAATTGCTCGACTTCGCCGAAATCGCGCACAAGGCCGCGCGCCGCCTTCAAGGCGGCGCTGGTCATGACATTGATGATGGGAGAGCGTGTCGCCACAGCCGTTCAGCTATGCCGATTTCGGCGCGGCCTCAATCCTTGGCCCGCTCGACATAGCTGCCGTCGGCTGTGTTGACGACAATCCGGGTGCCGGCCTCGATATGCGGCGGGATCATGACCCGCCGGCCGTTTTCGAGCCGGCCGGGCTTATAAGAGGAGGAGGCGGTCTGGCCGCGCACGACGGGATCCGCCTCGACGATGGTCAATTTCACGGTGGGCGCTATCTCAAGCGAAAGCGGCGTGCCCTCATGCATCATGACCTGGCAGATCATGCCGTCGCTGAGGAAATCGGCGGCGTCGCCGATCAGCTCGCGCGGCACCGTGACCTGCTCGAAGGTGTCGTTGTCCATAAAGGTCGCCTGGTCCCCTTCCATGTAGAGGAACTGCATCTCCTTCTCGTCGAGCCGGACGCGCTCGACGGTTTCCTGGGTGCGGAAGCGCTCGGTCGATTTGTTGCCGCTGCGCAGGTCACGCAATTCGACCTGCGCGAAGGCGCCGCCCTTGCCGGGCTGGACCAGCTCGCGCTTTACCACGAGCCACAGCTTGTTCTGGTGCTCGAGCACATTGCCCGGCTTCAAATCGATCGCGTTGATCTTGGGCATGAGGATGGGGTCCGGTTTTCGAGCGTCGGGAATGGGGGCGTCTTGAAATGGGGATGTCTCGCGCTTCCTACCAGTTAGGTAACAGCCGGAAAAGCGGAATGCGCTAAATGGCGGAAGTAGGCGGCAATCGTCCCACAAGCGGGCCTTGGTGGCGGCCGGACCGGTTTGCCCTGCGGCATGACAAGCTGATGGCGCGCAGCCGAATATTGGCCGCGGTTCGCGACTTTTTTGCCGAGAACGGGTTTGTCGAAGTCGAGACCCCAGCCTTGCAGGTCAGCCCCGGGCTGGAGCCGCATCTGCGCGCCTTCGGGGTTGTTCCGCATGTACCGTTTGAGGGCAAGGCGCAGCCTCGGTTTCTCCACACCTCGCCCGAATTCGCCATGAAGAAATTGCTCGCGGCGGGGCTGCCGCGCATCTGGCAGCTGGCGCATGTGTTCCGGGACGGGGAACGCAGCGCGACGCATCACCCCGAATTCTCGATGCTTGAGTGGTATCGCGCCGCTGCCGGCTACGAGATGCTGATGGCGGATTGCGAGGCGCTATTGCGGCGCGCGCAGCGGGCGGCCGGGACGGCGGTGCTGACTTGGCAGGGGGCCACCGCCGATGCCAACCAGCCCTTCGAGCGCTTATCCGTCGCCGACGCGTTCAAGCGCCATTGCGGCATCGACCTCCTCGCCACCGCGCCCGATCCGGGACGCCCGGATGCGGCGCGGCTCGCCGCGGCGGCGGAGAGCGTAGGTATCGCGCCGCATCCGGGCGACGATTGGGAGGCGCTGTTCTTTCGGATTTTTCTCGATCGCATCGAGCCGCATCTCGGCATCAGCGCGCCGACCCTCCTTTACGACTATCCCGTCTCGCTCGCCGCCCTGTCGCGGCCAAAGCCCGGCGACCCGCGGCTCTGCGAGCGCTTCGAGCTTTATGTCTGCGGCCTCGAACTCGCCAATGCGTTTGGCGAATTGACCGACGCGCAAGAGCAGCGCCGCCGATTTCTCGCCGATCAGGCCAAAAAGCAGACGCTCTACGGCGAGACTTATCCGATCGACGAGGATTTCCTGGCGGCGCTCGAACACGGCCTGCCGGATTGCGCCGGCATCGCGCTCGGCTTCGACCGCCTCGTCATGCTGCTGACCGGCGCCGCGCATATCGAAGAGGTGCTGTGGGCGCCGGTCGCTCCGCCCGACTGAGCCCCAAGCGGAGGAGACGGCCCTTTAGTGCGTCGTGAAGAAGGTGTTGTTGACGCCGCTGATGCCGATAAAGGTGATCGTCGAACCGTCATGCAGCGTGACGGTCGTGTTGCCGCCGGATGTCGAGGCCGTGCCGACGACATTCGCGATCGTATCGGTCGCGCTGTTCAGTGACACGCGGTCGCCGCCGGCCTGGCTGAAGGTCGACACGGAATCGTGACCGGTCGTGGTCGAGCCGTTGTCCCACAAGGTCTCGTTGCCGCCGGCAAAGCCCATCAGAGCCGACCCGCTGCCCGAGGCTCCCTGGATCGTGTCGTGCGCGCCGCCCCAGATTGTCGAATTGCCGCTGCCGGCGACGATCGACTCGTTGCCCGAGGTGGCATCGAAGAAGGTGTTGGCAGCGCCGCCGGTGATCGTCTCGCCGGAGACGCCGGCAATCGTCTCATTGCCGCCGCTGCCGCCCTGGATCGTATCGCCCGCGCCGCCCCAGATCGTCTCGTTGCCGCCGCTGCCGCCGACGATCGACTGATTGCCGCGGGCGCCATCGATGGATTCGTTGCCGCCGCTGCCACCGGTGATCGTGTCGCCAGGAGCGCCGCCGATCGTCTCGTTGCCGCCGCTGCCGCCGCGGATCGTGTCGCCCGGGCCGCCCCAGATCGTCTCGGTGCCTGCGGTGCCGCCCAAAATCGACTGGTTTCCGAGATGTCCGTCGAGGAATTGATTGAGGCCGGTGCCGCCGGCGAGCGTGTCGCCGAGAGCGCCGCCGATCGATTCGCTGCCGTCGCCCAGAAAGATCCGATCATTCCCAGCGCCGTCGACGAGGCCGTAATTGCCGTGCAGCATCGTCAAGGTTGGCGGGAAGCCCTTGCCGGGCGGAGTCTCGATCAAGACGCCCTGATAGCCCGGCGGCGTCGGATAATTGCCCGTGCCGGTCGAATTGATGACGATTTCGAGGTTGAACTCGCCGGAAACCGGCGGCGCGGCGCTGTTGGCGTCATATGTCAGCGCCATATCGACGGTCTGATTTGGCGCAAAGATATCGTAATGACTGCCCGGTATCGACGCCATGTCCGCCCCGAAAGGTAACTTGCGCCCCCGGGAGCCGGGGACCGTCGCGTCTCGATACCAAGTTGGGCGCTAAAAATTCGTTAGGGTCGCTGCAAAACGTAGCTAAAATTCCGAGAGCAAGACCGGGAACTGCGCAACTCCGCCGCAGATTAGGGCAGCAGCTCGGCTGCACGTCGGTGCGATAACGTGCTCGCCGGTTTGGTCTTCGCGGATCCGCTCCCTCAGGGCATCAGACCCGAGATGCTCGCGCCGAGGCTGCTGAAAAGATTGTTGATGTTGCTGCCGAGCAACGTCGCTCCGCCGGCGATCGCAAGCGCGATAAAGATTATCAGCATCGCGTACTCGGTGGCCGTCGCGCCCCTCTCATCTCGCCACAGGCGATCGACCAGACCCGGCATGTGCAATCCTTCCTCGTCGAATATTCCGGGCGACCGGCTCGGGGGCCCACCGCCAACGGTTTTCTTTTAATCTTTTAACTTGATCGCAACTCTAACAGGTACACGAGTTTATGCACAACTTAAGAGTGTAGTTAACATCAGGGGAAATGCGCACCCGCAAACACAACCGGGCGCTTAAAACAAAAAACGGCGCGAGGCTCGCTCGCGCCGTTTCGCTCGGATCCTCGCGATCGCTAATGCGTCGTGAAGAAGGTGTTGTTGATGGTGCTGATGCCGATGAAGGTAATCGTCGAGCCGTCATGCAATGTGACGGTCGTGTTGCCGCTACCATCTGTGACCGCGGTACCGGCGACGCCCGCCGGCGTATCGGTCAGGCTGTTCAATGAGACGCGATCGCCACCGGCCTGGCTGAACGTGGAGATCGAGTCGTGGCGGCCCGCTGTCGCGCCATCGTCCCAGAATGTTTCGTTGCCGCCGGCAAAGCCGATCGACGCCGATCCGCCCGACACGCCTTGGACCGTATCGTGAGCGCCGCCAAACATCGTGGAGTTGCCGCCGCCGGCCAAGATCGAGTCGTTGCCCGCCGTCGCATCGAAGAAGGTGTTCGCGGCGCCGCCGGTGATCGTCTCGCCGGAGACGCCAGCGAGTGTTTCGTTGCCGCCGCTCCCGCCGTGGATCGTATCGCCGGGACCGCCCCAGATCGTCTCGTTGCCGCCGGTGCCGCCGACGATCGATTGACCGCCCTGGCTGCCATCGATCGACTCGTTGCCGCCGCTGCCGCCGATAATGGTGTCGCCGGGACGGCCGCCGATCGTCTCGTTGCCGCCGCTGCCGCCGCGGATCGTGTCGCCGGTGCCGCCAAAGATCGTTTCGGTGCCGCCGCTGCCGCCCGTGACCGACTGATTGCCGAGATGAGCGTCGAGGAATTGGTTGAGCCCGGTGCCGCCGGCGAGCGTATCGCCTGACGCACCCTGGACCGACTCGCTGCCGTCGCCCAAAAAGATCCGATCATTGCCGCCGGCATCGATGAGCCCATAATCGCCGTGCAGCATCGTCACGGTCGGCGGGATGGTCTTGCCGGGGACGGACTCGATCAAGACACCCTGATAACCCGGCGGCGTCGGATAATTGCCCGTACCGGTCGCGTTGATGATGACTTCAAGATTGAACTCGCCGGGAACCGGCGGTGCAAAGCTGTTAGCGTCATACGTCAAGCCGAAATTGACCGTCTGGCCCGGTATCGAAGCCATACCCACCCCAAACTTTTACAATTTGCCCCTAGGAGGCAGTGAGGCTGTCATATTCTGATACAGACGGCAAACGAAAATTACGTCTCAAAGGCTGAACAAAGCCAACCGGAACGTTAGTAATCTTCCGGCTTGCCATTGGCTGCGGTTTACCGCCGCTATGCGCAAAGAAAACCGCAAAGGTAGTCGAGGAATCGCGCTTGCTCGAGGCGAGTCCTCAAGGGCTCACTATTCCTTCCGCTTAGCTCCGAACCTTAACTAGAAGGTGCGCATTACTCTCCTTTAGGGGGAGGCAGCGCTTACGGATGTGTGTAGAGCGATCCACTTTTCATGCGGCGTTTTGCCGCTCGGAAGGGCCCTTCGCACTACTCCCCAGGGCGGTTTTGTTACAATTCATTCACATAGCAATTCACATAGGTTAAGGCGACGATACAGGCGCAAATCCGTGCCTCGCTCTCCTTCAAGGAGCGTCAGTGCCCGATGTGGCGGATCAGCTCGGCCCAGCGGTCTAGCCTCGGCAGCGTCTTTGCAGCCGGTTCGGCGGGGAGGCTCACGACGACGCGCGCCACGGCCTGGTCGCGATAGTGCTGTAGCCGGTCGGC
>WNGO01000796.1_pt1 | contig 19647 bp, 18 predicted proteins | sample 5400511 | NCBI WGS metagenome assembly WNGO01 (sample SAMN13153380, study PRJNA577476) | soil metagenome | isolation source: 20 cm soil or saprolite under Garry oak tree replicate 2 | place: USA:California | collected 2016-06-15 | reverse complement strand
TACTCCTTCGACATTTCCTTGGCGTAGCCGCCGGCGGTTTCGGCCTGCTTGAACTCTTCGTCCTCGACCGCAAGGAATTTGGCGCCAAGGCTTTCGACCTGCTCCTTCACGGCGGGGCGCACGTCGGTCGCGGTAACAACGGCGCCAAGCCTCCGCGCGGTCGCAATCGCCTGCAGGCCGGCGACGCCAACGCCCATCACGAACACCTTTGCCGCAGGAACGGTGCCCGCGGCGGTCATCATCATCGGAAAGGCGCGGCCGAATGCCTCCGCCGCCTCGATCACCGCACGATAGCCGGCGAGATTGGCCTGGCTCGACAAAACGTCCATCACCTGGGCGCGAGTGATGCGCGGCATCAATTCCATCGCGAAAGCCGATACGCCGGCATCCGCCATCACCTTCAGCGCAGTCTCGTTGCCGTAGGGGTCCATGATGGCGATGACCAGCGCTCCGCGCTTGTAGTTGGCAAGCTCGGAAGCCTCCGGCCGCCTTACCTTGATGACAATGTCGGCGTCTTTCAGCGCATCGGCGCTGACGGCAGCACCCGCGGCGGTGAATTCCGAATCGGGCAGGCCCGACTTGATGCCCGCGCCGGGCTCAACGGCGATATCGACACCCAGTGCCTTGAATTTTTTCACCGTGTCGGGCGAAGCCGCGACCCGGGGCTCGGACGGATCGATTTCCTTGGCAACGGCAATCTTCATAAGGCCTCCGGCGGCGCGAGGTACACGCGCGCGAGCAAATGTTTGGCAAATATGGATACCGGTTTTGTGACCGGAATGCGTGCAGTTTTTTTCAAATCGCGCCGCCTGTCGCGGCGCGAGCCAGACATCAGGTCAGGAAAATCGCCATCAAGGCGAGAATGACGGCGACAGCGGCGGTGCCGTATTTCACCAGCTTGATGAAGCCTTCATAGGTCTGCTCATGCGCCGCATAATCGTTGCCGTCAGCGGTCGTGTAGGCCACTTCGTTATGCTCTGCCATCGGTCTCCCCAGTCAATGTTGGCGTCTCGCGAGGAATTAGCGCAATCCCGATGGCAGGGCAACGGCGGTACGACGCCGTTCGCGTAGCTGCTGCCCCCTTTATTCGGCGGCTTCGACGGGCCAATTGTCCCTGATCCAGCGCGTCAGGCCTTCCTCGCTGACCTGACCGGCGGCGAGGGAAAGGATCATGGCGGCAGCCTCCGCCTCAGGCACGATGAAATCGACGCCGTTCACACCGAGAAAGGTGTACAGCGCAAGCAACGAGGTGCGCTTGTTGCCGTCGATAAATGGATGATTGCGCGCAAGGCCGAAGGCATAGGCGGCGGCTAGTCCGGCCAATTCGGCCTGCTCGTACGACCATCTGTTTTTCGGCCGGTCGAGCGCGGATTCGAGCATGCCCTCGTCGCGCAAACCGCTCGCGCCGCCATGGATCGTGAGTTGCTCGTCGTGAATTGCAACAACCATTTGGCGAGTGAGCCAAAACGGCTCGGTCATTTGGCGAGCTCAGCCAGAGCGTTGTGGTAGCGCTTCATGCCCCGCCGCGCGACCTCCATCGCTTTCTCGAAATCCGGGTCGTAAGGAGTCAGTCGAAATCCGCCATCGGGCGTCAGGGTCGCATAAAGCTTGTCTCCAACGCCGACATGCATCCGAGCCAGCACATCCTTGGAGAGAATAATTCCCGACGAATTACCAATCCTTTTGATTTCGACCGTCCCGATTACCTGGCCGCGGGCATCAGGCGCAATTTTCGATCGCTCGTTCATGGCACAACTCCGTTATACAAACCGTATAACACGCACGAAGATTGCGTTCAACAAATGTTTTACGCCCCTTGGCGGGGTCCCGACTCCGGACAGAACCTGGCTAAAGAGCCTGATCGAGCACGAAGTCGAAACGCGCGGCGAGCCATCCCTCGTTCCTGGCTGTGTGCATCAGCAACTCGCTGCGAAAGAGGCCGTCGGTGCGGTTCTGTGGCTCGCCGGGGAAATAGAGCTGGGTGGTCAGCACGCGACCGCCGCGCGGCTGCACCTTCACATGAATATGGCGCGTGCGGCCAACATAGACGCCGGGCACGATGCTGCGGAATCGATAGCGCCCCTCCGCGTCGGAGAACTGATGGCCGCGCAGGCGGAAACCGGAATTGTCATACCGGCCTTTATCGTCGGCCTGCCAGAAATCCAGTAAGGCTCCAGCGAGGGGTTTACAGGCGCGGGAGAGTACGAAGCCAACCAGTTCGATTGGCTGCCCCGCCACACCTGCTTCAAGCAACTCTGTCCGCTCGGGCGATGATGGCTTAAAGAACGGCCCTTCGGTCTGCCGCAATGTTGCTTCGTCGCCGTCGTGGCATGCGGGCGTGGGGGGAAGCGGAGCCTGGGCGAGGCTGCTATCGATCCTGATCAGTGAGCCGGCCGCGAGGACTCCGGCTCCAAGTACCGCGCGTCGCGTCGGGGTGTCGATCATGCGCCACTCCACTTTTATCGTCGCCGTCATCATATGGAAGGCGACGGCTGCCTTTTGTACCCCCGGCGACCTCGTCAACCCATCCCTTCCAGTTCGTCGATCATGTCCGCGATCACCGACAGCCCGCCTTCCCAGAACCTGGGATCCCTGGCGTCGAGCCCGAACGGCTTGAGCAGTTCGGAATAATGCTTGGTGCCGCCGGCAGCCAGCATCGCGAGATAGCGCTCCGCAAAGCCGCTTGAGGCGTTTTCGTAAACCGCATAAAGTGAGTTCACGAGGCAATCGCCGAACGCGTAGGCGTAGACGTAGAACGGCGAATGGATGAAGTGAGGGATGTACATCCAGAAATTCTCGTAGCCGGGACGGATGTCGATCGCCGGACCGAGGCTCTCGCCTTGCACGTTGAGCCAGATTTCGCCGATGCGCTCCGCGGTCAGTTCGCCGTTGCGCCGCTCGCTATGGATGGCGCGTTCGAAGCTGTAGAACGCGATCTGCCGCACCACCGTGTTGATCATGTCCTCGACCTTGCCGGCGAGCAGCGCCTGGCGCTGCCGGGCGCTGGAGGTCTGCGCCAACAGCCGCTTGAAGGTCAGCATTTCGCCGAACACGCTGGCGGTCTCCGCCAGCGTCAGCGGCGTCGGCGCCATCAGCGCGCCGTTCTTCGCCGCCAACACCTGGTGCACGCCATGGCCGAGTTCGTGGGCAAGCGTCATCACGTCACGCGGCTTACCCTGATAGTTCATCAGCACGTAAGGGTGCGTCGACGGCGTGGTGGGATGCGAGAACGCACCCGGCGCCTTGCCAGGCCGCACCGGCGCATCGATCCAGCGATGAGTGAAAAATTGTTCAGCGATGCTGGCCATCTCCGGCGAGAAGCCGCGGTAAGCTGTCAGCACCATGTTCTGGGCGTCGGGCCAGGCGATCCGGCCGGTGGCGGCAAATGGCAGCGGCGCATTGCGATCCCAATGCGCGAGCTTCTTCTTTTTGAACCAGCCCGCCTTTAGCGCGTAATAGCGATGCGACAGCCGCGGATAGGCTGCGCGGACCGAACCGACCAGCGCATCGACGACCTCGCGCTCGACGCGGTTGGCGAGATGCCGTGAGTCGGCGACGTCCTGGAAGCCGCGCCAGCGATCGGAAATCTCCTTGTCCTTGGCGAGGGTATTGGTAATCAGCGCGAAGGTGCGCTCGTTGGCCTTGAAGGTCTTCGCCAGCGCCTGCGCCGCCGCCTTGCGCCTTTCGCCGGCGCGATCCTGCAGCAGGTTCAGCGTCGGCTCGATCGCCAGCTCGCGCCCCGAGACCTTAAAGCGCAGGCCGGAGATGGTTTGATCGAACAGCCGATTCCAGGCGGCATAGCCGCTCTGGGATTTTTCATGAAACAGCTGCTCGACGCGATCCTCCAGCTGATACGGCTTGTCCTTGCGCAGATCTTCGATCCACGGGCGAAAATGTGCGAGTTCCGGCGCCCGCATTGCGCCTTCGATGACCGCATCGTCGACGCGGTTGAGCTCGAGCGCGAAGAACAGCAGGTGCACCGACGCATTGGTCAGCCGCTCGGAAACGTCGCCGTAGAATTTGGAGATCGCGGCATCGACGCTGTCGCCGGCATGAACCAGGCCGGCATAGGAGCCTAGACGCCCTGCGAGATCCTCGATCGCCTCATAGCGCCTGACCGCCCGGGCGAGCCACTTTCCGCCATCGTCCTTGGCCGTTTGCTCCGCAAGCTTGCCTTTGTAGTCCGTCTCAAACGCGACGCATTGCGCGTCCAGCCTCGTGAGGTCGCGTGCGATTTCCGGCGCGTCGATACCAGAATAGAGATCGGCCAGGTTCCATTCCGGCAGTTTGGCTAATCGCGGTTTGCCGGATGATTTGCGGTTGGCCTTGCCGGTGCCGGCTCCCCTGCTCGATGCGGGTTTGCGGGATGTTTCGTTGGTTCGGGAAATCGTAGATCTCGTCGTCATGAACACTTTCAAAATGGGTGTGGCGATCAGGCGAAAGCTGCAAGCTGCGGTACCAACTCGACCAGCAACTCTTCGCCCTCGTCGAGCAGAGGCTCGACCTTGTCGTGAATCATCTGCCGAATCGTACACCACACCAGCACAGCGCGCACGACAAGCCACCCCCGCATGGATCGGACTGCGGCCTTCGCGTGAAGTGCGACAAGGGCGAGGCTTTGATGCTCGAACAAGAACTGGCCGGACCCGTCTTCCAGAATGTAACGTCCACCGATCCGCGACACGCACAACTCGCAAGTCTGATCCGGAAGCGGACCCAGCAGATAAAACTGCGCATCGCCGGTTTCGGTCATGCCGGTTTCCCATCCCCGCCCGCCGCCCGACGCAATGGCGACGTTGAGCGCCGCGAGCATGGCGTTGAGTTCCGTTTCGGTCCACAAGCCGGCGCTCGGTCTGCGCTCGAACGCAACCACACTCATTTTTTCGCTCCGAACAGTAGCCGGTGTAATTCCGGCTCATAGTATAACAACAGATGCTTAGCGAATGCCGCCGGTTCAAGACCCAGTTCGGCGGCCCATGCGGCCATGATTTCAGTTGGAACGCGGCTAAACCCGTTCTCAACTTGCGAGATGAACGTGTAGTATTTGAGACCGAGCCGCGCGGCGAGATCGATCTGCGACAGGCCGGCATCTGCCCTGCGTTGCTTCAGCCAATCCCCCGCCTGTTTCCGCAGTTGCCGGGCTTCCGGCACAACCTTGCGCCGAAGCTTTTCAGCCAAAGCCTCTTGATGTTTTTCACGTTTCATGATTACTAAACTATCAAGTATGAATTAATAAACAAGACGACTTTCCGTAGCATATCATGCGATGCCGTGAACTTCAGCGATTGCGATGAGGAAAGCGATGGCCTTCGCAGACCGCAGCCAGATTGTTCGGAAGCACCATCAACGATCGAGCCATCGGGCCAAGGAATTGTTTGCCGGCATCCTACTGGGGGCGCTGATCGCGACCCTCGGGATGAGCTACGTCTTGCCACGTGATGCGTTGACGTCAGCGATCGCGACACTGCTGTTCACGCTTGGCGCGGCGACGGCTGGAGTCGCGCTGCTTTGCCGGCGCAAGGGGGCTCGCGCGATGTGGTTCGATATCGCCGGGATCCTGACTTTTGTGGGCGTCGCTTTTTCTATTCTGATCGAGCCAGACCAGATGGTCAGGCTTTTCATGCTTTCGGATCAACCTGATTAACGGGATCAAACTTCCGCAGTTTTAACTGCGTCGTTTCTGAGCATGCACGTCCAGGGCCGGGCCCCTCTGGCAGTTCAAGCGAACTGCGATGTCGGATTGGACGTTTAACGGAGTGGCCCGCATGACCGAGATGCTTTTCCCTGAAGCCCTGACAGCGTTTCTCCAGGTCGTGATGATCGATCTGGTGCTCGCCGGCGACAACGCGGTCGTCATCGGACTGGCAGCCGCCGGTCTGCATGAGAGCCAGCGCAACAAGGCGATTCTGGCCGGCATCTTCGCCGCCACCATACTGCGAATCGGTTTCGCCAGCATCACGGTGCAACTGCTTGAGATCATCGGATTGCTGCTGGCCGGCGGCATTCTCCTGCTTTGGGTGTGCTGGAAGATGTGGCGCGAGTTGCGCACCCCGCCCACACATCAAAACGCCAACGCGGCGTTGAATGATCAGGATATCGATGCCGACGGCATGATCTCCGGACCGTCTCGCAAGACGCTCGGCCAAGCCATATGGCAAATCACGATCGCCGACGTGTCGATGTCGCTCGACAATGTACTGGCGGTCGCGGGTGCTGCCCGCGAGCATCCGGTTATCCTGATATTCGGTTTGGGGCTATCCATTGCACTGATGGGCCTTGCCGCCAGCTTTATCGCGGGCCTGCTGCAAAAGCACCGCTGGATCGCCTATCTCGGCCTGCTGATCATTCTCTATGTGGCGTTCGACATGTGCTACCGCGGCACGCAGGAGGTTTGGCAGGACGTCAACGTTTATTGGCGGGACGTCAACGTTTAAGAGGGCGTTAATCGGCATCAGCCAGAGTGCCCCGATTCGAGACAGATAGTTGTAGCGTGTAGTTGTAGCGCGTGCGGGGGAATGCCATGGCTGCCAGCATTTTGATTGTCGATGACGACGCAGTGGCACGGCGCCTGGTCGAGAACATGGTGCAGAAGTGCGGCTATGAGACGCTCGTCGTCGAGTCAGGCGACGCGGCCATCGCGATGCTCACCGCACCCGACGCGCCCGGCATCGATGCCGTGGTGCTCGATCTAGTGATGCCGGGCCTCGACGGCATGGGCGTGATGGCAAAAATCCGCGAAGCCGGCCTCAACATTCCCGTCATCGTGCAGACCGCCCATGGCGGCATCGACAACGTCGTGTCGGCGATGCGCGCCGGCGCTCAGGATTTCGTCGTGAAGCCTGTCGGCATCGAACGCCTGCAGGTGTCGCTGCGCAATGCGCTCAACGCCAGCGCGCTGAAGGGCGAGCTGCAACGCATCAAACATAGCCGCGAAGGCAGATTGACCTTCGCCGACGTCATTACCCGCAGCGAAACCATGGCGGGTGTACTGCGCACCGCGCAAAAGGCAGCGAGCTCGACAATTCCGGTGCTGGTCGAAGGAGAATCCGGCGTCGGCAAGGAATTGTTCGCGCGCGCCATCCATGGCAGCGGGGAACGCAAATCAAAACCGTTCGTCGCGGTCAATTGCGGCGCGATCCCGGATAATCTCGTCGAGTCGATCCTGTTCGGCCACGAGAAGGGCGCGTTTACCGGCGCAACCGAACGCCACGCCGGCAAATTCGTCGAAGCCTCCGGCGGCACGCTGTTTCTCGACGAAGTCTCCGAATTGCCGCTGGCAGCCCAGGTCAAGCTGCTTCGCGCGCTACAGGAAGGCGCGGTCGAGGCAGTTGGCGGGCGCAAGCCGGTGAAGGTCGACGTGCGCATCATCTCCGCAACCAACCGCAAGCTGCTGGACCGCGTCAAAAGCGGCCATTTCCGCGAAGATCTGTTCTATCGCCTGCATGTGCTGCCGCTGACGATTCCTCCGTTGCGGATGCGCTGCGAGGACATCCCGCATCTGCTGCGACATTTTCTCGCGAGATTCTGCGCCGAAGAAAATCGCCCCATCACCGGGATCAGCGGCGAGGCGATGACTCACCTGTCGCAACTCGAGTGGCCCGGCAATATCCGCCAGCTTGAAAACGCCGTTTATCGCGCTGTGGTCATGAGCGACAGCCACCAGCTCAGCCTTGCCGATTTTCCGCAGGTCGTCGCGCAATCGCCGCCCGTGTCCGAGCCGCACAGCCAGTACAGCGAACCGCTCATTCTTGGGCCAGGCTTTCATTCGACCGCGCCGGCCATGGTTTCGGGTAACGAGATACCTATAGCACCGCTGCCATCGGCCGGAACGCTGGCGATGCTGACGACATCGGGAGAACTGCGGCCGCTGGAAGAATTGGAGAGCGAGATCATCCGGTTCGCGATCTCACATTATCGCGGGCAGATGTCCGAGGTCGCACGCCGGTTGAAAATCGGCCGCTCGACGCTCTACCGCAAGCTCGATGAGGCTCCCACTGAAGATCCGGCCGCCGGCGGCGCGCATGAGGCGAACTGAGGCATATGGCGAATGGTCGCGTCCCGGTATCTGTAACCAAGAGGTTAAGGGCATCGGCCATTCCGGAACATCTCAACCGTTGCTTGCCGGTGACAGACAAAAGGAAAAGCGCGTGGCAAAAGCACGCAATCCGTTGCAAAGGGGGTCCTTTGAAGTCAGTTTGTCGTGAGTTGCCCCGCGTGGCGCTGGCTGCAGCAGGGGGGCCCATGTATCGTCTGCCTATGAATCGTTGCGTGCAGGCGTAGCAACTTTCATTTGGAGCACATTCAGACGCGATCCAAATGTTGACTGAATGCGTTGCTAGACCGAAGGGCCGGCGCTTTAGCGAAACCTGCGACGGACGATACCGAGAACTGTTCCATGCCGGGGCAGTTCGCCCAAGGGGGTGTGAGGATGCGTGACCGATTGAAGAACCGTGCTGGATTTGACCGCGTGCTGATGACGGTCGCGGCAACCTTCCTCACGGTGTCCGCGACTTCGGCACTTGCACAGGCCGATCCGGCCCGCAGCAGCGCCGCAGAACTCGCGATCGACGCGGCAATCCCACGTCCCGAACCCGCAAATCTGCCCCCGCCGACCATCGACGACTTCAAACTGGATACGACAGCATCGGTGCCCAACGCGCCCGGAACGGACGCGCCCAAGGCAGCCGAGCCTAAGACCACGGAGAAGCCGGCGGAGACCAAACCAGCCGAGGTCGTCACTGCTCCGGCCGCCGACACCAACAAAAACGACAGCAAGACCGACACCGGCAAGAACGACACCGCGACCACCACAACCGCGCCTGGATCGGATGCAGTCACCGCAACGCCGGCCCCCGAGGCCGCCAAGGAGCCGGCCAAGGCCGCCAGCAACGTCCCGCCGGCGGACCAGCCGGTCGCCGACAAGTTGCGCGAAATGCTGGGCCCGAAATCATTGCGCTATTTCGACCGCAAGGGCGAACGCGCGGCGGTTGAGAAGTTTTACACCGCGCGTGAATTTGCGCCGCTGTGGACGCAGGCCGGCACGCTGACCGAGAACGGCAAAGGCGTCATCGCACGCCTGAAGGATGCGGATTCCGAAGGCTTGAATGCGGCCGACTATCCGGTGCCGGATTTCGCGGCGGCGACCACGCCGGATCAGCTTGCGGAAGCCGATTTGAAGCTGACCGGCAGCATGCTCGATTACGCGCGCCAGGCTCAGAGCGGCCGGTTTCACTGGTCGCAGGTCAGCTATGACATCCAGTTTCCTGATCATCCGACCGACCCTTCGGAGGTGCTGACCAATGTCACGACCGCCAAGGATGCCTCGGCGGCGCTTGAGGGCTACAACCCGCCGCACAAGCTCTACCGCGAACTGAAGGCGAAGCTTGCCGAACTGCGCGGCCAGGGTGATGGAGCGATGATCCGGATCGCGGAGGGACCGGCGCTCAAATACACGCCGGCGCGCAACAAGAAGCAGCCTGCGGTCGAGATGCAAGATGCCCGCGTGCCGCAACTGCGCGCCAGGCTCGGCATCGCCGAAAACCCCGACGACACCCGGTACGATGCCAAGGTCGCCGAAGCCGTGCGCCGATTCCAGGATGGCGCTGAACTCAACCCGACCGGTATTCTGGACGACCGCACCGTCAAGACATTGAACAGCCCGAAGCGCGACCGCAAGATCGACACCGTGATCGTCAACATGGAGCGCTGGCGCTGGCTGCCGCGTCAGCTCGGCGCACCCTCGCTCGGCGATGCCTATGTCATCCTCAACATCCCCGACTTCACGCTCAAGGTGATGCGGAACGGCGCGCCGATCTGGAACACCAAGGTGGTTACCGGCCAGCCGGGGGTTCATGCGACGCCGCTTTTGACGGAGACCATGAAATTCATCACGGTCAATCCGACCTGGAACGTGCCGCCGTCGATCATCTACAACGAATATCTGCCGGCGCTACAGCAGGATCCAACCGTGCTGCAGCGCATGGGGCTGAGGCTGGAATATGGCCGCGATGGCGGCATTCATATCTCGCAGCCGCCCGGCGAAGCCAATGCGCTCGGCCGGATCCGCTTCAATTTCCCGAACAAATTCCTGGTGTATCAGCACGATACCCCGGACAAGCATTTGTTCGCCAAGGAAGAGCGGGCTTTCAGCCATGGCTGCATGCGGGTGCAGAATCCGGATCAATACGCCGCGACACTGCTCAACATCACCTTGCCGAACGAGCGCTACACGCCGGAAAGAATCCGCAGCATGTACGGCCACAGCGAGATCGACATCAAATTCCCGACGCCGATACCGGTCAATATCACCTACCAGACGGCGTTTGTGGATGAAGCGGGCAAGCTGCAAATCCGCAAGGATCTCTATAACCGCGACGCCGCGATGCTGGCGCTGCTCCGCAACTCCAAGAGCAAGGATCTGGAAAACGTGGTGGCGCGTGCCCAGCCGAGTTACGCCCGTCCGACCGGCGTCAACTTTGCCAGCGACAACACTTACTACGGTTATGGGCAGTCCTATTCAGGACCGTCGTTCTTTGAACGTCTGTTTGGAGCTCCGGTACCGCCCGCTCCCATCCCGGGCCGTCGCCTGCAACAGCGGCGGATCTTCACGCGCTGATCGTTCATTATTGTTAGCGGGCTGGCCTGAATTCCCCTAACTTAATCAACGGCCTCGCCTCCCGGCGAGGCCGCGCGCATTAACCATCCCCACCCGTATTTAACCAGGGCACTTTTTCGCCACACTCGGCGGGTTAGCTTAAGTCTGACTTGGGGGGTGGATTTAAATCTCAATTAACCCACCCGCATTAAGACTGCATTAACCCTCTTTCGCCACACGGGGTAGCGGAAGAGTTCCTCGATGGGTCGTCCTCTGGGTGGGGAGCATTCGTGCTGACTGGTTTCGCACGCCAATTGAATTCGTCGTCGTTGCAGAAGGCCGGATATCATTTCGGCCTGACATCATTGTTGCTCCTGATGGGAGCCGGCTCGGTCCACGATGCGACCGCGCTCAACGAAACCCGCACCCTTTCCTTCCATCACACCCATTCCGAGGAAGACATCACCGTCACATTCAAGCGTGACGGGCGCTATGACGAAGAAGCGCTGAAGCAGCTCAATCACTACCTCCGCGACTGGCGCAGCCAGGAACAGACCACGATGGATCGTCGGCTGTTCGACATCCTCTGGGAAGTCTACCGCGACGTCGACGGCAAGAAACCAATTCACATCATCTCGTCCTACCGCTCCCCCGCCACCAACGCCATGCTCCGCCGCCGCTCTTCGGGGGTGGCCCGCTTCAGCCAGCACATGCTCGGCCACGCCATGGATTTCTTCATTCCGGACGTGCCGCTGGAGCAGATCCGCTACGCCGGGCTCCGTCTGCAGCGCGGCGGCGTCGGGTTCTATCCGACATCGGGCTCGCCTTTCGTCCATCTCGACACCGGCAGCATTCGGCACTGGCCGCGAATGACCCACGATCAGTTGGCCCGCGTATTCCCCGACGGCCGCACCGTGCATGTTCCCTCCGACGGCAACCCGCTGAGGGGATACGAGCTGGCCCGTGCCGACATCGAAAAACGCGGTGAGGGCGACGGCGCTTCGGTCAGGAGCAAACCGAGCCTGTTCGCCGCGTTGTTCGGGAGCAAGTCGAACGACGAGGATGACGAGGGCGCCACCGCGTTGGCCGGCCAAAAATCCACTTCGGCCGGCCTGACGGCCGCCGTCCTTCCCGCCAAATCCACCGAGCCCGTGCCGATGCCGCGCGCAAAGCCGGCAGTCGCCTCGACCTTCAGGTTAGCTTCCGCCGACGCACAGGTCGTTCAGCCCGCAAAGGCGAAGCAGGCAACTGCGGTTGATCCCCAGCCATCCTCCGCTGACAAGGCCGAAGCGAAACCGCAAACGCCGGCTGACATCATCAACGCCCGCGGCTTCTGGGACGATGCCGCCACAGCGCCGAAGCAGTTAACTCCGGCGCAGGTCGCAGCCATCAACGCTCGCCAGGCACTGGCCTCCACCGACCCGCAATCGACTGCAAGTGTTTCCACCGCGATGCAGGCACTGGCCTACGCGCCGGCATCCTCATCCCCGGTTGACCGCGACAATATCGTCGCGGCCAGCGCGCCGATCCCCCGCAGCGTCCGCCCGACGTCGGCCGCTCGCAATCCGGCGGCGGTCACCACGATCGACCAGGTCGTCGCCAAGGGACCTCAAGGTCCGGAGAGTGTCGTGGCGACGTCGACGCGGCTCGCGGCTTCCAGCAGCAACGATGTCTGGATGCGCATGATGATTCTGGCGCCGAGCGCGAGCATGTCGATGTCAGTGACCGTCCTGGGCGATACCGACATGACCCTGATGCGCACGCATTTCGTCAAGCCGCAGTCTGCGATCGCGATGAGCTTCTCCGACGATCCGCAGCTGGGATTGGTCTGCGACCGCTTTACCGGGTCGGCGACCGCAACACTTGCCACACATTCATTCGTGATGCGGACCGCATTGCTGCGTTAGTCAATTCGCTCACCCGCTGCCGCTTCCACATCTTTGCACTCCGCGCCGGGTCAGGTCGGAAGACCTGCCTTGAGGAGCCCAGCCTCGTGGCGCTGGCGGTCGACTTCGCGCTTATAGTGCTGGGTGGCGAGATAGACCGCCACCGAGAATTTCGGCTCGCGCTTTAGCACCTCTGCCGCATGCGCCGCGGCCGCGACCCCGTTACCCATCTGCGCAAACGTTGCCGCAAGGAACGCATGATGGGTGTGATCGGGCCGAGTGATTCGGGAGAAGGCCTCAGCGGCCTCGGCATATTTCTCGGCACAATAGCTGGCGCGCCCGAGATGGCTCCAGAAGCGCTCCGGGTGGTGCGGGTTGAGGCGCATCGCCTTCCTGATCCAGTCGATACCCTCTTCCGGCCGTCCCAGCCATGTTAGAAGCTCGCCCTGCTGCACCACAACGAGGTCGTAGTTGGGGTTGAGCGCGAGCGCCCGCTCCTGATGATAGGTGGCCTTGTCGTGATCGTTCCGCGTCAGGTTCAGCGCCGCGAGAATCCGGTGCACGTCGCTATCATTGTCGTCGAGGGCCAGCGCAATATCGACCTCTGCGGCCACTTGCTGGAAAGTGGCATCGCGATCGGCGCACCAACCATAACCCCAGGTCTGGCCCAGTACGCACGCCTTCCAGGCGTGCGCGTGAGCATAGTTCGGGTCAAGCGCAAGGGCGCGGTCGAGCAGGCGCTGCGCTTCGGCGTTATCTTCGCTGGTCGAGCGGTGGTGCAGCACCTTCGCGGCCAGCACGCACTCATAAGCCGCCATGTTGTCGGTCCGTTTGCGTTTCGCACGGTCGTGCGTGGCCGCCTCGACACGGCCGGGCAGCGTCGCGACTATTGCACGGGTCATCTCGTCCTGGATGGTGAAGATATCCTCGAGCTCGCGGTCGTAGCGTTCGGCCCATATGTGCCGGTCGGTTTCTGCGTCGATTAGCTGCACTGTGACGCGGATGCGATCACTCGCCTTTCGAACGCTGCCCTCGAGCAGGTAATCGACACCGAATTCACGCGCGACCTCCTGCACCTTCACCGCCTTGCCCTTGTACACGAAGGTCGAGTTGCGCGAGATGACAAGCAGATCATGGAAGCGTGACAGCTCCGTTATGATGTCCTCGGTGAGGCCGTCCGCGAAGAATTCCTGCTCCGGATCGCCGCTCATGTTGACCAGCGGCAGCACGGCGATGGACGGCTTTTTGGAAATCGCCGTCGTCGCCGCAGCATCCTTCGGATCCTGTTGCGCGGCTTTTGGGTCTTGCTCAAGCCGGATCCGAAAGACGCGGATCGGACGGGTGATGTTCTTGACGCTCTGGTCGCCGAGATCCTCGAATGCAACATCTTCCAGTCGCTGGCCGACCTGATCGCGCACCGCGCCCGAAACACAGATGCCGCCAGGTTCGGCGAGCATTTCCAGACGCGCCGCGACGTTCACCCCGTCGCCAAAGATGTCGTTTTCCTCAACGATCACATCGCCAAGATTGATGCCAATGCGAAACTGGATCCACCGGGCCGGCGAAACGTCGGTGTTGCGTCGGGCCATCCGGCGCTGAACCTCGACCCCGCACAGCACCGCGTCGGCGACGCTGTGGAATTCGACCAGCATGCCGTCGCCAGTAGTCTTGATGATTCGGCCGCGGTGCTTGGCGATGGCCGGATCGATTAGCTCGATCCGATGGGTCTTGAGACGCGCGAGCGTTCCCGTCTCGTCGGCCTCCATCAGCCGACTGTAGCCGACCATATCGGCGGCGAGGACCGCTGCGAGCCGGCGCTCTGGTCCAGGCACGTCCATCTTTTGGGTTCCTTCGCCGAGGATTCTAGCAGATGAGAGACCTTAACCCAAGCTTCCGAGCCTGGAAGGGCCTTCAGGCTTCGCGCCTCACAACATCCCGAGCGCCTGCATATAGGTTTCCAGGATGGTTTCCTGTTCGGCCCGCTCGTTGGCATCCTGCTTGCGCAGGCGCACGATGGTGCGCAGCGCCTTGACATCGAAGCCGTTGCCCTTGGCCTCCGCATAGACGTCGCGGATATCGTCCGAGATCGTCTTCTTTTCTTCTTCCAGCCGCTCGATGCGTTCGATGATGGCCTTGAGCTGGTCTTTGGCAAATTTTGTCGCGGGCGCTTCCTTGACGGCGGCAGCAGTGGTGGCCATCGGGTACTCCTGGATCGAACTGAAGGTTGAGGTTGAAGGAGGAAGCGCCGCACGCTTTCCCACGCACCGCATCCCAGGATGACCCTCAAGAGTGCGCTGCCCTGCGTCAAGGCAACATCGCGCTCATCCACAGCGCGCCCACAGGAGAAAGAGGAATCTGCTCCATCGTCATTGTGAGGAACGAAGCAACGATGCAATCCAGCGCCCGATGGATTGCTTCGTGGAGCCCGTCATCGGGCGCGCATTCGCGCGACCCGTTGGCTCGCAATGACAGAAAGGACGGTCAATGCCCGCTTTGGGCCTTCTTCATCGCCGCGAGCTGCTCGGGACTGGCCTTGCCCTGAAAACTCGACTTCCAGGTCTCATAGGGCATGCCGTAGACGGCCTCGCGGCTTTCGTCCTTGCTCATCTTGGCGCCCCTCGCGTCGGCCTCCTCCTTGAGCCAGTTGGACAGGCAGTTGCGGCAGAAGCCCGCAAGATTCATCAGGTCGATGTTCTGGACATCGGTGCGGGAGCGCAGATGTTCGACCAGGCGCCGAAAGACGGCGGCTTCGAGTTCCGTTCTGGTTTTTTCGTCAAGGGTCATGACCGCGATCTCGCCGTTTTGCGCCAAGTTTATTGATATTAGGTGGGAGTTGTCACAGATTTTACCATATCGCAGCGCAAACAGGGCATGAACGGCGGGATTTAGCCCGCCGGCTCGCCAAAGAATGCCACCTTACGCCGTTGACAGCTCCCGCTGGCTTACGCGAAATCGTCAATGATTTGATATAGCTTCGCGAAAATGATCCCGGAAAATCCTTATCGCCCCAATCTTTTCTCCGCTCGCATGGCCGCCGGTCTGGTGCCGGCGCTTGCGCTTGCCGTGATGTGTTTGTGGAGCAGTCCGGCAGCGGCGGACTTTCGTCTCTGCAACAACACCTCGAGCCGGGTCGGCATTGCGCTTGGCTACAAGGACGCCGAGGGTTGGACCACCGAAGGCTGGTGGAACGTGTCCTCGCGGAGCTGCGAGACGCTGCTGCGCGGCACGCTGGTTGCGCGGTATTACTACATCTATGCGCTGGACTACGATCGCGGTGGCGAGTGGTCGGGGCAGGCCTTCATGTGTTCGCGCGACAAGGAATTCACCATCAAGGGCACCGAGAATTGCCTGGCGCGCGGTTTCGATCGCACCGGCTTTTTCGAGGTCGATACCGGCGAGCAGCGAGCCTGGACCGTGCAATTGACCGAATCCAATGAACAGCCCGCGCAGCGGGTGCCGGGAATCCCGGGAACGGTCGGACCGGGCGGACCCGGAAACCTTCCGGGCATTTCGAGTTCGCCGGGCGGAACGCCTCCGGGCGGGTCTGGTCTGCCGCCAGGCGTCGCGCCCGGAAGCAAACCATGAGGCGCCTGCGCCGCATCAAGATCCTGGCAACGCTTGGCCCCGCATCCTCCGACAGCGCGATGATCCGGCGCCTGTTCGAGGCAGGCGCCGACGTGTTCCGCATCAACATGAGTCACACCTCGCACGACAAGATGCGCGAACTGGTCAAGACCATTCGCAACGTCGAGTCCAGCTACGGCCGCCCCATCGGCATTCTGGTCGACCTGCAGGGCCCAAAACTTCGCTTGGGCTCGTTCGCCGAGGGCGCGATCCAGCTTCACAACGGCGAAAGCTTTGTCCTCGATTCCGACAAGGCTCCAGGCGACAACACCCGCGTTCAGCTTCCGCACCCGGAAATTCTGGCGGCGCTCAAGCCGGGTCATGCGCTATTGCTCGACGACGGCAAGGTACGCCTGATCGCCGAGGAGACTTCGCCCGAACGCGCCATCACCCGCGTCGTGATTGGCGGCAAGATGTCGGATCGCAAGGGCGTCAGCCTGCCCGATACCGACCTGCCGGTATCCGCCATGACGCCAAAGGACCGCGCCGACCTTGAAGCCGCGCTGGTAACGGGGATCGACTGGGTCGCGCTGTCGTTTGTGCAGCGCGCCGAGGACGTCGTCGAGGCCAAGAAAATGATCCGCGGCCGCGCCGCGGTGATGTCCAAGATCGAAAAGCCGCAGGCGATCGATCGGCTCCCTGAAATCCTGGAGGCGTCCGACGCCCTGATGGTGGCGCGCGGCGATCTCGGAGTCGAACTGCCGCTGGAGCGGGTGCCGAGCCTGCAGAAGCAGATGACGCGGCTGGCGCGGCGCGCCGGCAAGCCGGTGGTGATCGCCACCCAGATGCTGGAATCGATGATCCAGTCCCCGGTGCCGACGCGCGCCGAGGTCTCGGACGTTGCTACCGCAGTCTACGAAGGCGCCGACGCGATCATGCTGTCGGCCGAATCCGCCGCCGGCAAATTTCCGGTCGAGGCGGTCTCGACGATGAATCGCATCGGCGAGGAAGTGGAGCGCGACCCAACCTATCGCGGCGTGCTCAATGCGCAGCGCGCCGAACCGGAGCCGACCGTCGGCGACGCCATTGCCGATGCCGCGCGGCAGATTGCCGAGACCCTCGACCTGTCCGCGATCATTTGCTGGACCAGTTCAGGATCGACCGCGCTGCGGGTCGCGCGCGAGCGGCCGAAGCCGCCGGTGGTGGCGATCACGCCGAACCTCTCCACCGGGCGCAAGCTGTCCGCGGTCTGGGGCGTGCATTGCGTGGTCGCCGAAGATGCCAAGGATCTGGACGACATGGTCAGCCGCGCGGGCTCAATCGCGTTTCGCGACGGATTTGCCCGCGCCGGACAGCGTGTCATCATCGTCGCCGGCGTGCCGCTCCGCGCCCCCGGCACCACCAACATGCTGCGCATCGCCTCGGTCGGCCCGGACGGCGACGCGGAGATGTGAGCGGGCGGCGCGCTCTCAACTGTCATTCCGGGGCGCGTCAAAGACGCGAACCCGGAATCCAGAAGTTGCGGCGCGAGATCCCAGGTTCGCGCTGCGCGCGCCCGGAATAACGACATTCAACTCTGAAGCGTCGTATCCAGGGTGATCTTGGTATTCAACAGCTTCGATACTGGGCATCCGGCTTTTGCCTTGCCCGCCAGTTCCTCGAATTTTGCCTTGTCCGCGCCGGGGATTTTTGCGTTCAAGGTGAGATGAACGGACGTGATGGCAAAACCGTCGTCCTGCTTCTCAAGCGTCACATCGGCCTTGGTCTCCATCTGCTCGGCGGTGAGCTTGGCTTCGCCGAGGATCAGCGACAGCGCCATGGTGAAACAAGCGGCATGCGCCGCCCCGATCAACTCTTCAGGGTTGGAGCCCGGCTTGCCCTCGAAGCGGCTCGCGAAGCCGTAAGGGTAATCCTTTAGCGCGCCGCTCTTGGTCGAAATCGCGCCCTTGCCGTCCTTGATGCCGCCTTGCCATTTGGCCGATCCTGATGTCGTCGTCATGGAATGCTCCTTGGGATGGGTTGAACAGGTCGCGCGTCTTAAGCGACCAATACGGCGGAATGTCGGGTGGGCAAAAGGCGCACTGCGCCGTGCCCATCGCCTTCGATGACAGTTAGAACGACTGCCAATGCGTTCTGAAGTTTATTGTCGGGCGCGCATTCGCGCGCCCCGCTGGCTTTGCCCGCCTACACAGCTCCTACGGCTGAAAACACCTACGCCCCAACCAGCGTTTTGGCCGGCAGCACCGCCTGCACCACGAGGCCGCGCGCGCGGGCGTCCATCACGCCAACCGCGCGCAGCGCCAATAGCGTCACGGTTTGAACGGCGTCGCGCATTTTGGCGGGATCGTCCGGATTGTCCGGCGCCAATGGCCCGACCAGCGATTCATGCAACGCTCCAAGCAGCGCGGTCGCGGCCAGCGAAGTGTCCTGCGCGGGCAGATGGCCGGCGCGGACCGCGGCGTCGATCCGGGCCGCGATCTCACCTGATATCTCCCGGCGGCTTGCGAGCCGCGAGGCGGTGACGTCAACATCGACCGGTTCGGCCAGGATGCCCCATGCGAGCTTGCGCTGCGACAGCACGTGCACGGCGACCGTGGTGACGGCGGCGGCCAGCGCCGAAGACGGTCCCGGTGCTGCGTCCGCCGCCCGGCGAATCGCCACCAATTCATCGCGCGAAACGTCGGCGATCAATTCGGAAATCAGGTCCGCCTTGGAGGGGAAATAGCGGTAGACGGTGCCGGCGGCGACATTGGCGCGGATCGCGACCGGCGCGATTTGCACCGCGGCCATGCCGCCGTCCGCGGCAGCCTGCCTCGCCGCCGCCAGAATAGCGCTGCGCCGCGCCGCGAGGCGCTTCACCACCTGATGGGTCCGCCGGTAAACCATGGCGCGTTTCTCATCCCCCGGGCGCGCACCGCCCAATTGTTTGGGTCAGCAAACGCTCATCTTCAATGTTTTGAGCGGTTTGCAGGCAAACCGCCCTGAAGAACTGAACAACTATTCAGGCCGTCTGACAAGACGCAAATAGGATGATCCTAGAGTGCTGTTGGAGGGGACATCGCATTCGACGACATGCATGCCAATTCGCCAGGTCAAGCGAAGCAGTCCACAAAAAGGAATGGGCGCGTGATGCGCCCATTCTCAAGTCAATGCGATCGCAAACCGTTTGAGCGTCACGCCTGTGGCTGCGGCTCCAGTCCGGGGTCCGGATCGGGGCGCGGGCGCGGCTTGCCGGCCGGCGGCACGGCCGAGGTACGCGGCGTGGTCGGCTCCAGCACCGACTCGCGGTTCGGCTTCTTGCCCTTGAGCAGGTCGATGATCTCATCGCCGGTCAGGGTCTCGTACTCCAATAGACCCTTTGCCAGGACTTCAAGATCGGCCCGCTTCTCGGTCAGGATCCTGGTCGCCTGGTTGTAGCCTTCTTCCACCAGACGCCTGATCTCGCTGTCGATCTTCTGCACGGTCGCTTCGGAAGCGTTCTGGGTACGCGATACCGACATCCCCAAAAACACCTCGTCCTGGTTCTCGCCATAGGACACGGTGCCGAGTTCTTCCGACAGACCCCAGCGCGTCACCATCATGCGCGCCAGCCGGGTCGCCTGC